>Ga0209748_1000151_pt1 | contig 42266 bp, 60 predicted proteins | sample BarGraIncu00421A_FD_185490 | JGI IMG/M metagenome (GOLD analysis project Ga0209748, IMG submission 185490) | Arctic peat soil microbial communities from Barrow, Alaska - Barrow Graham LP Incubations 004-21A (SPAdes) (version 2) | ecosystem: Environmental > Terrestrial > Soil > Wetlands > Peat... | reverse complement strand
AGTCGAGGCGTTCAGGGCTGCAGTCGGCGGTGTCGTCATTCCTGATGAAGGCATTGTCGCTGTGCTGGATATGGCGGTTGTGGCACAGAAGGTAACGGAAAAGAAGGTAGAGGTGGTGGATTTGAAGGGCAAGCTGGACAAGGCAACAGTAGAGTTGACAGACCTACAAGTGGTAGCAGATACGCTGTTGCAGACGGCTAGCGTAGCACCGGTAACTGAGCAGTTAGGGGGGGGGTAACATGAACGAAAAAAGCGATCCGACACCAAACACATTGTTGCTGGTCAATACCACAGTCAACGGACTGACTAATTGGTTCAAGGCGGAAATGAAGCGCGTTGATGAACGTAGCGTTGCTGAGACCAAGCGCATTGACGCCATACGGGATGTAGATGCAACTGCGGTTCGCGTTGCGGCTGACCGCGCGCTAGACACACAAGCAACCTTGGCGAGCCAGGTGAGTGCGTTCAATGACAATCAGAGAGCGCTCGTAAACACGACAGCCGATGTCGTTGCCAAAAATTTACAGCAGGTGACTAAAGAAATAAATGATAAGGCACAAGAGCAGCAGCGGCAACAACAACTAAAGGATGACGCATTTCTTGCGGCAATCGGCTTGATACAGAAAGCGCAAAACGAAAGCCAGGGCAGGTCCGGCCTTTCCATTCCGCTGCTCTTGGCGCTTGTCTCTCTTGTCGGGGGCATCCTTGGGTTCGTTATCAATGGGTTCCTAAAATGAAGGGTCTCGACTACTCCCACTCGCGCCCCAACCTACCGGCCGTCAAGAAGGCTGGGTATGGGTTCGTCGTTCGCTACCTGTTTCCACCCCCGAAGGGTGCAACCAGGGTCGAAGCCGCGGCAATCAGGGCGGCAGGACTCGGGTTAGTCACCATCTATGAATCTTATGCGGGCCGCGCAAAAGAGGGGTACACGGCAGGTATTGCCGATGGAAAGATGGCTCTTGCTTTTGCACGCAATATCGGATTCCCTGAAACCAGACCGATCTACTTTGCCGTGGACTTTTCACCGACAGGGGCAGAACTGGAACGCATCGACGCATACTTACGAGGTGTTGCGAGCGTCATCGGCCTTGCCCGCGTTGGCGTGTACGGTTCATATACAGTCGTGGAATATTGCCAAGCATGGGGCACTGCGCGCTGGTTCTGGCAGACCTACGCGTGGTCAGGCGGGAAAGTCAGCCCCCACACTCACTTCTTGCAGTACTTGAACGGTCAGACGGTAGCGGGCGCGTCTGTAGATCTGAACGAATCGAGACAGCTTGATTTCGGCGCCTGGGATCCGCCAGCACCCGTTGTCGTGAAACCTGTTGTCAAACCTGTTACCGTGAAACCTGTTGTTGTAGTTAAACCAGTAGTTAAACCAGCGATCCACATAATGACTGGGGCCGAAATGCTGGCCTGGGTCAAGAACGTTGGCAAGCCTGTCGTTGTAGTAAAACCAGTAGTTGCAACACCCGTCACCAAACCAGCCATCCACATCATGACCCCGGCAGAGATGCTGGCGTGGATGAAGAATCTTGTAAAGAAGTAGGAGGTACACGTGAACAATTTACCGAGTATGTGGATCTGGGTGATTGGCTTCTTCGCGCCCATCATCGCGTCTGTCCTGCTCAAGAAGAACTGGGACGGGCGCATCAAACAACTGATTGCCTTCGCACTGGCAGTCGGTCTGGCCATTCTTGTGATGTGGCTGGACGGTTCGCTCAAGACCGTCGTTGCAAGCGGCAACTGGCCTATCATATTGGGTGCTGTCCTTGGTGAAGCAGAGTTCGCCTTCAAGCAGGTATGGGAACCACATCTATTGACGACTGCGGTCGAAAAGCAAGCGACGGTCGATTTGAAGCAAGTTCTCTACGTCGACAAGGCGATACCCATTATAGATGCTGGCAAGCCGATCGTCCCGGCGACAACGCCGACAGTACCGCCTTCAGTCTGATCGAATTGCCAAGGGGCCGCTATCGACGGCCCCTCTCGTTTTATCCAAAGGAGGCTGTCTCCATGGACGGCACACACTATAGCAAGGTCGCATCTTTTCAGCAAGAGGACGCATGAGCTTGGCAATCCGAACGGAACGTCAGCGGCTGGTTGTCGAGTATGCTCAGCAACATCCCTTCGAACAGGCGGGTGACTATGCCAAGGCTGCCCTTGCTCTGAACATCCCGATGAACACCGTCCGGCATTATGCGAAGCAGTTCGGACTGAACATGAAGATGCCAGGGCCACGTAAGGGGTATTCGATCGGAAAGCCGATCCTTCCTAGAGAAGTAAACCCGAGCGTTCCCCTTGTCGCCAAAGACAACAGTCTGGCAGAACGCATACGCAAATACCTGATGAAGTACCTGTGTACCAAAGATGAGCTCGCCGATTTCTTCGAGGTTGCGCCGAAGGTCATTCAAGCTGGACTCGACGAGCTAAAGGAACGAGCGGTCACCCTTGATTGCGAGAATGGAATCTACTCCATTCAAAACGACATCCGGCCTCCGGAGGAACCGGTCAAGGAAACTCTCGAAGGGCTCGGAGCCCGAGCCGGACACTTTGTCATTGGGCACACGGCGGACTGGCACACGAGCTCGAAGTACTGCCGCGAGGACGTGATCACGAAGCTCTATGAATGGTATGCTGCAGAGGGCGTCACGACGGTCTATCATGCGGGAAACTGGTGCGATGGTCAGGCGAAGTTCAACGAGTTCGACCTGCTGATCCATGGCGTGACCCCGCAGATTCACGAGTTCTTGCGCGTCTGCCCTCAGATCCCCGGCATCAAGACCAAGGTACTATCCGGAGACGATCACGAAGGCTGGTGGGTCCAGAGAGAGGGGATCAACATCGGGCAGCTGCTTGCTCTCGAGGCGCACAAGGCCGGGCGCGATGACATTGAAGACATCGGCTACATGGAACGCGACATCGAACTTGCCCCGGGACAGATCATGCGCGTCATCCATGCGGGCGGCGGGAGTGCCTACGCCACGAGTTACAAGGCACAGAAGTATGTCGAGAGCTTACAGGGTGGTGAGAAGCCGCGCATTGTCGTGATGGGCCACTACCACAAGTTCGAGTTCGGCTATCCTAGGGAGGTTTATGTTCTACAGCCCGGCTGCTGTCAAGATCAGACACCGTTCATGCGGAAGAAGCAGATTCAGGCGCATGTCGGCGGATGCATCCTGGACATCCACGTGAATGACGGCGGCATCATCGACGAGGTGGGTTGCAGGTTCAAGAGTTTCTTCGATAGGACGTTCTACGAACACAAGTGGTGACCTGACATGGCAATGGTCTCGGTCCAGATTGAGAAAGTTCCGCAGGCCCTCATTGACGCGGAGGCGGCACCGGAATACAAGCCGGGAGTTTGCCACGGCCTGACAGTCACTCCGCACCATAAAGGGCCGGTTTTCCGAGGGCTTCGCGTCGTTCGCGTCTACGTCCTCGAGGGACTCAGCAAGGAAAAGACGAACAAGATCATTGCTCACGAACTAACGCACGTCTTTCAGTATTTGACCGGCAGTTCGCTCAACGAGAAGGGGGCCAACGCACTGATTGATGCCATGACCACCGGCCTAATTCCAAAGCCGAAAAAGAAGAAGAATCCTTGGTGAGGCAGCGATAAGGTAATTCTTTACACCTGGTTCTCAGATGGCGACAGTCTGAGTATTGAAAATGGTTACGGACCAGCCAGGATTAAGGGCAACGGATAATCCGCTGGATTCCGACCCCCGATCTCCCTCTTCCAAAGATACAGGACGCGGCGCAGTAAGCCAAGCGGGGCGAATGGCCGTGAATAAGGGGTTGAAGTTCCCCTTGAGAGATCGTGTTTTGTTTGAGACTCATGTGCCAAGTGCACAAAGAGATCAGGAGCCGACGCTACGACAGGTCGGCTCTCGCATATGTAGCCTACGTCTGTGTCAAGTCGTTGCTCCAGCATTCGTGTCTGGCTCACGATAAGTGGAGCAGACTGTGGAATTATTCTACTGGAATAATGCTACAAGCATAACGCAGGATGCGTAACACGATTCGTGGCGCGAGTACTTGCTAATTGTGCAAGAGGTTGCTGCACAAATGCGCGGACAGTTAATGCAGTTAAGGTTGCGGGGTACTTGACGGGTACTTGATACCGTTATTATCGGATAAGGCCCCATTCCAATAATAGCAGGATTGTTATTATCGGTTCGGGAAACATACGGACTTTGGTATACATCGCAGATGAACAATTGTACCTTTCGTGCATTTACTGCACATTGCACTCTGCCAATTGCATATTTTCCGCTTTCGATGTATGCATTGTTTACTTTCCCGCACGTTTTTGACAAGTAAGTGTGCGCGGTTGGCAACTTTCTGGCTACCGGTTATAGATTGTAACCAGATCAACTCTTAAGAAATCCTTAAGGGTTGGGCACCGAAAGTGTGGTCACTGACACTTTTACGTCCGCATAAGCGTAAGCGAGTCATTCCGTTCCCCATTACTATGCGGAAATGGTCACCCGACACCTCCCGACACCTCCCGACACCTCCCGACACCTCCCGACACCTTCGGACAGACCGGACACACCCATGTCAGATTGTTATCGGTTTTGTATACTTTCGCACTTCCATATCGAACTTAATCCCGACTTAGGCCCATGATTGAGGCCCAAGAGGCCCATGAGCTATTTCCAAAATGGAAACACTTCGATTCTAGCCCCGTAGTGCGTATCTCGTTTGCCTTGCCTTGTGCTAGTACCCCCCAGGCTTCAAATACGCCCACTATCGCAACGGTTCGCGAACGGCGGGCGAGTTTGACTTGCTCTAACATGTCGTGATCTTGGAGAACTTCGCCGTCGTGACCGAATCCTCGAAGACGGGCGCCTTGCCTCCCTGCTTCCTTATCTCCTCGGCTCCTTGACATCTAGGAGTTTTAGCGTCAAGATACCAATGGACTTGGGAAAAGGGGAGTCCATGACATACAAAAAGAGTCATCCTGAATTGGATGAGTTGACGGGAGCAAAGGTAAGGTATCTGGCTCGGGCTTTGGGGAAACACCCCACGCAGATTATCGACGAAGCGATCAACATTATGTACCTCGCCTGTCAGGACGTGCCGCCGGAAGCTACGCTCCTGACGGAGCAGATCCCAGAGAGCGAGAAACTGTTGTGAAGGTTGCTGTCTGTAACCTCAAAGGCGGCGTCGGCAAGACGACGATTGCTTATCACATCGCCCGCTACTTCGCCTCCCTGGGGAAGACGACGCTCGCCATCGACCTGGATGACCAGGCGAACTTGACCGGCCTGCTGACTCAGGAGTTGTCGAAAGAGCATAGCATTACACAAATCTTCGCCCCGAAGGTCCCGGCCCCGACTCCTATGACAGTAACTCTCAATTTGGATCTCCTCGGTAGCGACGATACCTTGGGAGAATACGAGGCGAATCCAGATTACGAGAGGTCTTTTCGCCTCCGTGAATTGCTCGCCAGACTTGACCACCAGGTGACGATCTTCGACACGCCGACGCACCTTGGTCTCATGGTCACGAACGCGCTCATCGCTGCAGACTGTGTCCTCATTCCAGTACGCCCGGACAAATTCAACAAGGACGCGATGAAGCGGTTGTTTAACAAGGTCATCTTCGTTCGCGAGAACGGAAACCCCTCCCTACGGATTGCTGGTCTCCTGTTAAATGCCGTCCAGGAGAGGACAACGTACGCCAAGGCCTTCGCGGTTATGCTTCACGATACGTATGACACCGCTGTCTTCGACACGATCATCCCCTCGAGCATTCGAGTGACGCAGGCGTTGGACGTACCTGAGCCGGTATGGGAGTTCGCGCCGAGGGAGAAGGTATCGTTGGCATGGAAAGCATTCTTGGGAGAACTGGAGGTTACTCTTGGGCTATCTTGATCGGGCGCTGAAAGAGAAACCGGCGAGGGAAAAGCTGGTGATCCACTGGAATATAAGCACAACAGTGGCAGTCGGAGATTGGTGTGTGCATCATCGGGGTTGGAACAGATCCAGTTTCTCAGAGATTGCGGTTCTCGAGAAGCTCGAGCGAGAGAAGGCTATAGAACCGGAAAAGAAACCCGAGCTGCTAATGCCCCACGGCAGCAAGGAGGTTAGGGGCTAAGGACGCTAGACGTCTAGGCGCTTTGGCTCTAGTGCGTAAAAGCGTTCATACGCCGTTGTGCTTGCCTACACTGGGCTTGTACAGCGGCGTTACTAATTGTGAATAGGTCTTCACAATGAGACAGTTGACGTATCAATACAACGGATAATAATACAAACAGCACCAGACGAACGAAGCCCGGTGCCAACACTAGCAGACTTGGGGGCCTAGAATGAAGAGAGTTATGACAAGCAATGGTACGTCCCACCACAACACGCCAAACGGTTACAACCGTTACGTTCGTGCTGCAAAGCGCTCTGAACGTCAGCAATGTCTCAAACAGGCATGGAGTGTCATGGCCTTTCATCCGCAGTCACGTCTTGCCGGGACATTCGGAAGGGCATCGTGATGGGCGCAACCGTTCTTGCAATAGTCACCGCAGCGGGCGCGGCGTTCATCGTAGGTATCGGTGTCGGCATCTTGCTCGTTTTCCACAAAATTCAGTGGTTGATTCGCTGGGGGCTGGTGGACTGATGAGCGAACTCCGACATTGGCTACACGCAGTTGTTATAGTTCGCGACGGTTCGACCTCGGACGGCCTCTATGGTTTCGTCACACAGATTATCCAAGGTTCCGAGTCTCCTTTAACGGTAACCTTCTGGATCGGTGAGGGGATTCGTCATTCGAATTACTACAGCGTTCAAGACGTGGAACTAACCGATCTGCCATGGTCCGACTACTTAACCCGCGACTCCGAACTTCGCTGCGTGTTCGACAAGCACTACACAAAGCAGTACTATGTTTGCAATAGTAAGGGGAGAGACCCCTTTGGGTTCGACACGGAGGCCGAAGCCTGGGCGCATTGGTTTCAAGATGAAGCGACAACAGCATTGCATATATTGATCCAGGAGGTCAACGATGGCAACAGAACATCCACTCAAAGTTTGGAGGATCAACAAGGGACTGTCGCAGATGGCGATGGCGCGGTCCTTGAAAGTCTCGCTGGTAACGATCCAGTTCTGGGAGACGGGTCTGAGCATGCCCAGTCCAGAGAACATGACAAAACTGCACCGGCTCACGGGGATCACAAGAAAGGAGCTCGAACAAGCAAGAGAGTAGTTTCAGCAGCCAAGCAGACTCGGGGAGATAGATGAAGGCTTATAGGTTGAAACGTTGCCGGGTCTGTGGCAAGGAATATCTTCCGACGGCTCCCAATCAAAAATATTGCACAGAATGCCGTCTAGGAGCGAATAGGGTTTGCGATGCCAACTATCAGAGGGAACATCCCGAACACAACAGAGCAAGCGTTTCTAGATGGCAGAAGGCAAACCTCGAAAGCAGAGCCGTTTTTGGTTCGAAGTGGCGCTCTCTGAAGTACGCCAATACGCCCATCAGCGAAATGCTGACGTCAACGGAATGGCTCACGATCCTCGCGGAAGCGAGCGGCCATTGCGCCTATTGCGACAAGGAAGCCAAGTTGACCTTGGATCATGTGATCCCCTTGTCGAAAGGTGGAAAGCACTCAGCCGATAACGTGGTTCCAGCATGTTCTCATTGCAACAGCTCGAAGGGCAACAGGACGCTTGCAGAATGGCAAGCAAAGGAGAGACGTCATGAACAAACAGAAGCAAGATCTTGAAACACTTCCACCGTCTGTAGCAAAGGGCGCCATGATTGTTGGCGTCGTCGTATTTCTCTTTGTCTTCATCATTGGCATGTCACTTATGCGGTCGTGCGCGAACAGTTTCTCGGCACCACCGACGACTGCTCCAGTAACGACTACGCAGCCTGCTTCGAACGATATTAAGGTTGGAGACACCATCACCGTCACTGGTTTCGTGAGTCCGACAAAAGCCGATTTTGACGAATGCACACAGCTTTCGATTGCCAAGGATTACCTGGGACTAGGAGAAATGGAGGCGAACGGGCAGCTTTATATTGTGGATGCGGGAACCAAGGCACTTGTTATCGGTGCGAGTTTTGCGGCATGGCAAGTGCGGATAGAGTCTGGTGATTATTTTGGTAAAAGTGGATGGGTTATATTGGAGTCTTGCAAGAAGTAACTACCTGAAGAATTAGTACCACACTAGCAGACTTGGGGGGAAATATGGGAATCAAGAGCATCGATCAGGACCAGCGGATGCCCCGCTTGGGGAAGATCCACCTGGGTATCAGGAAGTTCCGCGACGCGAAGGACAAGAAGGGCTATCCACAGGCGACAGACTACTTCGTCCTGCCAGAAGAACTGAAAGCGGTGTGTGGCGAGAAGCCGACTGAGCTGGACGTGATGTTTGCGTCCAATGACATCGACCAGGTACTTCCTCACTGGTACAAGCTATATGGCCAGTCGAGTGTTGCCCCGCTCTGTCGCGGTGATGGCGTCAAGGCTATGCGCCTGGACCTGAAGACGGCCGAACGCGTCGAAGTGGAATGTCTCGGGCCCAGGGAGTGCAAGTTTAACCAGAAGACGGATACGACGACCGGCGTTGTCGAAGAAAAAGGATGCTCGCCGATTGGCTCTCTCATGATCTGGCTGTACAAGGCACCCGGCTTGGGCGTTTATCAAATCGACACCGGTGCATACAATGGCATCCGTGAGTTGCTGGCCGACCTGAACCTCATGAAGGCCGCTCTCGGCGGGCGCATTGCATGGGTTCCCTTAAAGCTCAAGCTGGTCCAGCGGGAAGTCAATCGGTTGGACGCTGCCAGAGGCTTGGTGAAGACGACGGTCAGGATCCTCAGCATCCAGTATGAACACTCGCTGCAGGAACTGGCACAAACGAGTCCTTCCCTCGTAAGCGAAATGGTCGCTCTGCCTGCCCCGGATGAATCAAGGCCAGATGAAGAGGACAAGGCGGAGGAGGCATTGGGAACGCTCCTCGAAGAGTCGATGCCCAAGACCGCTGGACCCCCTGCGAAGCGTGACCAACTGGCAGCTATCGAGGCTCTCGCATCGGACAAGACGGCTGAAGAGTTCGCCAAGCTCGGCATCCAGGGGATCAACGTCCACTCGGACCCGCCGGTTGTAACGATGGACGGGCGCCAGGTCACCATTGATGCCGATTACGCCGCACAGCTCATTTGTCAGCTGCAGGACAACTACGAACCTATGGACGCCGCAGAGTTCGCCGGGAGGTTTAAATGAGCGGTTGGTTTATGCTCGCCGTCATAGTCATCGCGGCTTTCTGTGGGGCGGTTATCGAACACGTGAGAACTTCTGACCGTTACGAGTTCCAAGTACGGCACTTGCACAATTGCTACGTGGCTGAGATCAACCGAAACAAGAAACTCACTGAGACGCTTGCTGTAGAACGGCAGGAACCAGTTGACGTCATTCTGGACCGCTTGCTACAGGATTGTCCAGACGAAAGCGAAGTCAAGACCTTCGTCGCCGGGCAGGATCCGAGGGACTGACATGGACCTTCCACTGTTCATTCCCCGGTACATCGTGCGTAAGATGGTCAATCAAGCCTATGAAGCAGGCAAGCTGTTCCAGGCCAAAGAGGACGTCAGAGCGATCGACCTCGCCTTGAAGGAGGTAGTAACCCCTTCGGGGGCGTTATTACGAGAGCAGGACATCGCCGCCCGTCCTGCTCGTATCCGTCCAGACCGGGAGAAACGAGACGACGACTGCGGCGATTATCACAGGTGGCCACGATGAAGCGCCTCGGTAAGCTCGTGATCATGCCCTTCGCCGAGTACGAATCGCTGATGTGTCGCTGCGAAGATGCTGAGGCGCACGCTGCCGACTTCGCAGAAGAACTAAGCCGGCTACAAGCTAACAACGTTCTGGCAGAGGCAAGACGCCGTGCCGAGCGCAAGCGTTCATTCGAGGCTGGCAAGTTTCACGCAGCCGGTGGCTATGCGCATGCTCTTAAGGAAACGCGGCTCAGACTCCAAGGCACTACGGCCGTGATGCTCCGTTTTATGGACTTGGCTGCAAAGTGGCGCCCGCTGGTGGAAGCTCTCGAGACGTACCCCAACCAGTTCGTCGAGATCGGCTTCGACCAGGGTATGCACTTCCCGGTGAAACGGTTCAACAAGGATGGCACAGAGTATCTCGCGAGCGTCCGCTACCAGGATGGGCAATATCCGGACCACCAGATCGCGGCGACGCGAGAACCTGGCCTTCTTGACAAAGTCCTCTCCGATATGAGCGATCTTGACGCGGCTGCCGACTTCTTGCTCGTGGGCGAACAGGTGCAGCAGGAACGGAGACGGGCATGAACGGGGTCATCTTCCTTGACCAGCAGGTTGACCGCCACTGCTGGAACCTCTATGACTCGTACGGCGAGATTTGCGTCAAGTGCAACTGTTGTGGCGGGTTCGACAAGAAGACCATGTACGCGAGTCGACTGAGAGCGGTGAAACGGTGGCTCAAAGAGGACAAGGCGAAACTCCCTGACCCTATGTATCAGACCGCACTCCAGCAGAAGAACATCCGTATTGATATGCGTCGCTTCCAGCGGCAGATTAGGTATTACGAGCGCAAGGTGAAGGCCGTGAAGGTGACCGCTTGAACGAGAACATCAACCCCTCGCAGGAGAAGATGACGGTCTCCTTCCGCTACTACTGGCGCGTGAAGTTTGCCCTCGAGGAAGGGAAGTGGATCTGTTATGTCCCCTGGATGCCTAAAGACAAGGAAGTCACACTGGACATTCCAGTTGACCACTTCAAGATGATGCAGAAGGAGCAAGACGAAGGCGATCCTGTCTTCGGAGCTGAGCCATACCACAACGCACGGCGATACTATCGCATGCTTGTGGTCCAGGAACTGAACAAGAAGGTGACAGCATGAGCCAGACAGTTGAGGAACTGCGAGCAGAGATGCTTGAAGAACGGCGATGGCTGTTACCCAAGAACCCGGCTGTGGACGCTCAGGGAATCGCAAGGATTGATGCTCTCATCGCTGCTGTCATTCAGGCAGAGCGCAGGCGGATACTGGACGCCTCTCTCTTCCAGTTCGGGATGGGCGACGGCACGTACATGATGATTCGGACGTCAGTTGTTGACCCAAAGGAGGATGAGAAGAAATGATCGAATACACGAGCGTGGAGATTAGCAAACGTCTGGCGGATGCGGGTTTTGAGGTAACACCACCAGATGCAATGTGGGGTATCGACCCAATAACAAAGGAATGGCGCATAGATACGTGGTACTATGCAATCAATAAACGTCGTGCCTACCGTTCCGACACACTCCTGACGTGGCTGCTCTCCCTGGACGCCAAGGAAGTCGCTGTGAAGATGGGGGTCCGCACGTTGGCAGAGAATGGAGACCGTGGCAGTCTGCGTATCGAACAGATAAGGATTGATTTCAAGGGAACTGTGGCGTATGTCGTGCAGCTGCATCGTCCCTTTGAAGCGGGAGCTCAAGATGCTAAGCTTGTCGACGCGCTGGGACTGCTCGTGTGCGGGGTCTTGAAGGCGCAGTCATGAATCGCACTTCGATCGACTGGGCGGACTACTCGTGGAATCCTGTAACGGGGTGCCTGCATGGCTGTGACTACTGTTACGCCCGCCGGATCGCTGAACGCTTTGGAGGTCCGGACGGATTCAAGCCGACCTTTCACGAAGAACGTCTGAGTGAACCGTTGTGGGTCAAGAAGCCCTCGCGTATCTTTGTCGGGTCCATGTGTGACCTGTTCGGTGACTGGGTGCCACAAGACTGGATTACCCATGTGCTGAACGCGGCATGGTCCGCACCGCAGCATCAATATTTGTTTTTGACCAAGAACCCGAAGCGCTATCACGACCTACTTCACGGCAACGTAGCGCCGAATTGGTGGCTCGGTCAGACCGTGACCACGAAGGACGAAGCCCTGGACGAAATGGTATCGGGTTTGCATTGCGCCGGCTGGCATACATGGCTCAGCGCCGAGCCTCTACTGGAAGATGTCGCCGACTGTATCTCCTGGCGTGGTATCGACTGGCTGGTGATCGGTGCCATGACGGGACCAGGGAGCAAGAACCGGCAACCAAAGGGCGAGTGGGTCGAAGGTTTCACAGAGCAGGCAATCGCACACGGAGTTCCAGTGTTTCATAAGCGCAGTCTGGCAAGCGTGATCGTGATACCCCCAGACTTGATCCAGTGGTATCCGAAGGCAATGCTATCGCTTGACGGTAAGACGCCATGACGCCTAGGCTCCTAGGAGGTAAGGAGATTAGGAACCTTGCCCGCAAGATGCTTACACTCTCACTTGACAAAAACAGCAATCTTGTACAGAATTGGGGAGCCTCGAGGTCGCTTACCCCAAGTCTGCTAGTTCGGGGCTTTGCTATGGGGCTTGACACGCAGATGAACGTGGATATAGTGCGTAAGTGTACCGGCTTACTGACCGAGAGTAGCTCTCTCCTAAGGGACAGCCGATCTGACGGCGCCGGTACTCTCTCCTTTTTCAGACACGAGGACGCAAGGCCTCACTCCGTTCAGAATGGGAGGCAGGACCTATGACAGAACCGAAACAGCAAGTCAAACAACTTCAGAATCAACCACCAGCCACGCCGGGCAAGATCAACGAGTACGAGTTCTATGAGCTCGCCGTCGACCACACTGTCGCCATCACGTACCTGGATGGGTCGACCATTAACGGAACGCTCCGTGGCTACACCAAATACGAACTCCTTCTGCAGACCACAGTCAACCCCTTCCCGGTGTTGGTCTGTAAGCACGCCATTCGCTCGATCGAGCGCTGAACCATGACCTTCACAATGTACAGAACGCTTGGGATGGTTTCACTATGCCCTGATGAGGCGTGCCATGCCTAGTCGAATCCTTTCTGATTCAATCCTCACATCTGAGACGCTGAACGAACTGTGTCCGGAACAGGAATGTCTGTGGTTCCGGATTCTCGTATCAGCGGATGACTATGGGTGCATGGACGCGAGGCCTATCGTGGTTCTCGCCCGCTGCTATCCTCTGCGTGTCACCGACCTGACACCGGAACAGGTGGACGCCTGGCTCCATGACTTGGCGAAGGTCGGCCTAATCACCATGTACGAGGTCGACGGCAAAGCCTACCTTCAGGTTGGAAAGTGGGAGCAGCATCAACGCATCCGGAGCAAGCGTCACAAATGTCCATTGCCTGACACGACCGATAGCACTTTGCAGCAGTTAGCGGCACGTTGTGACAACTCGCAGCAATCCGCCGCAACTCGCAGCAATCCGCCGCAACTCGCAGCAATCCGCCGCAACTCGCAGCAATCCGCGCAAATTGCGCCTTCTTCTGAATCCTTTCTGAATCCAATAGAAGAGAATCCAATAGAAGATAAAACCATTGTCGGGCAGAAAACGCCCGCCATACCCTACCCCGAGATCATCTCCTATCTGAATGCTAAGGCACACACCATGTACAAGCCATCAACTGACAAGACACAGGCACTGATCAGGACAAGATGGCATGAAGGCTTTAACCTGGACAACTTCAAAACCGTCATCGACAACATGGTCCTCGCTTGGTATGGTGACGCGAAGATGCAGACCTACCTTCGGCCTGAGACCCTGTTTGGCACAAAGTTCGAGAGCTATCTGACTAACCCTCCGAAACGTGAAACCCTTCAACGCCATACATCTGTCTCGAATGAACACGACTTCGACGGAGCTGAGGACCATGTCCATGATTGAGACAACAGAAATTCGCAAGGACTCTACACAGGAGATCCTCGCCCGCCTCGTTCGTAACGCCGAGGAAGGTCTGACTGATGATCTGACTCAGTGGCAGACGTCCTATGTCGGGGCCTCCAACCTCTGGCGTGTGAAGCTTACAAATGCTTCGACGTGGAAGGACTGGTGTGCTCTTCTCCCAGCATGTCCAAAGTGGGAGCATGACAACCTGTTTGACAAGGCCGACCAGGACAGGACACTCGTCAGCAGGGCATCGGTACCGGACGAAGTCATGAAGGCGTTCGAGTCCGTCTATGGTTCGCGTTATCTCCACTGTGACCCTGCTCTGATCCAAAAGAAGGCGACATTGGACAAGGCGAGCTCCGTCATCTTGGCAGGACCTAAAGGAACTGGGAAGACGACAGCAATGGCCTACCTTGCCCGGACACTCGCGGAACGGGCGTGCATGGGCATCGAGCATTCCCTTCGCCGGGCGAGTCTCTTCGCCTTCTGGCGTTCGGCTGGCATCTTCACGGCCTTGCACAACGGAGGGTCCATCGACAATCAGGACGCGCGATACTTCTTCGTGGACGACTTTGGCCGGGAATACGTCGAGCCATTCGCGCTGGCACAGATGGAGGAGTTCGTCGAGTATCGCTATGGGCGCGAGCTACCTATCGTCATGACAACGAACCTGAGCTGGAAGGACTTCAAAGAGCGTGTCGGCTTCGAGCGTATCACTGACCGGCTCTTGGAGATGGCAAGCTGGATCAATTTCACTGGCGAGAGTATGCGCCAGAAGTAGTACAGAAATACAAGCAGACTTGGGGAGGCAACACATGGAAGAACTACAGGTATGGCAGTACAACGCACATCAGATACGGACAGCCACCATGGAGGGCGAGCCGTGGTTTGTGGCGAAAGACATCTGTGACACGCTAAATCTCGCGAACCCGAGTCAGGCAACCAACAAGCTCGAGGATGCTGAGAAGGGTATCATTCGGATAGATACCCGTGGAGGTGAACAGAGCATGGTCATCGTCAACGAGTCGGGCATGTATGCTCTGGTTCTTCGGAGTGACAAGGCCGAGGCTCGAGCCTTTCGGGTGTGGGTCACCGGCACGGTCCTTCCTCAGATCCGCAAGACCGGCAGCTACAGTTTGCCGAGCTCCAAGAACGTCTACGGTATCCTCAGGGGTCTTGTTGATGATCTCGAGCGTCAGGACCAGGCAATCGCCGCGGTGAACCTGAGAGTGGACAAGGTCATCAAAGGAATCCCTGCCCTGCCGGTACCTTCCAACGCGAGCGAGGAATTTGTCACGCCTACTCAAATTGGACGCATGTTCAACCCTCGCCTTTCTGGACAAGAAGTCAACCGACTGATGAAGTTGGCTGGGCTGCAGTACAGGGTCGGAGACGAGTACGTTCCAAGCGACCGGGGCAAGATTTACGCCAAGACACTACCCGTGCAGCTGGACAACGGTCATTGCGTTTTTCAACTGTATTGGCAGAGGCGAGTGTTTGACTTTCTCTGTGAGGTAGTGGCATGACCGATCTACCCGAAGGTTGGACAGAGAACGAGAGCCACGATCTTCTCTACCAGGGTGTCATCGCTGTTCCAGTAGAGAAACGTGTGGGGTGCCTCGTATATTCCAGGGTTGTGGGGTACTTGACCCCGGTATCAACGTGGAACAAAGGCAAGCGCGCGGAATGGGCCGACAGAGTGGACTTCGATCCGTCCCTGGTCCGCAAAGCCCGAATTGCGGAAGTTAGATCTGAACCAAGCATGAATACTGAACCTGTCATTCAGGCAGCAAAGGTAGGGGGTATCCTGCCGATTATCACCTAATAGGAAAGTGAGGAACGACGCATTGTTGAGCGTCGCATACCAGTAGGGGTATAGCATCAAAAATAGCAGACTTGGAGGTCTCAGATGACAAGAACGGAGTTACGTCGAACACCATTACGTCGGAAAAGTTCTCGAAGCTCTGAGGGGGGCGTCGAAACGTTAGGGGTCAACAGGGGAGTCGTTGCTGCGCGGATACGCAGGTACGGTCTTGTGGCCCTACGAAATCAGAACGACAAGATCTGTGGCGACATCGTTCGCTTCCGGGACGGCATGGTCTGTCGTCATTGCCATCAGCATGTCGAAGGACGCAACGCCCAGTGGTCCCATATCTTCGTCCGGGAACTCCTCGGCACACGCTGGAATTCGCGCAATGCTGTCTTACTGTGTTCGGACTGTCATCACGGCTGGTGGGAGCGTCTGAGTCGCAAGGAGCAGCTTGTCTGGGCGGGCGCGCAACTTGGCGAAGGCGAGCTCGACCAACTGTGGGCTGAGTCCATAGCGCTGCTCCATGATCGGCAGGCCTTCTACGAGTCCGAGAACGCACGTCTCAAAGCCGAGTATCGCGTCCTCACCGGGCACACATGGAGCAAGACATGACTTCCGGAGATCAGCTCAGGCCCTACGAGCCTCCCTACATGAGGTTCTGGCGGGAAGGGCTCTCGGCTGCACAAGTTGCCAAGGGCCTTAAGCATCTCAAGTTGAAGTCCCGCAAGAAAGCCAAGAAGGCGAAGGCGAAGAAATGAAGTGGGGACATTCACGCCGCGTCGACTACAGCCAGGTCACCATCATCTTGCTCGTCGTGGCGCTTGCCCTGTTGCTGGTCATGATGTTCTCACTCCTGGCACCTAGTCAGGCAACTGCCGGGGACATCGTCAACTTCCGTTCAGCTCGCCGGCTGCCTCCTGCCCTTCCCCTCGAGAAGGTCACGACAAGGTACTCAGAACCTATCAAGGTCCTGTTCATGGAGGTTTCATGTTACAGTCCGACGGTAGCAGAGTGCGATGGGAACCCTCTTATGACTGCCTCTGGACAGCGAGTGAGAGTCGGCGGTATCGCCGCAGATGTGCGGATTCTGCCGTTCGGTTCGCTGGTCATCGTGCACGGGTACAACAACGGAGACGTCTGCGAAATAACCGATACCGGTTCGGCCATTAAGGGGTTGAAACTGGACGTGTTCCTGTGGTCGACTGAAGCCGCGCGGCAATGGGGACGCAGAAAGAATGTCGAAGTCCAGGTGTTGTATATCCCGAAGGCGAAATGATGGCACCCCTGTTTCCGCTTGATTCGTGTGCCCTTTGTGATATAATTCAATGGTGGCTAGTGCGGCCCTATAACCCGCGCGAATACGGACTTGACCCCGTTGCCACCACCATCTCAGACGGTCAAGAAAGGTCAGGTGAAAGTCAATGAAACTCGGACAGCACATGTCGGACGAACAGCGGTCAATAGATTCTTTGGTACACATGGGACATGCGGTATCTGTTGAGGCTCGGCTCAAGATGTCTGCCTCGCACCTTGACCCTACCATAAACGAAGAACACATCTGTCGTCAGTGTGGTAAGGCGTTTTTCTCTCGCAATAGACAGCGCCAGTATTGCAGTCCTGAATGTTGTTATGCATCAAGGATGGGAAACAAGCATTGTGTCGGTCGTGTTCCTTGGAATAAAGGTATTCCGTGGTCGCCTGAAGCGCGCACCGTTCTTTCTGCTAATCATGCAGATGTGAAACGTGAACGGAATCCTGCATGGAAAGGCGGAACGATGTCTGAGAACCACATTGCTCGCAGCAGCCCCAAATATCTAGTTTGGCGTGATGCTGTTTTCAAGCGCGATGACTATACCTGCCAAGAGTGTGGAGAGCATAGTGGTAACGGTCATGCAGTCATCTTTGAAGCACATCACGTCCATGGGTTTGCAGATTACCCCGATGAACGCTTTGACGTTGATAATGGAAAGACGCTGTGTAAGAAGTGCCACGATAAAACAAAAGGCCGCAGACGCAACGTGCGCGTGGAGGTCTTGTACATCCCACGGGTGACGCCATGAGTGACGAGTTATTTGCCTCTGAGCTCGTTTCTGTTCTCCGGCATGGCGAATGTACGGTCAACAGTGTCCTCAGCAATGCCGGATATATCGAAGTGGAGACAACGCCGAAGCAGGCTGACAAGCTGTACCAGATTGAGAAAATCAGTGTGTGGTGTGCTGAGCGGGTCTTTGTCAAAGACGGTCGGATGTACATGTTCAGTCATTGGAATGAGCGCAAGGATGCAGATGGTTATCTCGAGCCGAACGCCGTCATCATTCGAGACGTCACGGACTTGTTGAAGGCGACACCATGAGACGCGGTCCCGAAGTATCCGGCTGGGAGGGCAGTCTATTCCCTGAGCCTATTGACCAGGTCAAGGTCCTCTCTGATCGTTGCGTTTGTCATCAGGACTGTCCACAGTACGAAACCTGCGAAACGGAGGCTCTCGACAAGAGCAGCAAGGTCTATTACCTCCTTCGTTGCGTAAAGGGTAAGTTCCCTGCTTGCGCCAATTGCATGTGTATGGCCTGCGACCGTTACCAAGAATGCAAGGACGGCCCTGAGATGGGACAGCGGGGCGGGGTTCGTTACCGCTTGTGCAATCGGCCTATCAGCATAACTGGCTGTCTTGACTATAGCGGGCCTATCCCGTGGATGTCGGAGGCTGCCTGCAAGAAATGCGATCACGTCTGCGATCTCCGCAAAGAGTTGGTCTGGGCGCCCAGGGTTCGATGCGATCTGAATCCTATTGAACCTACAAAGAAGCCAACCGAGGAACCCAGTGCCGTGCAACTGGACGGCAAATGGCGCAACATCAGTATCATCGACAACGTCGTGACCGTGGACGGCGTGATCTGCGATGACAACTTCGTTCCTCTCACTCAGCCTTTCCCGAAGCCCGCCAAGGCGAAGAAGCCAAAGCCGGCAGTGATGGTCATGGAGACTGGCGGCTATGATCTGCTGGGCATCAAAGGATTCTACCGCTGCCCACTGCATGGATACAAGCATCTGAAACGTGGCTGCTATGGCAAAGGGTACTACATCGATGGCTGGGATGCGATCAATGGCGTTTGGCGCTGCTGCCAGGCGCTAGAATCTCTTGGAAGGACGATCGAACCAGATCTGTCAGAGCCCATCGAATCCACGAAAGAGCCAATGGCTGTCCTCCTGGACGGCAAGTGGTACTCCGACGGTAAGATGTTATGGGATTGTTCCGACTGTCTCTGCCAGGTCTGTGCCAACCGCGGCAAGAGTTGCCATGATTGCAAAGGCTACGAGCACTGTCTGAAGCATGGCGGCAAGATCGGCAACTGCCCTGACTTCAGGACAGAAGAAGGCAAAGAACAGCACTGCCTAGAGAACGGCTGTCTGTGCTTCAAGTGCCAGCTGATCGGAGAGCGCTGTGAGGACTGCCCTGGACCAATCCGGTGTGACGGGCCACGAATGAAATGCAAGGAGTACGTCGGAGCAGAGGTAGAGGCATGAGAAAGGGACAGCATATGACCGATGAACAGCGAGCAAAATTATCAGCGGCATGTTTGGGGCATATGGTGTTATCCGAGACACGAGCAAGGATGTCTATATCGCAGACCAGACGTAAGTGTTCTTCCGAAACGCGCGCAAAGATGTCTGTCGCCAAAATGGGGAATACTCAGTGCCTTGGGCATCATCATTCGGAAGAAACCAAGGCAAAGATGTCTGCTGCGCAGACGGGAAAACCGAAATCTGATGCAACGCGGGCAAAAATGTCAAAGCCGAAATCTGATGCGACTCGGGCGAAGATGTCTGTAGGACAAACGGGGCCGTTGAATAATAACTGGAAAGGCGGAAAACGAGTATTCAATGCCAAGCACAAGGCCAAGCGCCGTGAGTTAGGCTTCTTGCCCCTGAATCAATCCTTCCCCGGCAGCGATTTTCACCATTTGGACATAGACCACGGGGTGTTCATTCCTCATACCCTGCACCAAAGCGTGAGTCACGATCACAACACCGGGCTCGGCATGGAACAGATAAACGCCCTTGCCTTGGCCTATGCCGGACTGACCGCCGATGTTCTTGACGACGCCCTGCCATTTGACTGAGACTTTAGAATAGTTCATCATCCCCAACCCAACCAAGGCAAAGCGGGCTATGAAATCGGGCGAGGGATTCTTCCATAGAAAAGGTACGTGCACAGTGAAACGATGGAGGCAGGCATGGGTGGAAAGTGGCATGAACGTAAAACGGATCCAGAACCCTTATTACAGGTGCAAGGGTTCCTGACTGTTGAACAGCATGGGAGGTTCGTGGTACTGGAATGTCAGGGAGGCAATGCACGTGATGCCGTGCACGCTCTCCGAGATCAGATCAAGGAGAAGAACGAGGTCGAGGTTTCCGGCGTCATTATCAGAGGATTGAGCCACAAGTACGACCTCCTGTACCAGCTCGACCGGGAACCAATGGAAGACGGCAGGAAAGCGACAATCGTGAAGTTCTCCTGCTGGACGCACCTAAAACCGAGTCCTGGACCTGTACCAAAACAAAAACAGGAACCAAAACAAAAGGTCTTGTACGCGCCGACTGACATGCCCGGCATCTGGAAAACAGGGTCGAAATTCCGGGTGCGCGTTGGGAAGCACTATGTTGGCGTATACCCGACTTTCCCCGAGGCCGTATGTGCAAAGACGCTGTACGTCGCGCGTTGTGGGTCACGCTTTGGCAAAAGGCCGGTCGTGACAATAGGGCATTCTGAATTACTTGTCAATGCGTCTGTGCGCTCCTAGACTGTAAGCGCAACACTAGCAGACTTGGGGGTCTACTTGAACGAGTATGCTGAGGTTTTTGTTCTGCAAAGCAGATCCCCCATGTATATACGGTCCGGCCCGCTGTCGCCCGTAGAGCGTGGGGGTTTTCTGCATGTCTAGAAAAGCCAAAGAGCAAGAACGCGTCGCAGATGCCCTTTGTTGTTTCGAGTGCTACTTCGATCACTCGACGACAGATCGCTACGGCGAAACCAAGGCTGTCATCGTCGCCTCGGCAAGCCAGCTGGCAGAGATCAACAAACTCGCCACGATCAAGCACAGTGAGCACGTCACCCTCTATGCGTCGTTCGTCATTGCCCATGATGCCACTTGACCGCACGATCGACATGACTGGTCACGTGAATACAGCAGGCGTGTTTCCTCCCAACCCGCAAGGGCAACTCCTTCACACACCTGCTGCATTGACGTCATCGCTCACGCCGGAGATAGGGCCTTCGTATGTGCTGACCTTGCGCTATGGTCGTGTTCGACTCACGACCTCCGGCTACCTGGAGCACCCGTGTATGCAACTGTCCACTTGGTTCTATAAGATGGCTGGGTACTAGACATGATCTACACATGGAGCGATAGCAGCAATTGGTCTGGGTACCAATGTGGGTGCGACTCCCATAGCTCCTACAACTTCACTGAGAGCGGGATGCACATGACTGCCTTAAGCTCCAAGTCGGGCAACGTTCCCGGGCAGTCCCCGCTCTCACCTATGGGACTGACATGACACTCGGCAGATCGTCGTTCCTTATCTCTGGACATGACAAAGACACTCATCGTATGGTCCACGTGCATGTCGTGATGACGCCAACAGGCACCTGTAAGGATGAAGGTAGTATCGGCATGAATGTCAGGTACAAGGTCAGAGCCAAGACTGTGAGTTCACTCATCTACTGGTTCATGATCAGAGTCCTTAAGTACAAGGACAGATGACATGCCCTATGCCGCACATCGCTACTGTGGCAAGGCAGGATGTCACAACTATGCTATGCCCTCATCAGCGTACTGTGTCGATCATCAACAGACTACAGCACATGCGTACGACAAGGCAAGACAGGGCGAGTTCGAGCATGAGTTCTACAAAAGCGTGGCATGGAGACAGGCAAGAGAGTGGCACCTTGCGGCACATCCCTTATGTGAGGACTGCCTTGCTGAGGACAGAGTCATACCTGCCACGATGGTACACCACGTCAAGGAACTCAGAGACTGCCCTCTCCTTGCTCTTGAACAATCGAACCTTCGATCGTCCTGTGACCCATGCCACAACAAGAAGCACCCTGAGAAGGGCGGCACGCATGATGACTGACATGCAGACATCGAGTTCTGCTCTCTATGACTGCGTTCCAGGGCGCGACCCTGTGACTGTAGACGCAGTGTTCATGCATGGTGGGAGGGGCGGGTCAAATCGCTGGAACGTGAACGCCTCAGAGCCGGCGGTGGGCAACGCGCAGTCATGCGCAGTGCAAGCAACCCCCCGGAGGGTGAAATGAGTCGCCGTAAGCCTACCGCCATCAAACGCCTTGCTGGCAACCCAGGGAAGCACCCCTTGAACGATGATGATTTGAAAATGCCATCAGTTTCTGTGATCAGCACCCCTGCCTTTTTGTCAACTGAGGCAAAGACAGAAATTCGCCGGGTCATGAAAGCCGTGGGGAAGACTCCAGGACTATTAGCGTCCGTCGATCGGGCAGTTCTCAGTATGTACGCGCAGGGTTGGGCTCAATGGAAACTCGGGGAAGTACATATAGCAAAAGAAGGTCCAATGATAACGGTCACGGGTCAGCATGGATACTGTATCGAACAGCTCTCGCCCTGGGTAGCGTTTGCTAAACAAGGCCGTGACGCCATGATGCAGGCTGCAGCGAAACTTGGGTTTGACCCCGTTGATCGTGGCAATGTTCATCTTATTGGTGCACCCAAACAGCAACAGGCTGACGAATTGACGCCGCCTCAATGGATCCCTCCTCAGCTGCTCGCTGAGGTTAAAAAGAAAGCATGATCACGAACAACGTCAGCAAGATCGATACGAAAGTCTACTACTTCGATCAGGAAGCTGCCGACTACCGTGTTCACTTCTTCTCACTCCTTCGACAGTATCAAGGACAATGGGCTGGCCAGCCGTTCGTTCTTCAGGACTGGCAAGCGTACATCGTGCGTCAGTTGTTCGGGTGGAAGTCTATTGCAACCGGGCTCCGGATGTACCGCAAGGCATATATTGAGATTCCTAGGAAGAACGGGAAGAGTACGCTGGCGGCTGGGCTTGCGCTCTCACTTGCTTTCGCTGACGGTGAACCTGGCGCCCAGGTCTACACTCTGGCAAATGATCGGGAACAGGCGCATATCGTCTTTGACTGCGCCCGAATTATGGCCGAGACCTCGCCCGTTTTCGCTGACCGCGTGACCTCCTTCAAGACCTCCATTGTCCAGGAGAGCAGTCATTCGGTGCTCCGTTCGCTGAGCTCGGAGACGAAGACCAAGGCTGGCTATAACATCAGCGGCACGGTTATCGACGAACTCTATGCCTTCGACGACCCGGAACTGGTTGACCTGGTCATGACGGCAACGGGCGCGCGCAAGCAACCCTTGACCATCGAGATCACGACAGCCGGCTACGACCAGGAATCAGTCTGCTATCAGACCTACGAATATGCAAAACATGTCGCAGCGGGCGCAATGGAGGACCCGACGTTCTTTGTCATGATCTATGAAGCTGCTGCGACCGATGACTGGACGGATCCGAAGGTATGGCGTGCAGCGAATCCCTCGCTGGGCGTCACGGTGCCTGAATCGTATCTTGCCTCCGAGTGCCGCGAGGCCATCAACGTACCAGCCAAGCAGAACGCATTTCGCCGGCTGTTCCTCGATCAGTGGACACAACAGTCCGTCCGTTGGCTCGACATGACGTTCTATGACAAGTGTGTCCCGCCGAAGGAAGTCGAAGTCAAGACGGTTGGACGCATTGGCTTTGTTGGCCTTGATCTTGCCCGGACCGTCGATTTAGTAGGCTGCGTCGAAGTATGGGCTCCTGACCCCCTGGACCCGAATGGCAAGTGGGACGTTATACCAATGGCCTTCATTCCCGAGGACAATCTCTTGCAGCGGGCGCGGGCCGACCATGTGCCCTACGACCTGTGGGTAAAGCAGGGTTTCATCAAGACTACGCCAGGCAACGTGTGTGACTACGACTTTATCCGTGCCTATCTGGAGAAACGGCGTGAGATCACCAAGTGCAACACCCTGGTGGGCGACCCGTGGAACTTTAGCCAGCTCAGTAATGATATGCAAGGTGACGGCTGGAACGTGATTGAGGCTAGACAGGGCTATAAAACCCTATCGCCCGTGACGAAAGAACTTCAGCGGCTTATCCTCTCTGGCAAGATCAACCTTCCGACCAACCCGGTCCTTCGCTGGAATTTCGATAACGTCAGCATCGTCCAGGATGAAGCAGAGAACATCAAGCCCGTGAAGCGTACGAATAGCGCTCACATCGACTTGGTGATCGCGACCCTGTGCGCTCTGCATGGGCACCTGGAAACGGCACCTGTTGTGGCCAATCCCGGGATATTCATTTACGAGGGTTAGGGAGGTAGTCGGTGAGCATTCAAACTATGATGCAACGCATATTCGGTAAACGCTCCACGGAAGCGGCATTTGGTGAGAACCTTGCCAACTGGTTGTCCTCACAAGGCGGAACGGAATCGGGTGCATACGTCAACGAGCATAGCGCGATAAATATTCCGACCGTCTATGCTTGCGTCCGCGTGCTGGCTGAATCAGTTGCCTCTATGCCCCTTATGGTCTACAGCCGTGACGAGAATGGCAAAACAGCAGCGATAAACCATCTCCTTTACCACGTGCTACACGATGAACCCAATAAAGAGATGACGTCGTTTACGTACCGTGAAACCATGATGGCACATTTGCTGCTATGGGGAAATTCCTATTCCCAGATTCAGTTCAATGGCGCCGGAGTGCCGTGTGCCCTGTGGCCGCTGCGCCCCGACTGGATGGACGTGCAGCGCGATTTCAACACTGGCAACTTGGTCTATACCTTCACCTCTCCGCATACCGGCGTCCGTCATCTGGACCCGGCTGAGGTCCTGCATATCCCCGGCCTGTCCTTCGACGGTTTACTAGGCAAGTCACCAATCACCATGCAACGCGAATCGCTGGGACTCTCCCAAGCCGCTCAGGACTACGCCGCCCGCTTCTTTGGCAATGACAGCACACCCGGCGGATACCTGCAGACTGCCGCTCCAATGACGGATGAGAAGAAGAAGATCGACATGGCGAAGACATGGGTCGACGCGCACAGTGGACATAACCAGCATAAGATCGCCATCCTGGACGGTGGCCTGGACTACAAGAGCATCGCCCTCAATGCTGAGGACGCGCAGCTGCTGGCAACCAGGGAGTATGAACGGTCCGAGATTGCCGGATGGTTCCGCGTGCCGGCACACCTCATCGGTGACTTGACACATGCTACGTTCTCGAACGTGGAGAATCTAGGGCTGCAATTCGGCATCTATTCGTTGATGCCATGGGCCGTCCGCCTGGAGCAGGGCTTCAATCGCATGCTCTTTTCCACCTATAAGTATTTCGCTGAATTCAAGATGGACGGCTTTATGCGAGGCGACGTGGCGAGTCGGTATGCCGCCTATGCCGTTGCTCGTAACTGGGGCTGGATGTCGGCAGATGACGTCAGAAGCCTTGAAAACATGAACCCATTGCCCGATGACAAGGGAAAAGTCTATCTCCAACCGTTGAATATGGTCGAAGCGGGTACCCCTCCCACACCGACGGCTGTTCCGGCGCCCGTTGCGTCTGATGTTCCGGCACCCACTTTTGTGGTTGGACGTTCTGTCGTCGAACCTGTCCTGTCGGACGCGTTTGACCACATTGCCAAGCGCGAATCCGAGGACGTGCTGAAAGAGGCGCGGAAACTCCTTGCAGTAGGCGACGTTCAGGGCTTTTCCTCGTGGTTGGCCGATTATATGGTTACATCACTTGAAACCTTCGCTAAACAGCGACTTTCAGCACCTATTGCGTCAACAATCCGTGCAGTCGGGAATGGAAATAGCGTAGATGATGCCACGACTGAGCTGTTTTCAGCAGTCCAGGCAAGGCATTACAGCCTGTCTGAAGGGGCGGCATTGATGACTCGTGTCGTACAGGCAGAGTCCGAGAAGCAGGACTTGATATTTGCCGTCGAGAGTTTCTATGCGAATCGGTCATCTTTGGCTCTTGCGAATGAGGTTATGACAACGATTGAGGCACAATTAGCAGCGGTGCACCATGACTGACGAGACTAGGGCAAAACTTTCTGCGGTAGCCATGGGGCGCATTATGTCCCCTGAAACTCGGGCAAAAATATCGGTTGCTCGTATGGGGCGTCCCGGTACGGGTCCCAAACACCATACCGCTGAAACGCTGGCAAAGATGTCTGCGGCCATGACGGGGCGCATCTTTTCCCCTGAATGGCGGGCAAAGATTTCTGCAGCGCATTGGAGGGGTGGAAAGCAGGTAAACAACGCCAAGATGCACGCTAAGCGTCGCGTCTTTGGCTTCAATCCCCTAAACAGTTGGTTTCCCGGTTGTGAGGGGCATCACATAAATGTGAAGGATGTCATCTACCTTCCGCGTAAGTTGCATCGCAGCATTTGGCACAACCAACAGACCGGCAAGGGTATGGCAGAAATCAACGCACTTGCTGGACAGTTTTTGACTGAAGACTGGACGTAGGAGGTACGTATGCCTGAAAGAGAATATCGCACGTTTAGTTTGGATGAGGTTCGCGCTGTCGACGATGGTCATGTTCTTGTCGGCCATGCTGCAGTTTTTAACACGGTTGTTGACCTGGGCTTCTTCAGCGAAAAGGTTGCTCCCGGTGCGTTCAAGAAGACCCTTGCTGATAATGCCGACGTTCGCGCTTTATTCAACCACGACGCCAATCATCTGCTAGGACGTACCAAATCAGGAACATTGAGGCTGCATGAAGACGACACGGGACTTGCCACGGAAATTGATATGCCAGACACGACGTTGGGCCGCGATCTGATGGTGTCGGTTAAGCGAAAAGATCTGGACCAGATGAGTTTCGCCTTCCAAACCATACAGGAAGAGTGGGATGAGTCGGATCCCAATAATCCGATTCGCACCCTCAAAGAAGTCAAATTATTCGATGTTTCACCCGTGACTTTTCCCGCCTATCCAACGACCGATATCGGCATTGGTGGCAGATCAGCTGAATCTATTCTAGCTGAGCACCGTGCAGCAGTATCAAAAAGCGAAGTCCAGGAGCCGCGCAAGGATGCGCACTCTGACGATAGCAAGGAACCAACTGAGGATTACTTGACGGCCAATGAGGCTCGCCGGAAAGAGCTCGAACTTGAGGGTTAAGCCCTCAAAAGGATAACAATATGACGCTCACAGAACTCAATGCATTGGCGCAGAAGCGAGCCGGCCTTATTGGTCAGGCTCGTGCGCTAAACGATCTTCCCCTCAAAGAAAAGAGGGACATGTCCAGTGAGGAAAAGGGCCAGTATGATGCCATGCTCACCGATGCCCGGAAGTTCAAGGAACAGATCGACCGCGAGCTGGGCTTGCAGGCAGAAGAGGCTGGTCTAAACGAGGCTCGTGACACGATCGTCGGGGGCAAGGATAATCCCGAGCAGCGTGACGCTGTTTCCGGCAAGGTCGTCGAATATCGGGGTATCAACCTGACTGGCGAAGGGGCAGACCCTCAGTTCCAGCACAGGGCGAGCAAGGAATATGGTACGTTCTTCAGGAAGTATCTCATGGGCGAACAGCGTGTTGCTGCGGCCCTTGCCAACGACGTGGATGAGGACGGCGGATATCTGCATTCTCCTATCCAGTGGGTTGCTAAGCTCCTCCAGAGTGAGGATGCTGAGGTTTTCATCCGTCGCTATGCTCAGGTGGTCCCGGTCACAACCTCGGATTCCATCGGCTTCCCGGCATTGACTACGGATTTCGCGGATGCAGACTGGACACCCGAAGTCGGGACGATCGTACCCGATGAGAGCGGACAGTTCACTCAGCGCGAGTTCAAGCCGAACCAGCTGACGAAGGAGATCGACGTCAGCATGAAGCTCCTGCGGACGGCTGCTCTCTCTCCTGAGAGTATCATCAGGGACCGTATGGCGGCAAAGTTCGCCATGGCTGAAGAGAAGGCATTTCTGACCGGCGACGGCTCAGGCAAGCCTCTCGGGATCTTCGCCACAACTGGCACGGGAGCTATCCCGACTAGTCGTGATTGTATTACTGCGACGACCACAACGGCATTCACGTCCGATATCCTGCGTGCAGCTCGATTCATGCTGCGTCCTACCTATCGTTCAGGTGCTCGCTGGTTGCTCTGTACTGATGCTCTGTCGAAAATCTATTTGTTCAAAGATGCGGTCAACGGCAGCTACATGTGGCAGCCTTCACTCATCGCCGGTGTCGCTGATACAATCGACGGCTTCCCTGTCGACGAGAGCGAGTATTCTCCGAACACGTTCACTGCGGGCTTGTACTTTGGAGCCCTGGTCAACTGGAACAAGGGTTATTTTATCGCTGATCTGATGGACGTGACCATCCAGCGTCTGAACGAACTCCTTGCGCGCAACTCCAAGGTTGGCTTTATTGGTCGCAAGTTTACGGATGGTGGCCCGATCGACGCTCAGGCATTCGTCCGCCTGAAGCTCGCTGCTACCTAGTCAATAGTGATGAGGGGCGGGCCAATCACTCGCCCCCTTAAGGAGACTTATGAGAATTCACATGAATACACTTGCTGCGGGACCGGCTGGGATCTTCCAGGGCGATTGTGAATGTCCTGATGAAGAGGCCCGTCGCTATATCGCTGGTGGCTACGCCATTCCGCTTGGCGGCGTCATCGAAACGGCCATGCTTGCGCCGGCGAAACCGGTCTCCGCCATGGTCGAGACAAGAAACGAAACCCCAGTAACTGAGGTTCCGGTCACTCCCGCAAACCCCGGTGATCTCGTGCCGGACTTCGGGAAGTACCACAACGGCGAGTACAAGGACAAGCCGCTTACGCTCGCGCAGATCAAGGCACAGGATCCTGAGTACCTCGAGTATCTTGCGAACAAGCAGCAGAAGGACCTGCTCATTGCGGCAGCCGCCAAAGCCGTCCTCGCGGGCGCATAAGCCATGGACGACATCCTGTTGCTCTCAGTACCGCCTGCTGTCGAACCGGTCACGCTGGTTCAGGGTAAGGTACAGGCAAAGATGGAGACCGCCGACGAGGATGCCTCTATTAGCGCTCTGATCACGGCAGCCCGCGCATATGTCGAAGAGACCACGGGGCGGGCGCTGGTCACCCAAACGTGGACCTGGCAGCACATCTGCTGGACGAGTCTGTTCAGGGGCGCGTGGAGCAGGATGTCACGAAATGCGTGGGGTACCAAGGTCGTCATGCCGAGGCCCCCGCTCCAGTCAGTCGTGTCCATCACCTACCTGGACGCAAGCAATACGCCCCACACGCTACCGGCAACCGAGTACGTGGTCAGTCCGGGCGACCCTGGGACCATCGAACCATCCTCGGCCTTCAGCTGGCCGGAGGTTGCAACGGCTGGCTATCCGATCACCATCACGTTCACCGCCGGGTATGGTGCACCGACGGAGACGCTTAGCGTGTCGTCTGTCACTTATGTCGACGGCAACGGGGATCCACAGGTCATTCCACCAGCCGACTATACCGTCACAGCGGGCGCGGTGGCATTTGCCACTCCTCCTGTGTTGCCGTTCACTGTGCACTTTGCACTCGTGTATGGCACGGTCGCCGCGGTGCCTGCTCCACTGACTCAGGCCATGCTTCTGTTGATTGAGGAATGGTATGACAACCGGGCGAGCATCATCAGCGGACATATTGTCGCGGCTCTCCCGCACGCCGTCGAAGCACTCCTGAGTCTCTATCACTGGTACCTGTAGATGGATAGCAGCCGCCTGAACCGCAGAGTCACGATACAGTATCCGTCCACGACACAGGACGCTTACGGGCAACCTGTTGTGGGCTTCACGGCCCTGGCGACGGTGTGGGCTGCCGTAGAACCCCTGGAAGGGCGGGCGCTGTTTGCATCCAAGCAGGCGCAGAGCGAAATTACCCTGAAAATCACGATTCGCTACCTTGCGACGGTGGAAGAGGATATGCAAATCAGTTACGGTACGCATGTCTACGTCATCTTGTACCTCATTGATCCCGCAATGGAACATTCGTCGCTCGAACTTATGTGTAAGGAAATCAACGCATGAGCTACGTTATGACCGCGGAACATAAGGCAAAACTGTTGGTGGCGAATCTTGGTCGCCATATGTCAGATGAAACTAAGGCAAAGATTGGCATGGCGAACGCTGGAAGGTGCCCATCACTTGAAGCACGGGCAAGGATGTCTGCGTCGGGCAAGGGGCGGCCAAAATCAAGCGAATGGCGAGCGGATATGTCTGCGCGACAGATAGGCAGTCATCTCTCCGATGAAACTCGGATCAAGTTGTCGATTGCAAATAAGGGAAGAATCGGTTCTCTGTCTGGGGGTTGGAGAGGCGGCATTAACCCAATCAATCAAACAATCCGGCACAGTGACAAATACAACGCTTGGCGTACTGCTGTCTTTGAACGTGATGCCTATACCTGTCAGGATTGCGGGGCGCGCAACGGCATGGGATATACGGTTGAACTTGAAGCGCATCACATCCACGAGTTTGCCCAGTATCCCGATGAGCGCTTTGTTGTCGAAAACGGCAAGACGCTCTGCCTGGAATGCCACAACAAGACGAAGCTAGGAAGACTGCGAAAAGCTAGGGTGGTAGCATGTCTGACCGCATAACGATTTCTATCACTGGACTAGAGAACTGCGACGCCAAGCTGAAAAGCTTGTCGGAGCGTGTCGCAAAACATAAGGTGGCACAGGCCTTGCAGAACGCTGCCGCATACCTTGTTGTAAGGATAGAACGGGCGACCTACGTCGGTCGCGATAATCCGCGCGTGAGACTCAAAAATAGCTTCATGGCGGGCGCGACGCATAAGGATGGCGAAAATACAGTGGTGAACGTGGGTCCGAACAAGGCCAAGACGGCCGTCGCAATGGCCCAGGAATTCGGGTTCCCGACGACGCCCGCGCACCCTATGATGCGCTCGACGATGGATGTGGAGAAGGAGAAGCTTATCGACATCTTTGTTGCGACGTTGAATGAAGAATTGGAGAACATCAAACTATGACAGACCTCGACGCAGCCCTGTTCACACGACTGAGTACCTACTCTCCGCTTATCGCGCTTGTTCCGGCGACGCATATTGCCGCAGTGACCATAGCGCAGGGCACTCTTGTGCCGTATGTGGTATTCCAGGAGATCGACGACATTCCCGAATATAGCCATAGCGGGCGCAACAGTCTCCGGCACCCCCGCATGCAGCTTTCATCTTATGCCTCTTCACTTGGAGCAGCCAAAGCGATCAATGTGCAAGTCTTGGAAGCCCTAGAAACGTGGTCTAGTGTGCAGGTATTCATAGAAAACATAATCCCAATGTATGATCCAGCGACCGCTTTATTCGCGGTGATTGTCGATATGTTCATTTGGTTTGTAGCCTGAGGAGGCTCATATGGGTTCACAAGCATTAACTTCATTTGGAGTAAGCCTGCTGCGGGGTATTGTCCCTATTGCAGAAATTACATCCCTCACGCCGCCATCGTTCAACGCCGAGACGATCGACGTCACCAATCATGACAGCGTCGGCCGCATGGCAGAGTTCATCGGAGGCATGAGATCATCCGATGACGTCAAACTTACTGGCAATCTGATTCTCGCTGATGCCGGGCAGGCCCTGCTCCTGGCGGATCAGGCAGATGGTTTGGTTCATGCCTACACGCTCGTGTTTCCGACAGCATGGGGCGCGAGCTTTGCATTCTCGGCGGTTGTCCTGAAGTTCGGCGTCACGCCATTCACCACAAAGGGTGATGCGGTCGGCTTCGATGTTACCTTGAAGGTCTCCGGGGCCGTGACCCTGAACAAGACGCTCAGCGCCGGACTCACCACCACATTCTTCGTATTCACACCGGCTGGGGTGAACGTTCCTGTGGCCAGTGCGACACCGGGCGTGTTTGTCAATAACCAGGTGACAGCGACAACTTCGGTCGTCGTCAAGCCGACAGCCTCGGCAGGAGTCATTACAGTCAATGGCGCAATCGTTACTAGTGGTGCTGATTCGAGCGCAATTGCTCTAGGCGCTGCCGGGTCGATTACAGACGTCTCGATTGTGGTTCAGGAAACAGGGAAGGTCTCCAAGACTTACCTGGTTCACGTCGCCAGAGCTTCAGCGTAGCGTAAACACACATGGGGCAGGCCAATCCCCTGCCCCACATATAGGAGGAACCATGGACTTCACCACAGTTGAATCTGTTCCAGTCGAACTTCTGGGGAAGACCCGTCATTTGAGGCTGACCCTCGCCGCGCCAGGCTGGTTTAAGGCTCTGACGCACAAGCGGCTTGATGATCTAATCAGGCTGCTGCAGCGTCAACTGTCGGCAGGCATGGCCGCCAAACGAGTAAATGACGCGCACGCTGAGGCGCTTGGCGTCCCGGTCGAGCAGCTTCCGGCGGATGAGGTCGTCGATCCTGACTCGATACTGGATGTCAAAGATAAGATCGATGTTGCGGACATGATCCCGGACGTGATAGCTGCCGTCTATTGCCTTGCTCACTGGGCTGATATTGTTGACCGCCCACAAGGCAAGAAAGACATTCCACTCCCAGGTGAACTGACGTATGAGGACATGAATACGCAGCTGGACCTCGACGCCTTTCCCATGCTCATGGTGCTGATTGTCGAGGTCTACGGCTTGCATGCGATGAAGGCGGGGAAGGACACGGAGGGTGCGGACCCAAACGCAGCGACCCCAGTGCTACCGAGCTCTGGGGAATTGCCCGCGTCACCTTCGGACTTACCAACGACGAATTCCTGACCTGCACACCGCTGGAATGGCAAGAGTTGTGGAAGGCATTTGACGCACGTGAACATCGGGCTGAAGTGGCAGCAGATTATCAGGCGGCAAAGATTTGTGAGGTCATGGTGAACATGCAGCGTTCTTCTGATAGCAATCCGGTTGAACTGGCCGATTTCCTCCTCTACGACCGGCCCGAGAAACAAGGACAGACCGCTGAACAGATGTTGGCGATGGTGGATATGCTCGTCGACGGCTTTCATGGTACACGAGTGGTGAACTGATATGAACCTTGGACAGCGCATGACAGATGAACAGAGGGCGTATCAGTCCAACGTACATATGGGGCAGCCTTCAGGGAATAGGGGACACCGCTTGACCGACGAACAGAGGGCAAGGCAATCTGTAGTCATGAGGGAGGTGGCGAATCGCCCCGAGGTGAAGGCAAAGAATCGTGTGGTACACATGGGGCATGCCAGTACCGGCCCCAAACATCAAACACTCGAAACTCGGGCAAAGATTTCGGCAGCACGCCTCGGGTTCAAGGCCTCGCCTGAAACTCGGGCGAAGATGTCTGCGGGAAGAAAGGTATATTGGGCCGCTCCTGAAGCTCGGGCGAAGTTGTCTGCCTCTTCATTTCAGAAGGGGAAGTTTGGGCCACTTTCCCCACACTGGAAAGGGGGCGCAGCAGTATCGGGGCGGAAACATACTGCCATACGCCGTACTTTTGGCTTCACTCCCCTGAACTCTTGGTTCCCCGGCTGCGAGGCACATCACATAAACCCTAATGACGTTATCTATCTTCCTCGGAAACTGCACCATAGCGTCTATCACTGCCAACGGACGGGCAAGGGTATGGTAGAAATGAATGCCCTAGCTGGTCAGTTCTTGACTGAAGACTGGACGTAGAAAGGAGGTGACGAAATCGCAACTTTAGCCAAACTCGTGGTGAGTATCGGAGCCTCGACTGCCGAATTTGAAGCGGCAATCAAGCAGACCTCAACGCATCTGAAGAACTTCCAGCGAGATACGAAGGCACTCGAGCCGATCATGAACGCTGTCGGTACAGCCATTCGCGTGGTCGGAACGGCAATGATCGGTGCTTTCGTCGGTGGCGGGACTGCTGCCCTGGCTTCCGGGCAAATAATCGAGAAATACCGGATGTCGCTCACGACGCTCATGGGCTCCTCGCAGGCAGCGGGCAAGGCTGTAGCTAGTGCTCTGGCTCTAGCGGCTAAGACGCCGTTCACCGATGACCAGCTCCTTTCGGCTACCGTTGCTTTGACAAAGTTCGGTCAGAGCGCCCAGGCTGTTCTGCCGCAGGTGGCGAATATGGCCGCTGCCACCAACGGCGATGTCGTACAGGCAGCTGAGGCTTATGGCGCTTTCCTGCAGGGCAGGGTCAAGGCTCTCCAGTCCTTCGGCATCACGAAGGCTGCTGTCCTTGCAGAGGGCGCGGCGACTGAACAGGGCATTGAGATCGCAAATAAGAAGGGACAGATCGTCAATGAGGACGCATACAACAAGGCGCTGCTCTCTCTTATGGACAAACGGTTTAAGGCCGGGGCAGAATTGCAGGCCAACTCGCTGGGCGGTCTCATCAAGGGCATGAAGGACACGGGCGAGGACATCCTGAGGACCATCGCCGGATTTGCGGATGATGGAACGGTCCGGGCTGGTAGTCTGTTTGATTTCTTCAAGCAGGGCATCACCGAAGTGTTGGCAAAAGTCGAAGAATGGAAGGCGAACGGCTCGCTGCAGCGGTGGGCTACCGACGTCGGGCAGGCTATCATGGTGTTCTTCACCAACGCCAAGATCGTCTTCAACTGGCTGGTGAATATCGCCCTGTGGATCGCCAAGAATTGGGATGCAATCACCCCTGTCATTGCTGGCGTTGTTGGGGCCTTTGTCGCCTTCAAGGCGGTCACGATCTATGTCGATGTGGCTGCCGTTGCTGTTAAACTGTTCGGGGCTGCCGTTGCCGGCACTCTTGGCCCTCTTGGCTGGATCATGTTTGCCGTCTCCGCTCTATCAGCCGTAGTAGTGATCGCGACGCAGCACTGGAACGCCTTTCGGATTGCCTTGGGAATGGCAACCAAAGAGGCTTCGGCTACTAATATCCAGATCGCTAAGAATGCGCTTGATGCTTATGACCAGGTAACGAAGGCTAACCGCAAAACGATGGAAGGGGATGCAATTCAGGCACAAGCTTTGGCTGCCTATGACAAGCAGAGAGCACAAGATCGTATTGCTCTTTCGAAGAATGTCCAAAATCAGATTGACAGCGTACGCGGTGCTGCGATGGACGCACAGGTCAGGGATGAGGAGGCTTATAAGGCGAAGACGGTAGCTGATGCCGTCAACACAGGCGGAACGATAACGGGCGTGGTCACGAAGACTGCTGACGCGGTAAAGAAAGCGAGTACAAGTGCTGCTGACGCGATAGCGAAGACAAATGCTGACCTGGCAAACAAGAACTATGATCTGACGCACACTGAGTTGCAAAACAAACTCCATGCCATCGACCTCGAAGCGGCAGCCGACTTGAAGGCCGGTGCCAATGCCACAGCGGTAGCGCAGTGGGTAGCAAACTCGAAGGCGCAGATCAACAAAGATGCTGCTAAAGAGAAGGCAGCAGCCGATAAGGAAGCCGCAGATAAGGCAGCAGCGGCACAGAAAGATGCTCAGGACAAATACCTTGCCGCCGTGAAAGACTACGCCTCAAAGCAGAAGGACGCCGTCACGACCCTCACGCAGACCATCGTCGACAACTACCAGATTCGAGAGAATGCCGCCATCAAACAGTTGGAAGACGAACGTAATGCGCGTCTTGCCGCCATCAATACTCAGATTAGTGACCTGGCGGGGCAACATGATAAGGCAGCACAATCGGACAAGATGGCAGGACTTGCCGCCAATTTTGCGAACGCCACGACTGAAGAGGATCGGGCGGCTGCGTCAAAGACTCTTATGGATGCGGTAAATGAGGAAGCCTACCAAAACCAGCTTGCGAGTTTGCAGAAAGAGCAGGAAACAGTTGCCGATAAGTACAACAACTCCGATACTGGCATGATTGCGTCTATTGTCACCTTCTATGACCAAAAAATGGCGGCAGCGAATGTCAATGCTGAGGCCGAAGAACTGCTGGCGAATACGACGACAATCGACATTATCAAGACATTGGAAAGTCACCTTCCAGAGTTTGCGAGTATGGGGGCCGCGGCGGGCAATGCTTTCGCAGCCGATTACAGAGCTGCCATCGCTTCCACTGGGATTCTTGGCAGTACTGCGAATCCTGTCACCGTGGCTGCCAAGGCTGCCAATGCTTCCAACGTAAGTGCGGGCTTGCAGTCTGTCTCGTTCGGCGGTGGTAGTGGCAGATCCCTCATGGCGCACGCCAACGGTGGCTATTTCACGACACCCCACATCGCACTCATCGCAGAGAATGGCCCTGAGGCGGTCGTACCACAGTCTCAGGCGTCATCGTTCGCCAAGCAGATGGGAGGCTCCAACGACGCTCTCCTGCGACAGCTGGCTCTCAAGATGGACACGCTTACTGCCGCAGTGCGTCAGGTAGCGCCCGGCGTCGGGAACGTCATCAACGGGCTCGGGAGGGCGTAATGTATTGCCGATTGATTGATGGTTCACTGGTTACACTCTCGAAGGCCAAGTATGCCAGGACGGATCCACAAATCCTCTCGACTTATCATGTCCCGCTTTCAGACATCAACGGCGCAATTCCTCTTGGCCTGGATTGGCAGACATGGACGATCTCCGGCGTCATCGCTGACTCTATGAGTGTCCGTTGGCACGATATCATCTGGCTCAGTCTCGATAACATTGCTTGGAGAGCATGCAGGGTCCAAGCGACGGCGTTCCCCACGAACAATTATCAGCAGAGTACGTATGAGCTAACCGTTCTGGTTTCGCCGATCCTCGAGGGCGCTGCTGTCCGCTATCCCACCACCGGCTACAAGTTCGGTCTCCAGTCCATCACTGGTATCAGTCAGGCGGGCAACGTCTCAGCCTTTCCGACTATTCACTATTTGGCTCCGCTCTTCTACGCGCCCTTGTCGAACATGCTGGTAGACTTTGCCGGACAATCAGTCACCTTTACGCGCACGGCCTCCAAAGCACACAATGGCATTACCTATCCTATCAATACGCCAATCTTCGACTCAGGGCTTTATTTGGGTTCTGATGTCGCGCAGGACGTGGCAACGTGGACGCCGCCAGCATCTACGGTAAGGACTGTGGCAATGCAAATCAAGAGGGCGGCTTTGTCTATCTCGGACACCTTTAGCGCTCTTGACACTTCCAAGTGGATTGTAGATATCGGCACTGTCATTGTTACTGGGGGCAGTCTTGTGGTCGGACAAGTCGCTTCTGGATACTCTCAAGTCCATTCTTCTTTTAATATTGATGCCAGTCGCTTTGGTACCATTGTCTTTTGGGCTTGTTTGCCGCGAGAAACGGCGGCAACTAACCTCCTTGGAACATCAAACGCCATGTTCAGTTCTACTTGGAACGACAATGGTCACATATTTGCCAATGGCATTGACACTGGCATTGCCGCTGGTACTACCTTGCGAGAGTTCAAGATAATCTTTCCAGGGGATGACACGGCAGCCTTCTTCATTGACGGTGTTTGGAAGGCTACCGTAGGAATTACCAATCCCAGTACGCAATCTATACAACTCACGACCTATGCTGGCGGGACATACATCTACGTCAACGATATCGGAGTTACGGGGTTTTCGTCTCTTCCTGCCTCTCTCAATATCTGGACTTCGGCGCATAACGGGTTTTGGATTGATGTAGCAGCAAACCTCATCAAATGGTCAGATGGCACCTCAACGGTCTCGCTTGCCCTTCCTGCGGTCTATCTGTCTGGTACGGTCATGGATGTGGTGGTGATAGAGGACACCGCTCATGCGGTCACCATAGCGGTGCATCCAGCCGGTGGTTCGTGGACATCTGCTACTGGCACGCTCGCAGCCCTTACGTGGCCACAATTGACTCTCGGAAACTTGGAAGGTTCAATAGCCAACCTCGTTGAATATCCCTACGTGCTGACTAGCGCAGAGTATCAGGCTCTTGCGTATTCCTCATTGTCGTTGCTGTTCAACAGTCTTTACGTCGGGAATAGATACGCCGGTGAGGTCATCAAGGGTTCAGACAAGCGACTGCTCAATGCTGCTGGTAGTGATATCTCGGCTCTCTTGGGCGGTACGGACATCGCCATCGGTGCTAGTGCGGTGACCATCGCGCAAACAGCAGGACTTGCGGCACGGTGGTATGTCGAACTCAAGAGGACAGACGTATGACGGTAACACTGACCACCACACAAGTCGCAGAACGGCTAACGGTAACACTCACATGTGCCAGTGCTGCATCGTTGCCTGAAGCCTACATCATTGTCGACGGCAAGGCATACCTCGGGATTTTGGTCTCTGGTTCCTACATCTTTTCCTACGACTTTACGCTCGAGCGCGGTTCACACGTCATTTATGGACAGGTATGGATTGCGGGTAGCGCGGTCACGACAGCGTCTATCACGTATACCATGGCCTACGAGCTGACTGAGTATGGCATAGACATCTACAGCGGTGATGCCCTGCTGGACGTCATTGAGCCAGTGCTGCATGACGAACTGCTACCGGCTCTCCCCACGTTGAACTTTTCCTGTGCAACGCTCTTGACTGGCACTATCGGAGCGGTCATCCGAGAACGCGGGGTCAGAAAGTATCAGTTTGAGATTGCCACAGTTGCCATTTCCGGCCCGCTTTATGTTTACACCTGCAAGGCCGCTGAGTCGTATGCTCTCACGACGGCAATCATGGCACTACAGACGGCTTACGGTGCCACATCTGACGCCATTAGACTGCTCATACCCTCACTGAACATCATTAACGTGGGGGCATGGGCAAGTTCCACCGTGAACCTCATCTCAGGCGGAACCTTTGAGGTAGACGGTGAGGGTTGGTGGAGTAACTATTCAACGATAACCAGAACCACGGTCTCACCACTTGTTGGAGCGGGTTCACTCAAGATGGTGGCAAGAGAACTCTCGCGCGCATACTCTTATCCTCAAGGTGGTTTTATAGTAGGCCATACCTACTGCGTGAGTGGTTTAATGAAATCCACAGCAGCCGCTGGACGCAAGTGTAGAGTAACTGCCTATTATGGCTCTCCTGAGACTACAGGTGCTTCCGTGGACTGTTCGGTTTCTGCACAAACTGTTTCGGTAGTCTTTACGACAGTTGGTACGGTGATGTATTTCTACTTCGCCCTAGACGTCGATGGAGTTTCTGGTGAGTCTTTTCTGCTTGACTCCGTTGTCTGTCATGACATTACCATAATAAACAATATAAATCTCTTGGAGCGGACGACGTATCCTCAGATGTTCACGAGCATCGCTCCGGTAGACGTCATCAAGCAACTGCTCATTCAGGCCCTCGCGCAAGCGAGCGTTCGCAATGGCAACCTATATGTGTTCTCTCTTGACGTGAGTGGTCAGATACCAGACTACCATATGCAACGCCTTGACCCGCTCACGGGCTGGCAGAAAGACGCAGACACCTTTGATGCGGTTATCGCTCATTACATCGTGAAGCAGTCCCCGACACCCGACACGGTCTTGACCCTCCATGACGCAGCTAACTGGATTGGTACGGTGAGTGACGTGACGCAAGTAGACACAACCCTGTTGCCTGTTTCCAGTGGCGCGCTCGGTATGCTGAAATCGATAGGGAACTGTAGCAGAGCCGGACTGAACGCGGCGTTCAAGAACTTTGACCGTGTCCGATTCAACTGGGACCCGGTGACGGCAACGTCACTCACAGTATCGCTACAGCAGGATGTGAGTAATAAGCTGGAAATAGTCCATACGTTCGCAGGACAACAAGGGGCCGGATTCATCTTAAACACTGGAACCGCTTCAACGGATATCCTCACGAAGACCATCACGCTTTCATCTGTTCAGTTCGTCACGAAGGTAACTGGGACTACGACTGCCAACTGCTCCTATCGCGTGACCCTCTTGCGTTATGGGGGCACAACGCTCTGGCAAGATGGGTGGAGAGCAACGATCGGGAATACGTTCGAAGCGGATGTGCCGTATCCCTCCAGTGAGTCTCAGACACAGACGGTCATAATTGAGTTCAAAGACCTGTATCTCGTCGATGGAGTCCACTACGGAGTCCAGTGCGTCACCTGCGATATTGCTGTTCAGACTTGGACAAACGTTGGGTCGCATGTCCAAGTGGACTCGACTGTCGTGTATCAGGCAGCACTCCAAATTTCCTCTAGTCAGATTGTTGATACCGGTGACTATCGTTACTATTCAGTGAATATCTTTTACTGCAACAATGTCTGTGCTGTTCCTGCTCTCGTCGGCGGTCAATGGTATACGATAGATGAGGAACGCGCAGATGTGACGGGCATTATTGTTGGAACTTTTCACTCCACCGTGTCCGCCTCTGGAGCGTTCCTCACGTGGGGACCGTATTATTGGGACGGTCGACGTCTCATAGGATTCCCGGCCACCGGCACGGTTTACGTCACCGTGTCAGTCAAAGAGACGGTACAAGATTACACATGGGTGCCCTCAACCTTCGCCTGGAGTTCCGCTTTCAACCTCTTCGAGAGTGTGGATATTGCATTGAACACGATGACCCGCACCGGCAATCCTGTGACTCTCCAGGCCATCGTGCTCACGTGGGCAGGGGACAACTACCTTGACACATTGGTGTTGGTTGCGGACAACCCCTTGCCAGTCACTGTACGAGCTGGAACAGGGCAGCGGGCTTATACAGTGACTGAGGACTTCGGAAGCGAGGCGGGCGCACTCGCATACGCCAATGGGCTGCTCCCTATCGTCTCGGTTGTCAGAGAGCAGTACACGCTGGATGTGCCACTCGAAACCGATCTCTCTGTGGGCGACACAATCTCAGGTGATGGCGTGCCTATGACGGTCTATGCTGTCGACTACCGGCAAAGTGGCAAGACGCTGGCGGCAGGAAGGGCTATGGACACGCTGATGACCCGGCTCTCTGAACAGGCACGACGTCTCGGTACGCTCGAGCGAAAGGGGTAGACATGTATATCAGAGCGAATATGAATGCGTACCTGGATGCGACAGTCGGGAAGTTAGACACCATTGCCGCAGAACCATTGAGGGTGTGGAAGGTGACCGGTACAGATGAGGCAATCGAGGCGTTCAGATCTGCGGTCGGCGGGGTCGTGATTCCCAATGAGGATATTGTCGGTGTGCTGGATGCGGCTGTCGTGGCGAAGCAGGTCAAAGAGAAGACGGTACAGGTGGCAGAGTTACAAGCAAGTTTGGACGTGGCAACCGTGGAACTGGCAGATATGCAGAAGGTAGTGGCGCCCACTACCGAAGAACTGATTGTGGCAACGATCAATAAGGCATTATCCGTAGGAGGGTGAAATGGCAGAAGAGACGGAGTGGACGGTGGAGACTTTGCGGACGTATCAGGATATGCAATTAGCCGACCTGAAAAGCATGCTGCAAGAGCGGTATCAAATGCAGACGAAGGCCGTTGACTCAGCATTCAACGCACAGCAACTGGCCATGCAAACGGCAAAGGCCGAGCAGAACACCGCCATGAACACGGCTCTGGATGCCGCAAAAGAAGCCGTCGATAAGGCTATGGCGGCCTCGGAGAAGGCTGGCGCCAAAGCCGAGACTGCTGCGGATAAACGGTTCGAGGAGTCTAACGGGTACCGGCAGCAGTTGCAAAATCAAGCGGCGACATTTGCAACAAAAGACGATGTGGAAGTCCGCATGAAAGCCTTCGACGACAAGTTAGAGTATGAAGCACGGCATCTTGAGGACTTGGGTGGCATAAGAGACAAGAGTTTTAATGCCCTCGAATTGTCTCTGACGTCTCGACTGGATTTGTCTAAAGGACGGGAGACGGGAACGGATGATTCACGCGGCAACAGGAGACAGGACACGTCACTCTTCGTCTCCATTGGTAGTTTCATTCTTGCCGTAGTGGCGGTTGCCACAACGATTATCACCGTGTTGTCGAGGGGTGTGCCATGAAAGGACTCGACTATTCAAGCGGGCGTCCCGATCTGAAGAAGGCGAAGGCTCTCGGGTATGGGTTTGTCATTCGCTATTTGTTTCCACCGCTGAAGGGCGCGACAAAAGCCGAAGCGACAGCAATCCGAGCAGCCGGACTTGGACTTGTTGTTGTGTATGAGAGCTATGCAGGACGGGCGCTTGAAGGCCAGGCAGCGGGCGCGGCAGATGGCAAGACGGCTCTTGCCTTTGCCCGGGCAATCGGATTCCCTGATTCGCGTCCTCTGTACTTTGCTGTGGACTTCGCTGGCACAGCGGCACAACAGCCTGCGATTGACGCCTACCTACGAGGTGTGGGTAGCGTTATCTACACTGCCAGAGTTGGGGTCTATGGTTCCTTTGGTGTCATTGAACGTTGCCATGCTTCTGGTTTTGCCTGCTGGTTCTGGCAGACCTACGCGTGGTCGGCCGGGAAGGTCTCGGCCCATGCCCACCTGCTGCAATACTCGAATGGTCAAACCGTGGCCGGGGCCTTAGTGGATCTGAATGAGTCACGACAGTTTGACTTCGGAGCGTGGGAACCAGTGAAGGCGCCCGTTGTCGTTAAGCCCGTTGTCGTAGCGAAGCCAGTGGTCAAACCAGTAGTTAAACCAGCGATCCACATAATGACTGGGGCCGAAATGCTGGCCTGGGTCAAGAACGTTGGCAAGCCTGTCGTTGTAGTAAAACCAGCAGTCGCAACACCCGTCACCAAACCGACCATCCACATCATGACCGGGGCAGAGATGCTGGCGTGGATGAAGAATCTTGTAAAGAAGTAGGAGGTACACGTGAACAATTTACCGAGTATGTGGATCTGGGTGATTGGCTTCTTCGCGCCCATCATCGCGTCTGTCCTGCTCAAG
>Ga0209748_1000149_pt1 | contig 42646 bp, 31 predicted proteins | sample BarGraIncu00421A_FD_185490 | JGI IMG/M metagenome (GOLD analysis project Ga0209748, IMG submission 185490) | Arctic peat soil microbial communities from Barrow, Alaska - Barrow Graham LP Incubations 004-21A (SPAdes) (version 2) | ecosystem: Environmental > Terrestrial > Soil > Wetlands > Peat... | reverse complement strand
CAAAGAATGGCCGCCCGCACAGCGCGGCAGGCGGCCCACAAGGTCGAACGCTAGGGACATCCACAAGAGCGTGGCCGGATCGCGCGTCGGTTCGGACTGACCCTCGGGTCGAGGGCCCGAGGAGCACGACCGACACAGGGATACCGTATCCGCAGGTCGACGCCGAGGTGACTTATCGCATGGAATGCGAGACTATGCTGTGCGTGGGGGAATCTGGTATTGGCACCAGCTGGCAGGCGTCAGCATTTGTCCGCATGGGCACGACTTCGGGGGAAGTAGGGATCATGAAGAGGCTTCAATCGCTAGCTCTGCTCTTCGCTGTTCTGATGTGTCTTGCAGCGCCGCAAGTTGCGTCGGCGGTCGGGGGAGCGACGCAGGCCTGACTTCAAGTTTGAATCGCAACACCTAGCCCTTTTGCGCTCACGCCTACCTGGCTTCGGCATAGCATTCCTCCGGTGTCCTGAAGCCCAGTCGCTTCCTCGGTCGTGAATTGAGCTTGGCTGTGATCGCGTCCATGTCGATCTGGGTGATCTTCGCCATACTCGTCCTCTTCGGCAGGTACTGGCGGATCAGCCCGTTGGTGTTCTCGTTGGTCCCTCGCTCCCAGGAGTGGTGCGGGGTGGCGAAGTAGAACTCGTAAGTTCAAGTTTGAACTGCACCTCTTGGTCTCTCGAGGTAGTGGTCTCCGTGGTTTGGCCTTGGGCAACGGAGGAGTTCAAGCTGGGCGATAAGGAAGTCAAGGTCTGACTCGAGCAGTACACTTGGTACGGCAATGGGGGAAACTGCGACACATCACGTGGTCGAGCCGACGCGGAGCGTGGGCGTTTCAGCCGGAGATCTTGTCTGGCCGCTTTGGGGGAGAGGCGTGCACGCATGAGAGGGGATTCCATGAAGGACTCGTTCGATTCGACGCTGCGCTCAAGGATGGTTGCTGTCTGCTTGGCCTGTGTCATGACTTTGGTGACGTTCGGCGGAGCGTCGGTGTCGGTTGCGTCGGCCGCGGTCCCGAACAACGCACGGCTGCTCCAGGTGGGTCCCAAGGGGCTCTACTCGTACGACGCATCCAAAGGCAAGAACACGATGCTCGTCAAGGGTTTGCAGACGGCTCCGTATTACCCAGCGGCGATCCTGTTCTCTCCTGGAAGAGGGGCCGTTGCCGTCATGGGCAGCCACCGCTCCGATCTGGCTGGAATCGATGTCGTCAAGGTCGCTGCGTATCCCCGCGGTCGTGCGTTCACCGTTGTCACAGGCACCATGTGTGGCGTCGAGGGTTGGACCGACAAGTACCACCTGGTCGTGTGGGACGTAGAGGGATTGCGGGTTCTTGTGGACGCTCGCACCGGAAGAACTAGCAGCTTCGCCGGCACTCCGAAGTATCCCGCGGACGCCCCGCGCGCCAAGACCTACGGTCAGCGTCGATACAAGGTGAAGGTCAGCAACAACGTCGCGACAGTCACACTGCGCAAGACGGGGAAGCGACTCGCCAGATTCAAGGTTCCGGGTTCATCCTACGGAGTCCTCGGCTGGAGCGCAGGAGACGGGAGTGTGTCGCCTGACGGGCGCTACCTCGCCTTCGAGAACGGCAGGTCGCCCAACAATGACGCCCAGTTCGTGACTCAGGTCTGGGTCTGCACTATCAAGGGTGCCCACGCCAAGAAGATGCCGTATCTGAGCGGCCTCTTCTCTTGGCGCTAGCAGGAGTTCTAGGCCAACGTCAAGCGCAAGAGCGACAAATGGGGGATGAGTTGAAGACCGTTAGCGCCGGAATCGCAATCGTGATGGCCGCTTCGCCGCCGCTGATTGCCCCTTCCAGCGCGGCAGATGGCGTCGATTGCAATGGGGGAAACCGTGAGGGTCAATAGGGCGATCGGTTGGATGCTCGTGCTCTCTGTGGTTCTGTCTGTGGGGATCCTGATTGCTCCTGGTGTCGCACAGGCCACACCAAAGGTGACCGCGCACTACTACCTGGGCAACCATAGGATCAAGTACTACTCGATCGCTGGCAGCAAGTACAGGAATGCCAACGCGCTGATGAAGGCGTACGCCAAAGCAGCGTACGCGACGAATCAGGATGCACTGAGCAGATACGACGAGGACCGGACGGAAGACCCGGAAGTATCGCCGGACACCTACTACTTCAAGATCACCCCGCACGTGAAGTACTCTGCGGGCGCGAAGATGAGCATTCTCTACACCGAGGGATGGTGGCTCAATGGCCCTCATCCGGACACGACCTACAAGTCGTTCAACCTCTACAAGGGCAAGACGACCACCCTCGCAAAGGCGTTCAAGAGCAAAGCGAAGTTCTCGTCCGCCAATGCGAAGGCCCAGAAGTACTGGCGGGTCAATTGGAGCCATGAGGGCCTGTACGAGAGGCCTGATTCATCGGAAACCGGGCTCGCCAAGCACGAGTACTACTGGACCAAGAAGGGGGTGACGGTGATCTACGAAACCTACTCCCTCGGCTGCTTCGCAGACGGCGAGCGTCGGTATTCCGTTCCGAAGTCGTACTTGAAGTACTGAGGCGGTTCGGGGCGGCGCCAGTCCACGTTGTCGGGCGGACAAGGACGTGGCGCTCGCACCCCAACTTCGTCGCAGTCGGCCGGCGTGATGTGAGCCATGCTCCGGCCCGTCGGCAGGTACCGACGGGTCAGCCCGTTTGTGTTCCCGTTGGTACGTCGACAGGAGTCACCAAGTGAAGCACCGTGACCCGGGGCGATTCCTCGCCCACTTGCTCGTCAGCGCGACGACGCGGTAGGCACAGATCGCACATATCCCTGCCGGAGCGGAGGATACCGCCGGATGACCGACATGCTTGGCCCATACGAACTCCGCGGTGAGCTAGGCCGTGGCGCGATGGCTATCGTGTGGCGCGCCTGGGACCCTCGGCTCGAGCGTGAGGTCGCCATCAAGGAGCCGGTCGTCCCCTTCGGTACGAAGCCAGAGGTTGCCGCGGAGATGGGCGCGCGGTTCGTTCGCGAGGGGAAGGCCGTCGCCGCACTCAACCATCCCGGCATCGTCACAATCTATGGGTCGGACGTCTATGACGGACGGGCCGCGATCATCATGGAACTGATCGACGGGGAGACTCTTTCCGGCGTCCTGAGTCGGGGACCGCTCTCGCCTTCATCGACGCTCGCAGTCCTCGACCAGCTTCTGGACGCAGTGGGCTACGCGCACTCCAAGGGCGTCGTACATCGCGACATCAAGCCCGACAATATCTTCGTCACCACGGGCGGCCACGTGAAGCTCGCGGACTTCGGCATAGCGCACACAGGGGACACGGCGACGCTGACCCAGGCCGGAACGGTCATGGGAACTCCCGGCTACATGGCCCCTGAGCAGGTCACGGGCCAGCCCGTGGACGGCCGTGCCGACATCTTCTCCGTAGGGGTGATCGGCTACGAGATGCTCACCGGCCGCAACCCGTTCGGCGCCACAGACGGTGTAGCAACAACCACCATCATGTATCGGATCGTGCACGAGCCACTGCCACTACCCGCGCTGTCAGGCGCTGGCGCATCCTCCCATCTCGTGCAGGCGATCGAGGCGGCCACCGCCAAGGACGCGGGCATGCGCTTCCCCGACGCAGGCGCATTCCGTGCGGCGCTGAACGGCGGGGCGATCTCCGCTCGCACTGTCCCGGGTGTCCCCGAACCCGTCCTAGTCTACGGCGGACAGGTCCCGGCGCCGTCACGCAAGCCGACGTGGCTGTCCTACGCGGCCGTCGGAGCAGTCGGGGTCTTGGTGGTTGCCGCGCTTCTGGTGAGCGCTATCTCAGGCAGCCCGTCGGGACGTTCCGGTAGCGCTGCAACTGCATCAGGTGGCGGTACGGCTGCCCCAGCCGCGCCTTCAACACCGAACGGGGGAACTTCCGGCGGTACTCCGCAAACCTCGCCGAGCACACCCGGCATCGATCGGGCAGCGGCTGAGGCCGATATCCGGACCATGCTTGAGGACTGGCGCGTGAGCCGCGAGAACTTGGACTTCAAGACCTACATATCGTTCTACTTCGCTTCCGGCTTCCACAGCTCCGACAGTGGCGGTCAGGACTACGCGAAATGGTCAGCCAGCAAGCAGAAGATCTACAAGACCACGGACCCACCGTCTATCACGTTCACCAACGTCAACATCAGCGTGAGTTCGGATGGCCCATCGGCCGAGGTCACGTTGGACCAGCAGTACAGATCGACAAAGACGAACGACGACGGTCAGAAGTCGATGACCCTGCTGCATGATGGCTACTCGGGGGACTGGCAGATCACTCGCGAGGACTTCACTCCGTACTAGTCTGCTCCCGACGTTCCGGCGGCTGCGTCTAGAAGCGCCTCGCGGAATCGGTCGCTGAGTCCTCTCGACGAGAGCTCGACCGTGATCACGGGGATCTCCCATTTCTCGGGGATGTACTGACCCATCGTTCCTGTTGCGTAGGGCTGCACCGGCAGATGCTTGGCGGCCATGCCCGCGATCCTGGCCATTTGGCGCGCGATCACCTCTCCGCCGGGTCCGTTCCAGTCGACCACTCCTCCCGCGGAGTGCAGCGAGATCACCAGATCGAAGCTATTGCTCAGGTAGGCAATGAGGGCCTGCGACTCGGGCTCCGAGCCGGGGCTGCTTCCGCCGTTGAGGCCTCGCTTGTGCGCCGTGGTCTCAGGGCTCAATGTGTGCTTCCAGTTCGCGGCGGGCATGTTGAGGTTGAGATCGACCTTGTTTGCATTCCCCCTCAGGCCGGCTGCGCGGCCATCGGGGTTCAGGCACTCGATCACATGGATCTGTGTGTCCGCGGGCACCAACTCCGGGTGTGCCCGAAGTTGCTTCACGAGCGCGGCAGCTACGTCGGTCCCGTACTCATCTCCGTGGATGCCCGCGATGATCAGGATCTTCCGCGTTCCCTGCCCGAACCGCAGAGCGACGATGCCGCGGCCCTGGACGGATGAGCCGATCACGGTCGAGCTGACCGTCGGTGCGGTCTCCGTGGCGGCGGTCGCGGGCGTGGCTTCAGGCGTCGCAGTCGCGGAGGACGTGGATGTGCTGGCTGGCACCCCGAACTCGCCCCGGGAAGTGACGGACGTCGGAGCGCACGCTACAACAAGAGCGGCTGCGCACGAGATCACGATTGCGAACCCCAGAGCCAGGTCGGCAGAAGAACCGGGTCGCTCTCCGCGCTTCATCTAGCGGTCCTGGAACACGAGGATCGATCCCCGGTAGCAGGAGACCCAGACTTCGCGCGTCGCATTGACGAACGTGATGCCGATGGGGTGCGTGTCGGTCCGCAGTGTCTGGAGCACATGCATGTCGCGGGTCCGGACCTTGCTCACGGTGTTCGAAGCGTAGTTCACGACATAGAGGGACAGCCCATCCTCCGCGATGGCCATGCTGCGAGGCTGACTACCCGTTGACACTCTCGCGACGACCTTGCCCGTGGCCGTGCGGACCTTCGCTATCTTCCCGCTGCCGTTCAGAGTGACGTACAGGAACGCGCCGTCCGGGCTGAGCACGACGTGTCGCGGCGATGAGCCGACGCCGCGTATCCACCCCAACTTGAACGTGGTCAAGTCGATCTTGGCAATACTGGTCGAGCCCATCACGGCCACATAGGCGCACCGCGAGTCGGCAGTGATTGCGATGCCGCGAGGATAGGCTCCCAGCTTGATTTGGCGCACCTGACGGTTGGTCGTCGTGTCAACGATGCTCACCGTGTACGAAATCCAGTTGCTCACCAAGAGGTATCGCCCGTCAGGGGTCACGGCAAGGTACTTGGGCACGGCTCCGACTCTGATCACCTTGTCGACCTTCAGCGTGTCGAGCGGGATGCGGTAGACGAAGCTCCGATCGACTCCCGAGGCGGGGGAGCCCACATCATCGCCCGGATGCGAGAAGCCTGGCCCGTACATCGAGTAGTTCGAGACGTACACGTATCGGCCGTCCGGGCTCATCGCAGCCTCTACAGGCGCACCACGAACCGGGCTCGCCCAGCGCTCGTATCCGAAGTCGGCGAGCGTGACCGTGTCGCGGATGGTCTTCACGAGCTCGTGCGTCTTGTCATCGAATACTGAGATCGTGTGGCGGTACATCATGTTCTGAGCGAACACGAATCCGTTCTGCGACGCGACGACCGACTTCGGGGAGAAGGCCCCCGTGGTGCGTTTGATGCGCTGAAGGCGAAGTGACGAGGAGGGGGGCGGCTCAGGGCCGAGGCTCACGGTGACGTCGATCGATGAGCCGGCTGTCACGATATCCCCCGGCGTCACACCCTGCGCGATGACGGCGGACGTTGGGGCGGACGCGTCGTGAGACTCCGCGACCCTGCCGAGTTGGAGGCCTGTCGCGACCAGGGCGGATGCGGCGTCCTGCTTCGAGACCCCACGGACGTCCGGCACGCTTGCGGGGCGACCGCCGGCTAGGACGAGGTCGACGGGGTGTCCTGGCTCCAGTTGGCCGGAAGGGGACTGCGCGATGACCGTCCACGTCGCGCCGCTGGACGACTCAACGTAGGTGACCGCGCCGACCGTGAACCCCGCGGCCTTGATCAGGCTGTCTGCGCGATCGAGCCCCAAGCCCGAGACGTTGGGCGGCGTCGATCCGCATCCGACGAGCGCGACCGCGGCAAGCAGCAGCGCACCCGCGATGATGTGTCGTGACCGGCGCACGTGCGCTCCCCCCAAGCGTCCGACAGGTCGCGCCCAATGTATCCGACTTCGACGCTCTCCGCACCCTCGGGAAGTGAACGCCTTCCTGCTCCAGTCTCGACCGCCGAAGATGTTGGTGTGGCGGGGGTCGCTGACCTATCCTGTACCCGGGACAAGGGGAGGATCCAGGCCCCGACCACATACATCTCCATGAGTGCCAGCACCAGCGCCTTCTCGGTTCGCTGGTAGCGGGCGAACAGCTTGCTGGAGAACGTGCCGTCACGGTCCTGGGGCACCATGAGTGTCATGGCGCCGGTGTCGACCGGCGTCGTGATGGCCAGGGTGTCGAACGTCGATGGCCTCTTCTTCACCGATGCGGAAGAGCGTCTCCAATCCGCCGGCTTCAGGGTCAAGACCATCGGCGTCTACGCCGGAGACGGCGGACAGACGACCGACGGGACGATCTACAAGCAGAGTCCGCGCGCCGACGGGTCCGCACTCAAGGGCTCCACGGTGACGATCTGGTATGGCTACGAGAGGAGCTAGCCGGATCGACCGGCGAGCGCGCGACAGACGTCTGCAGCACCGAGTTTGGCCGCCTTGTACTGAGTCGCGACAGCGTCTAGATTGGCAACGGGGGTTCCGCTGCGCAGCTTTCGGGGTTCGGCTGCGCCGACTGCCGGTGTCGATTCGGCTGTCACACATTGCGGGGTTCGCCGAAGCGAGTGGCGAGTGAGGGGGGACTGTGACCGACTACCTGGGTCCGTATGAGCTCCGCGGCGAGCTTGGCCGAGGCGCCATGGCTATCGTCTGGCGGGCGTGGGACGCCAAGCTCGAGCGCGAGGTGGCGGTCAAGGAGCCGCTGCTGCCTGTGGGCGTGACCGCGTCCGCTGCCGAGGAGCTGGCCCTGCGGTTCGTGCGTGAGGGCAAGGCCGCCGCGCGCCTCAACCATCCGGGCATCGTCACCATCTACGCCGCGGACGTCTATGACGGTCGCCCCGCGATCGTCATGGAGCTCATCGACGGAGAGACACTCTCCCGGCTGGTCGAGCGCCGGATCACGCCAAGAGCCGCGGTCGGCATCCTCGATCAGCTGCTCGGCGCGGTCGGCTACGCGCACGCGCACGGGGTCGTGCACCGCGACATCAAGCCCGATAACATCTTCATCACCTCCGACGGGAGGGTGAAGCTCGCCGACTTCGGCATCGCGCACACCGGCTTCGGGGCTGCGCTGACCCAGACGGGCACGGTCATGGGCACGCCGGGCTACATGGCCCCGGAGCAGGTGACCGGCAACCCGGTCGACGGGCGCGCCGATCTCTTCGCCATCGGAGTCATCGGCCACGAGATGCTTTCCGGCGAGAATCCCTTTGGGGCGACCCAGGGCGTCGCGTCGACCACGATCATGTACCGCATCGTGCACGAGCCGCTCCCGCCACTACCGCCGCAGACATCGGCCGGACTCCCCGTGGACCTCTCGAGCGTGCTCGCGGTCGCCACCGCCAAGGACCCTGCCTTCCGCTTCCCAAGTGCCGAGGCATTCCGCGCGGCGCTCGCGGGCAGCACAGACCCGTTGCGTGCGCCGATGGCGCTTCCCACCTCCGCACCCGCTCCGTCCGCCTCACGCTTCCGGGGTTCGACCATCTACGTCGTCGTCGGCGCTGTCATGCTCGTCGCCGTGGGGCTGCTCTTCGTCCTCGCAGGCGGAGGCAGCGGCGTGTCCTCGGGAGGGGCGAGCACCTCTGGTGGCGGAGCCACGACGAAGGGCACGGTGGACATCGCGTCACCTTCCCCCGGCGATTCCTGGACCGTGGGAACGCCGGTACACCTGGCGGCCGATGTCAGCGCCGGAGTCAGCACTGCCGCGAGTGTCGTCTTCATGGTCAATGGTGCCGAGGTCGGCAGGTCTCAGACCACCCCGTACTCGGTCAACTACACGCCGTCGAGCGCCGGCCCCGTCAACGTCTCCGCCAAGCTCAAGCTGGCGGACGGGACGGAGGTATCGAGCGATCCGATCGCGGTAACGGTGGCGGACGCTTCGTCGGGTGGCTCGGGCCAATCCGCACCCGCCGTCAGCAACGGCGCGGGAGACGTCACGACGCAGGTGCAGGCGGCCCTCGACCAATGGGTCCAAGCGACCGTCGCTCGCGATTCTGTCGCGGAGGCGGACGCCTACGCGCCGAGCGTGTCGTTCTTCGGCAAGAAGTACACGAACGCGCAGATCCTGCAGATCAAGGAGAAGGCCGTCCAGCTCTACTACACGCGCCAAGACGTGACGGTGAGGAATGTGAGCATCACCGCACTGGGTTCCGATCGGGCCGAAGCCACGTTCGACAAGGCCTGGGACTTCAGTGGATCGAAGAGCTTCTCCGGCGACGAGCGCGGCGCCCTGATGTTCCAGCTGATCGGAGGATCATGGAAGATCGTTTCCGAGAAGGAGCTCACGATCTACTGGTTCAAGAAGTGAAGAGGCTCCTCGGCGTCGCGGCCCTCCTGATGCTGTGCGTTGCGACGGCTTCCTGCGCCCCGCCGGTACTGTCAGGCACGGCGCCCTTCCCGAGTGCGCCCGCTTCGCAGACCGCGCAGCCTCAAGGGTCCCAGCCTGCCACGACGTCCGCTGGTGCCGCAGGCGCATCCGCGGAGCCCCTCGCGGGGTCGGCGGACGGTCTGCGCGTGCCCGTCATCGTGTACCACCACGTGCTACCGACCGCCTCGAACTTCATTGCGATCACCCCCGCTCGCTTCGAGCAGGAGTTGCGGTACCTCAAGTCCGCCGGGTTCACGGGTGTCACCGCCAGTGATCTGGCCGACGCTTTGGCCGGGCGGACCCGGTTGCCCAAGAAACCGATTCTGATCACCTTCGATGACGGACGTGAGCGACAGATCCGCTACGCGGTCCCGCTCCTACAGCGTTACGGATTCACAGCGACGTTCTTCGTCTACACCTCCGCGATACATGACACTGCGGGAACCTTCATGTCGCGCTCGGATCTGAAGCGGCTCGTGAACATGGGCTTTGACGTCGAGTCACACACCGTGACCCACAAGTCCATGGTGAGGAAGCCCGGCGAGAGCGGCTCGCAGTACGATGCCCGGCTTGCCGATGAGCTCGCGCAGTCCAAACGTGCGATCGAGCAGTTGACCGGTCGACCGGTCGTGGCGCTGGCGTACCCGTTCGGCTACTACGACACGTACTCGGCCCAGGCACTGGCATCGGCCGGCTACAAGCTCGCGTTCACCACGGACGACGGCGCGAACATCGCCGGCGTGACGCCGGCGTTCTACCTGCACAGGATCACGGTGTTTCGCAAGCAGTCCTTCCAGGATTGGCAGACCCTGGTTGACGCCGGTCCCCTGACGGTCACACAGCAGGTCCCGTCGCCCGGGCAGGCGGTTCTTTCGACCGACCAGGTATCGTGCGTGATCCCGCCTCTCCAGCCTGGCGAACACGTGAGCGTGGTGGTGAACCAGAACCTTGTGAAGCCCGACACGGTGGCTTCGCCGGCGGGAGTGACCATCAGGATTCCAGCGAGCGTCCTCTCGCGAGGGTTCAGCCTCGTTTCTGTGCGCGTGGACGGCCCGTCGGGCTCGCGGATCACCGCGTGGGGGTTCACTGATTTCAAGCGTTAGGTGCGTTCGGACATCGCCCCTTTGCTAGGGGCGGTTCAGACCAGGGGGTAGCCGTGGGTGCAGCTATGGTTGGCGTGACCATCAACTCGCCGGTTTCGCAGATACAACTGATCGATGCGCTCGGCGCTTCTCTGCGGTCGCTCGGAGGGCTGGTGACTCGCACCGCGTCCGGTCTTCACGTTTCCGGTGGGTCCCTCGGGGTGAACTTCGCGTTCACTGCGAAGACTGAGGCGCAGTTCGACGTAAGGCAGGTCGCTCCGGACAGGTTCGAGGTCACGGGGAGTCTGCAGTGGTCGCCCGCCGCAGTCGTATGGATTTGCATGGTGGTCGGGTTCTTCATCTTCGGGATCCTGTGGCTCGTGGGCCTGCTCTACCTCTTCTACAACCCGACCCAGGCCTATCAGGCATGCCTCCTGGGTCTCCAGAACTCGGTGGCCGGCACGCCAGCGGCGCCGCCGTACGCGCCTCCTGCGCCACAGAGCCGGATGCCGGTGCCCCCCGTCGACCGGTCCGCGTACCAGAGCCCGGGCACGATCCTGGCGCCCGCGGGTGCGGCCTATGCCGTTGGCGGGCCGACCCTGCGGGTGAGCCTCAACGGCTTGCCTCTGTCGGCCCTTCCGATCACGCCGGGTTCGAACTACTCGATCGGCCGCAATGTCGGCAGCGGCATCATGGTGGGCGACCCGATGGTGTCGGGGACCCACGCGACGTTGGCCGTCCACTCCGATGGGGAAGTCGGGATCACGGACGCGGGGAGCTCCAACGGTACCTTCGTCAACGGCGAGAGGGTGTCGGGCGAGCATCGTCCGCTCAAGTCGGGCGACGAAGTGGTGCTCGGTAGCTCGAATTGCCGACTCGGCTTCGAACTCCCGTAGGCGGTCTGCGACGCATTGCCGTTGGGGGCCGATACGGGTAACGTGGCCCACGGGGGATTCGACTGAGCCGTGCGGGCTCGTTTCATGTTCGATTCGGGGGGGGACATGCAGATCGCGCGTGCATTCGGGGCGCCGACGAGGGATCCGAAGTGGCTGGGCAAGGTCGCCATCGCCGTCTTGGTGTCTTTCGTCCCGATCCTGAGCCTGGCAGTAGCAGGGTGGGGCATCCAGTACCTCGCCGACAGCGCCCATGGCGGGGATGGCACGCTGCCGACCTGGAGTGATCTCGGGGGGCATTGGGTTCGCGGGCTCTGCTTCGGCGTTGCGAGCCTCGTCCTCTACCTCCCGGCGCTCCTCATCGTCGCGCTGTCCGGAATACCGAGCGTGGTGTTGGGGAGCGTGACCAGCTACGGATCACCGGGCCTGGCGAACGCACTCGGCTCCGTGTTCATCGGGGTCATCGTGGCCCTGCTGTATGTCGTCGCCGTATCGATCCTCGAGCAGGCTGCCAGGACGAACTACGCGATCCACGGTGAGTTCTCCTCGCTGTTCCGGGTCAGCGAGATCATCGCTCGCGTGCGGGCGTACCCCTCCGGGTACTTCACCGCATGGATCATGGGTATCGTGGCGATCTGGGGTGTGTACGCCATCAGTTTCGTCTTCGCTTTGATCGTGAATGCGATCCCCTTCATCGGCGCAATCATCTCTCTGGCCATCGTCCCCGTTGTCATGGGCATGGGGATCCTGGCAGGGATGGGGGTCAACGCACTGCTGGGGCAGTATGCCGCGACCGCGTATGAGCTCGCGCCTGGCGGGGCGACCGGCCCCGGCGCGTGGACATCGTCATCGCCGGGAACCCCGCCATGGACCGGTAGCCCCGGCTCGTCGCCTTGGCCGGCGCCGGTCTCACCCGCAGTCGCAGCGACGACGCTTCCCCCGGGTCTCACGGGCCAAGCTGCCGTCGCCGCCCTGTTGGCGCAGACCAGACCCCCGATGCCGAAGCCGGAGTCTGCGCCCCCATCGCAGCCTGTGGCGGAGCCCGCCCTTGAGCGGGCGCTCAAGCCTGAGCTGGCGCCGGAGCGGACACCGGCGCCCGAAGCAGCGCCCGCCCTCGAGCCGATTCCTGGGCCCGGACCTGAGCCGGAGCCCGCGCCAGCGGCCGAGTCCGCGCTCGAAGCAGCGCTGGTACCTGCGCCGGAGCTGACACCCTCACCAGCCGTCGAGCCGGAACAGGCGCCCGTCCCGGTGATCGAGGCGCTGGTCGAGCCCATCCGAGAAGTCCCCACGGTCGTTCCCGGGGAGGACCTCCCCGGAATGCAAGGAACTGCGCAGGCTCTCGCGGCGGCACCGGAGGTCTTCCCGTCTGTCGTCCCTGCGGACGAAGCTCCGCCCGCGCTCACTTCGTTCGCGGCGGTCGTGGAAGCGCCGCTACCTGAAGCCGCTCCTAGTCCCGGCTCCGTCTCGGAGGACGTCGGCGTCACACGCGCTCCCGAGGCCGCCGCGACCACCTACGCGCTCGTTCGCGAGTCGGGCCCCGGACGCGCGAATGAGAAGTGGGTGCTGCCATCCTCAGGCGGGCGCATCGGTCGCGACGACGGGTGCTTCGTGTCCATCGACGATGGCAAGGCCTCGCGCGTGCACGCCACAGTCTCGGTCACGGTGACCGGGGTGACGATCACGGACCTTGGGAGCAGCAACGGTACATATATAGGCGACCAACGTATCAGCGCCGGCCCGGTCGCTCTTTGCCTAGGAGACCGTTTCAGGATCGGCGACACCACCTTCGGTGTCGCGCTTGGGCGGGCGTAGCCGCCCGTGAGCGCTGCTCTGCAACGAGGATCGCGGGCCAGCCGGTTGTCCAGGCGATTGGCGCTCACTCTCCCAATCGTGCTCGCCGTCCTCTCCTTCGCCGGTCCGGCTGCTGGTGCCCAGCCCGGCGTCGAGCGCGCGAAGACCGCCACGGTCGCGATCCATACATCGCAGGGCAACATCGGATCCGGTGTCGTTATCGCGAATGGCTACGTCCTCACCGCCGCTCACGTGACGTCCGCGGTCTCGTCCAACGGGTTGGCTCGCGAGATAGCGTTCGAAGACGGAACGACGCTCTCCTACACCATCGAGAAGTCCGATGTCCGGGCCGACCTGGCGCTGTTGAAGGTCCTCGGTCTCAAGGTTGTGCCCGTGGCGTTCGGCGCCAGCAGCATCCTCTCCTCCGGTGACGATGTGTACGTCCTCGGCTTCTCTCTCGGGTCCGAGAAGCTCGTGCTCACGAAGGGTGTGATCAGCACTCCATCGCAGGTGGTCGGCGGTGTGGCCTACATCCAGACCGACGCGACCATCAACCCGGGCAATTCCGGAGGGCCGCTGGTCGATGCTGAAGGCCGATTCCTCGGGGTCAACGTCGCCAAGATCGCGGCAACGGAGGTCGAGGGCGTCGGGTTCGCGGTGCCGTCGACCCGTGTGGTGACGTTCCTCTCGGGAACCGGGGCCGCCGTCACCGGATCTGTCTCCGCGGGAGGGATCGCCCCCTCCGGGACAGCGCCCGCGGGAGGGATCGCCCCCTCCGGGACCGCGCCCGCGGGAGGGATCGCCCCCTCCGGGACCGCGCCCGCGGGTTTGGCCTCGAGCGGCAGCGGCAGCGGCAGCGGTGACGGAGGCGGCACGCTCGTCTTCATGCTGGCCCTCCTCATGGGGGCTGTGGTTGCGTACGTCGTGTACGCGGCGCGGAAGCCCGCGGTCGAGGGCCCGGTCCTGGCGCGCAACGAGGCCATGGCGGCAGCTTCCCCCGACGGATCACTGTTCGCCTACTTGCTGGAGGGCCCGGCCGGATCGATTCGGGGTTCTGTGCGGCTTCCGGCTGTGCTCGGGCGTGCCAGCAGCGCCGACATCGTCGTCGAGGACGCGGAGATCAGCAGGCATCATGCTCGGGTGACCCAGGCAGGGGAGATGGTCCGCATCCATGACCTCGACAGCCAGAACGGGCTGTGGGCCGGAGGACGGCGTGTCGACTCGCTGGAGATCGGCCCGGGCCAGGAATTCACGATCGGGCGCACCGTTGTGCGTCGTTGTGACTCTGCAGAAGACGAACACGGGAGGTGCCAATGAAGTGTCCGGAGTGCGATGCTGAGAACATCGACGGGTCGGAGCGCTGCTGGTCGTGCAGCGAGTCGCTGACCCGGGCTCCCGCTCGTTCCGGCGGTCGCCAGGACTGGGTCGTCTGGACAGTGGCTGGCGTGGCTGGGGCGGTGTTGTTCATGCTCCTGATGACGTCGGGTGGGGGAGGGCGAGGGGGATCCGCCGGGGCGATCGGTTCCGGCGCGGCGACCTCGACCGCCACGTCCTCGACCGCGCCGGCCGTTCCCGGGACACAGCCCGTTGCTCCGCCCAAGGGGCCGGCTGCGGGGAACGGCACTGCAACCGGGACGCCGTCACCGTGACCGGTGTGACGACGGCGCGCCGGCAGGGATGTCTGGATGGGCACGTGGCAGGACAACTCGGGGTCGCCTACTGGCACTAGGCCCCGTGCGGGGCGATCGGTTCCAAGAGGGGCACAAGCAGGAGTCGGACAAGACGAAATGGGAGGCATCATGCAGTTCACGGAGTTTCCTATCGACAAAGCGGGATTGGATTCGCTCGTCAGTCAGGTCATGGCGTTCGGATGGGTGTTCGAGTGGGGAATGTTCCTCTTCCTGCTGGCCACGATCGGTGTGGCCGCATGGATCTTCATCGATTCGACTCAGAAGCGTAAGGCCGACAAGTCGCTTATGCCGCGGATCATGTCCCTGGTCGGCGCCTTCTTCGTGCTCCCCGCCTTCATCTTCCGCTTCACCGGCGCAGCCGATGGCATCGCCCTCAAGGTGCGGCTGCTCGGCGAGCCGGGTGCTCCGTTCTACGAGGGGCCGATCGGCTGGAACGTCAACTGGCTGATGGGCGGCTACGGGCCAAAGATCGCGCTCCTCGCCCTCTTGGGCGTCGCCGTGTCGGTTCTCGCGGCCATCATCTACGCGTCCACCGTGAGCCGTCAGCGGCCTTCGACCGAGTTCATCAGCGCGCTCAACAACCAGTTCGGTGACCTTCGCCAGGAGATCCAGTCGGTCAAGGGCCGTCAGGGCGCTCCGACCTCCGCGCCGACGATGACGCCGGGGATGTCCGCGGCTCCGTCGACTGGTGGAGACGGCCGCCGCTCGGCCGCGACCGTCATCGAGCGGCCGAGCGCTGCTGCAACGATCATCGACCGCCCCGGAGCGGGACTCGCCGAGCTGCGTGCCGTGACCGGCGCGGAGACCGGCAAGACGTGGAAGCTGCCTGCGGGCGAGTCGAAGATCGGGCGCGACGTGACCAACCTTGTATCGATCACGGACTCCAAGGCGTCGCGCGAGCACGTGCGCATCCGCTTCGCCGATGGGGTGTACTCGGCCGTCGATCTCGGGAGCACCAACGGGACCTTCCTGAACGACCGACGCCTCGAGGGCCAGACGCCGCTCAACGATGGAGATCTCCTTCGCATCGGCGACACCGCGCTGCAGTTCAAGCCCGCCGGGGCATAGCCCGTGTCCCGCACTCAGGGGGATGCCCGCCACCCGAAGCGGGCGCTGATGGCGCGCGTGCTCGTGCTGTGCCTGTTCGGCGCGATCGCGCTCTGCGGTCCATCGCTTGCACTTGCCACGCCGGCGGGGCCGCCGACGGCGCCCGATCGCGTCCCCGTGGTCATCCTGGACGGCGGGCTGGGCGATGCGCGGTTCTACGTCACGCACTGGTTCGGCGAAGCGCAGGAGGTCGCATCGAGCGGCAGCCTGCACTTGCTAACAACGTCCGCACCGACATGGTGGGCGGGGGCCGGATCGCCTGACACGTACGTGTTGACGACGTCGGAGGACAGCGGGACCATCGCCGCCGGGCCGATCGGTGTGCCCGAGATCGGGTGGGCGCTCGATCGTGTCGCGGAGCGTCATCCCGAAGGCAAGGCCATCCTGGTGGCGCAAGGAGCCACCGGGCTCTCCGCGCGCGCTTACCTCGAGGACCTTGGGACGCTCAAGCAATCGGCGCGCGCCGACGTGGTGGGCCTCGTGATGCTCGGGACGCCGAACGTGGGGCTGACACTGCCGGGGACCTATCCCGGTCTTGACGTGTGGCCGCCGTTCGCCGCAGGCGCCGGACTGACCCCCGCTGATCTCGTTCCCGGTAGTCCGCTTCTCGCCTCTCTCGACGGGGGGAGACTCCCCGCCGTCGTGAGGACGCTCGTGATCCAGGGAGTGGCGGTCAGCTTCGGCGACCGGGAGACGGATGGCATAGCGTTGCGGGGTGACAGCGTCATAGCGACGGGTGTCGCCGTCGGGGCCATCGACTACGTCACCGTCAAGGCACGCGCGAGTGAGTCGTGGGCCTTCGATAAGACGTGGCTTTCCGCGAGCAAGCGAGGCGGCGCGACGCTGAACGTCGTGGCCGACCAGGAGGTCGATCGGCTTGCGCTCGCGCGCGGCTACTCGACCGCTCCCGACGTCCGCGACGCGCTCAAGAAGTACTACGAAGCGTGGTTCGCGAATGGCGCCCCTGTCACGCACATCAGTACCAGGCTCGTCTTCGATGTGTCGGGCAGCATGAGCGCCAAGTGGGGCTCTACCACGAAGCTCGACGGCGGGCGTGCCGCGGTGTCCGACTTCGCCTCCGCGATGTCCGCACGCCAGGCCCTGCCGTCGTCCGTTCCGGAGGACGTGGGTCTTGTCCTCTTCAACCAGGGCGCGACCGTGGCGCTGTCCGGGACGTCGAATCCCTCCGCATTGCGTCGCGCTCTGGCGTCGGTGAAGGCTCAGGGGAACACCGATGTCGGCAAGGCTCTGAGTGCGGCCGTGAAATCGTTCGCCGACGCGCCGCGGGCATCCGACAAGTTCATGATCCTGCTGTCGGACGGCCTGAACACCGTGGGGCTGGATGAGCAGAGCATCCTGAAGGGACCCGTCGCGAGCGCCAAGAAGCGCGGGATCCGTATCGACACGATCGCATTGGGAACCGTCGGTACCTCCGACGTAGGGTTCCTCACCACGATCGCGTCGTCCACGGGCGGCACGTTCCATCAAGCGCGTGACACGTTCGAGTTGCGGCGCGACTTCATCCGGGCACGGTACTCAAGTGTGGGGACCATCGGTGTGGACGTCGCGGTCGATCTCAGCAAGGTAGGCTCGGTCGCGCTTCCTACGATCACAGCGAGCGCGCGACTCCTCGAGATCGCGGTCGTCCCCGACGGGGCCGCCGCTTCGTGGCAGGTCATGCGGAACGGCTCCGCGGTCGACACTGCTTCCATCAACTCCGTGACCTCCCCTGATGGAGTGTCGTTGCTGGCGCTGCAATCGCCGAAGCCGGGCACCTACACCCTCAAGCTGGTCGACGCGCACGGTTCTCGACGCGCGCAGGTGTTCGCGACAGTGCAGGCCGACGCCTTCCGGCAGACGGGCTCGTCAGCTCCCCCGGACAGCAGCGCGACGCTGCTGCTAATCATCTCAGGGGTGGCGGCCGTGCTCGCGCTCGGCGTCGTCGCCTTCACGAGCGTGCGGGGCAGGACCCGAACCACGTCATCGGACGACTCTGCGGCGCCCGTTGGCGAAGATGCGCTTCTGCCACTCGACGATGAGGGCGGTGAGTGATGTCATTCGGCGGTTCCTCGGTGTCCGGCCCTCGGCCGTACAACGAGGACAACTACCTCATGTCGGACCTCTGCGAGTATCGCAGGCAACTCGGCGGCCTCATCGCGTTCGTGATGGTGAGCGATGGTATGGGCGGCCACTCAAGTGGCGATGTCGCCAGCCGCGTGGCGGTCGAGACGGCCGAGTCGTACGTACGCGACCTCTTGAAACTTGCGACCGAATCCGACCTGGATGTCGACGCCGCGCGGGCTCTCACCGAGATCTCGGAGGAGGCCCACGACGCGATCGTCGCGGAAGCCGGCGTGCGCGGCGCGGCGAGCATAGGCGCGACGTTCATCGCCGCGTTCGTGTCGAGGAACCACGCGTGGATCGGACACGTGGGGGACAGCCGGGCCTACCTTCTGTCCGGTGGCAAGGCGCGGCAGCTCACGACGGACCACTCGCAGGTCGGCAGGCTCATCTCCGAAGGGGTCCTCACCGAAGAACAGGCGCAGCATCATCCGCAGCGCAACGTCATCGAGCGCGCGCTCGGCTTCACCGGCGCCAGCGCGGATGTGACCGAGGTCGATCTCAAGCCCGGCGACGCAATCCTGCTGTGCAGTGACGGCGTGTCCACGGCGTTGACCGGAGCCGAACTGGTCTCCCTCGCGGTGGGGGCGTCCGGTCCACAGAGTGCGGCGGCGGCGTTGACGGACGGCGCGATCAGCGCCGGCGGCGACGACAACGCGACCGCGGTCATCTGGGCGAACGACTGGAGCGCTTTCCGGTCAGCCTCCGGGAGCGCGGTCGCCGCAGCCGGAGGCCGGCATCGCGCGACCAGGCGGCGGCTGCCTTCGAGGCACCACAGGGCCCAACGGGCTTCGTTCGTGGCACTCGGTGTTCTCGCAGCTGCCGCAGTGGTCGCCATCGGTTTCGGCGCGCTGTCGAGTCCTCCGCGGACTTCGGGGGCGGCGCCGTCGGTCGTGGGGTCTGCGACCACAAGCGGGTCCGCCGTAGGCACCTCACCCAGTGACCCGGTGGTGCCGCCGACGGCACTCATAGACTTGACGGTTACCCAGCCAGGCGGCGAGAACCTGCGAAGCAAGATCAGCACGGGGACTACCGAAATCGTAGCCACAGTAGACAAGGGCGCGACCCTCCACAGCGACGAGCCCCGCAAGGACGCTCGTGGGCATCTGTGGTACCACGTGCCGCGGGCCCAGATACTGCCGGACGCAGTGAATCCGATTCCCGGGCTGCACCTCAAGATTGGAAGTGCGTGGCCCAAGGACGGCGTCTGGATCTGGGCTGATTCCGTCAAGAAGACGAGCAAGTGACCGGGCGAGAACCGCACTTCGCGACTGCATGGTGCCCTCGCGATGGCTGCGTCCGGACCGGTGCATAGGTGGCGACCCTCCTGGGCCCATACGAGATCCGGGGCAAGTTGGGCGCGGGCGCCATGGCCGTTGTCTGGCGTGGATGGGACCCCAAGCTGGAGCGCGAGGTCGCGATCAAGGAGCCGATGCGGTCGCCGACCATGTCGGCCGCGATGATGGAGGAGCTGTCGGAGCGGTTCGTGGGGGAGGGCAAGGCCGCGGCCCGGCTATCGCACCCCGGCATCGTCACGATCTTTGCGGCGGGCGTGTTCGACGGGCGGGCCGCGATCGTCATGGAGCTTCTTCGCGGCCAGACCCTGTCATCGGTGATCGACGGGCGCGCGCTGTCTCCCGCTGCGACCGCTTCGATCATCGATCAGCTGCTCGACGCGCTCGACTACGCACACACCATGGGTGTGGTGCACCGGGACATCAAGCCCGACAACGTCTTCGTGACCGATGATGGCCGGGTGAAGCTGACCGATTTCGGGATCGCGCACGTGAAGCGGCTCGACGGCGGCAGCGACGGGATTATCGCCGGAACCCCGGGCTACATGGCTCCCGAGCAGATCCGCGCGGAAGCGGTCGATGGTCGGGCCGACCTGTTCGGGCTCGGGGCGATCGCCTACGAGATGCTCGTCGGACGCAACCCCTTCGGGGCCACGGACGGGGCGGACACCCACTCCATCATGTATCGCACGACGAACGGACCCGCTGTCGAGTTCGACCCGGCGGACGGTATTCCCGCGGAGGTCGGCGGGATCGTTCTACGGGCGCTTGAGCGCGACCGTGACGCACGATGGTCGTCCGCCGGGGAGATGCGGGCCGCATTCCACGCTGCCGCGCCGGCGCTTCTGTGGGGCGGAGCCGCGCCGGTCGCCGGCGCGGTCGACGCCGGGGACCATCCCTTCAGCAGTTCGTCCGTCCACACGACTCTGGATGCGCTGCGGGGCGGTGTTCCGAAACGATCCTCGGTCTCATGGAGCCTGGGCGCGGCGGCTGCGGTCGCCGGCGTTCTGCTCGGGGTGCTCGCGCTCCTGCTCGGTCCCAACACCGGCGACATCGGGTTGCTCGTCCTGATCGCGAGCGGTGTCGGAGGGATCGTCTGGTGGATGGCGCGCAAGAAGGCGAAGCCCTCCCAGGACGCGGCACGCGAGCCGGACCTCTTCGGGATGCTCGTGGATAATGAAGCCGCCGGGGAGGAGACGGTCCAGCTCAGACTGCGATCGCCGACCGGGGAGCGCCTCCTGCGGGTGGCCCTGCCCTGCGTGATCGGAAGGTCGAGCGACGCCCAGCTCGATGTGGAGGATGACCTGGTCAGTCGCAGGCACGCGATGCTCGAACGTCGCGGCGACTGCATATGGGTGAGCGATCTGGGGAGTCGCAACGGGACCTTCGTGGATGGCGCGCCGGTGGGGACGGGCGCACCGTTTCAGCCGGGTTCAGCGGTCACCGTGGGGAGTACCGAGATCAGGCAGGCGGACTAGCACGTCGTCGAGGCGCACGCCCGTCGATTGAGCGCAGCTCGGCGCGATGGACGACGGGTCCGAGGGGGGAATCGACTTGTCAGAACGATGTGCGACATGTGGAGCGCCGCTGGAGCAGTGGCAGTGGCTCTGTTCCGCGTGCGGAGCCCCTGTGTCGCCGGATCGTGGTGCGGAGCAGGCGGGATCCGACGGGGGAAGCGGCACTCCGCTTGACTCCGGCGATACTCCCATGCGGCCGCGTCGGCGGATAGCGTGGATCCTCGTCGCTCTCATCGGCGCAGCCGCCGTTCTCGGAGCCGTGTTCGCATCGTCGGGACCGGGCGGCGGCGGGGGTGTCTCCACCCCGGCCGGATTCACATCGACACCCCAGGTTTCTGCACTTGGTGGTGACAGCCCGATCACTACTGCGATCGAGATCTCGAAGGAGGGGTGGCCTGACGGAGCGCCGGCTGCCGTCCTCGTTTCCGTGGAAGACTCCTCGGCCGCAGCCGTCGCAGGGCCACTGGCCGCTGCCGCTGGGGGTCCGGTGCTGCTCTCCAGCCCCGGAGGTCTCGACGCCGCGGTCTTGCAGCGGCTCGTCGACTTGGGCGCCAAGCGGGTCTACGTGCTCGACTCCGGCGGGTACTCGGCGAGCTACGGAACTACCATCGAGTCGAAGGGTCTTGCGGTCACGGCTGTGCATGGAGCGGACCGTGTGGGACTGGCGCTCGCGGTCGCACAAGAAGCGCGAAAGCTGACCGGTCTCAACGGGTATGTCGTCGTGCCGTTCGATGCGACGATCCGGGGAGTCGTTTCCGGCGGCTTCGCGTCCGCCAAGAGCATGCCGGTCCTATTCGCCGACGCAGGTGGCAGCCTGAAGCCCTACAGGGGACTGTTGGCGGCCGTTCCGCCCAAGGTCGTCACCATCTGCGCCACCCAAAGCGTCGTTCCCGATGCCGCACTGAAGGGCAAGGAATTCGACGGAGCGCTCATCGATCGTGTCGACGGGACCGACGATCAGGAGTTCTCTCGCGTCTTCGCGGAGTACGCCTTCGCCCACGGCTTCGAATACAAGAAGACTCTTGCGGTGCGGGCGAGCCTCGTAGCCCACGCATATGCGGCCTCCGCGTTCGGCGCGCTGACCGGCTCCCCGCTGATCATCACGGGTGACGCGGAACTCGGACCGAGCGCCACGGAGTTCTTCGTGGCGCACGCCTCATCAATCAGTGTGGTCCGGTTCATCGGGCCTCCTGGTCCGGATGTGGAAGCGCTGCTCGCGCGGACACGGCAAGTCTCTGAGACAAGGATCAGCCCCGCCGCAGTTCCGCTGGATGAGGAGGCTGCCGCGAAGGTCACCGGCGTGACCAGCGCGACCGTGACGTTCGCGGCGGACCCGTCCATCGAAGCGAGCGTGGTCGTCGGGAAGATCCTGATCTCCGGTGTCTCGGCTAACGCACCGAGCGGCTTCCTCCGGCGTGTCACGGCCGTGAGACACAAGGGCGCTGATCTCGTGGCGGACACGGAGCCCGCGAGCCTGGGCGACGTCATCTTGAAGGGATCGTTCGACGTCCGTGTCTCCGGAGATGCATCAGCGGCGCCGTCGGTCGCTTCGTTGCCGCAGGCCATCCAGCTCGCGGTCTCCTCCCCGAAGGCCGAGGGCGGGTTGGCGGCGCAAGGCCGGGGGGCCGCAGGGCTTCTCGAGGTCGCGAATCAGACGCGCACAAAGGACTCGGAGCACATCCGTGTCCCGCTCAACTGGCCGAAGCTCGTATTCGCCACGCCTGAGTTCAGCATGCCCCCCGACATCGGAGGGAAGGGCAAGATCAAAGTCCATGTCGCCGCCAAGGAGGCCTGGGAAGTCTGGTACGTCATGAGCGGCACCTGGGACGAGCAGCCAGCCATTTGGGGCTTCAAGCAGGAGAAGTTGATCGAGTTCGGGATAGTGGCGTACCTGCGACACAACTTCGACCTGGACTACGAAGTCGAACTCACGATCGATGGGCAGCACGAGCAAACGAAGGTACGCGACATACTAGGGAATACGCTCGCCCAGTCGCTCGACGAGCAGGCGAAGGGGCCGTCCGTCTCCGCACGTACCGCGTTCATGGTGTACGTCATCCCTGTCGTCCTCGACTCCTATATCGAGCCCTCCTTCGGCGTGAAGGGTAGCTTCAGAGGTGTCCTGAAGGGCAGCTACTCGAAACACATCGATGTCTGGGTCGGTGCGCGGGTCCGGCTTGAGTCGGGAGAGGTCATCCCGGTGATCGGGGCGGCGGACCGGACCCCGCCGATGAAGCCTCCCACGTTCCAGGGCGAGTTGGAGATAAAGCTCGCCGGGGGGCTGAAGGTCGGCACGCGCTTCTACGGCGCTGTCGGTCCGTACATGCGCGGTGAGCTCTACTTCAAGGTTGCGGTCAAGGACACCGTTCCCCCCGGTACTCCTCCGATGACCCTTGCGCTCGGCGTCGAGGGCACCGTCGGCGGTGATTTCAAGGTACTTACGTGGGACATTGGGAGCATCGAGTTCGAGCCTGCGAAGATCGAGTTCTGGGTCTGGCCCGATGCCCACGCTCCGCCCTCTTCGCCGGTCACTCCTGCGCCCGGAGGTGGCGCTTCCGGATCGACGTCCGCAGCGACGTCGCTAGTCTTCGACGTGTCCACTTCCATGGGCGAGCAGTCCGGGGGGGACACGAAGCTCAATGCTGCGAAGGCCGCGGGGCAGACAGTCCTGGATGTCATCGCAGCGCATACCGGCTCGGGCGGCGCAATCGGAGTAGCGACGTTCTCGGCCGGCTCTGAGTCGGTACTGGTCCCGACCGATGACCTCAGCGCGGTACGTTCGGCCGTCTCGGGGCTTTCGATCCACGGCAACACCGACATGCTTGCGGGCATACGGGTCGGCATCGATCAACTCGCCGGTTCGACGGCTCCCGACAAAGCGATCCTCTACCTGTCGGACGGGATGGACACGGCGGGGAACTCGCCGGAGTCCATCATCGCGGCCGCCAACGACGCCGCTGCGAGCGGGATCAAGATCTACACGATCGGCTTCGGGGATCAAGGGCTCCTGGACGAGCCCTTGCTCAAGAACATCGCCGACGCGACCGGCGGTACCTACGGATATGCCGATGCGAGTGCGGCGATGTCTCTTGTAGGGCAGTTCACCAAGAGCCAGGTGGTGAGAACGGGCGCCACTCCGCTGTTCGAGACCACCGGCGCCGTAGGCCAGGGGCAGACGGCTGACGTGGGCGTCGCGACGATGCCGAAGGTCCACGGCGACCTTCAGGTCGTGCTCGCATGGCCGGGAAGCGACATGGATGTGCGGCTCGTCGATCCTTCCGGGGCGGTCATCTCTTCGGGGTACCCGGGTCTCACGGTCACGAAGACGGCACGAACCGCGCAGGTGACGGTGGCCGGCGCGAAGCCCGGAGACTGGCAACTGTCGGTTGTCGGCGTGCAGACCTCGTCGGCCCAGGAGCCCTTCTACACGCTCGCGGCCTTCCGCGAGACCAGCGAGACGCCCGTTCCGACCGGTGGCGGCGCCGGAACCACGGGCGACGGTTCGGAGGCGCTTGTCCTGATCGGCGCACTCGCGGTCCTCGGCGTAGGGGCGGCCGTCTATCTGAGCCGGAAGCGTGAGAACGGCGACGTCGCCGTGTCCGCCGACTCCGGAGCCTCGCGGCGGTCGGGTGACGGGCGTCGGGGCCGCGAGCTCGTGTCCGAGACCGGGCGACGCCATCCACTCAAGCTCGGGGCGAATGCGATCGGCCGCGCGTCCGACAACGATCTTGTGATCGACGATCGGAGCGTCTCCCGGTACCACGCTCTTCTCCTCGTCGACGCGGATCGCCTCACCCTTCGGGACCTGGACAGCTCCGGAGGATCGAAGGTCAACGGTTCGTCTGTGAGAGAAGCCACGGTGGTCGACGGTGACGAATTGACCTTCGGCGATGCGAATCTGCGTCTGCAGTCCGACCCGAATCCGACAACGTAGGAGGTTGCGATGCGCGAAACGCTCGGCCCGTACGAACTGCGCGGTGAGCTCGGTCGTGGCGCGATGGCCGTGGTCTGGCGCGCATGGGACCCCAAGCTGGAGCGCGAGGTCGCCATCAAGGAGCCGGTGCTGCCCGCTGGCGTCGATCCCGCCACGGCTGCAGACCTCGCCGCCCGCTTCGTGCGCGAGGGCAAGGCCGCTGCCGCGCTGAACCATCCCGGTATCGTCACCATCTACGCCGCCGACGTCTACGACGGGCGTCCCGCCATCGTCATGGAGATCATCGAAGGCGAGACGCTGTCGTCGGTGCTCGAGCGGGGCCCGCTGTCCGCCGGCGCTGCCCTGGCTGTCGTCGACCAACTGCTGGACGCCGTGGGCTACGCGCACGCCCGCAGCGTCGTGCACCGGGACATCAAGCCCGACAACGTCTTCGTCACCACCGACGGTCGCGTCAAGCTCGCCGACTTCGGCATCGCGCATGTGGGCACGGGCGCGGCGCTGACGCAGGCAGGCACGGTCATGGGCACGCCGGGCTACATGTCTCCCGAGCAGGTCACCGGACAGCCGGTGGACTCGCGCGCAGATATCTTCGCCATCGGCGTCGTCGCCTACGAGATGCTGACCGGGCGAAATCCCTTCGGAGCCACCGACGGCGTCGCCTCAACGACGGTCATGTATCGCATAGTGCACGAGGGGCTGCCTCAGCTACCCGCAGCCGCCATCGCCGGCATACCGGCCGACATCGCCACCGTCCTCGCCGTTGCGACCGCCAAGGACCCCTCGCGGCGCTTCGGTGACGCGCAGGCGTTTCGCTCCGCGCTGCAGGGCGGGCCGATCACGCTCGGCACGACGCCGGGGACCGGGCCGGTCGCGTCGGCTCCCTGGAACCAGGCTGCGGTGGCGGGAATCGCCCAGAAGCCGTCGGGCCCTGCGAGCTGGACGCCCTACGCCATCGTCGCTGCCATCGGGATCGTCGTCATCGGGTTGCTGTTTGTGTTCGCGGGAGGCAGCGGCGGACACGCGGTGGCGGTCGCCCCGCCGACGGACACCTCTGGGCAATCCGCTTCGGGAGCGGGTGGAGCGACCGGGTCCGCAGCGTCCCCGACCGCTCATGACGTGGCCGCGTCGTCGGCGAGCGCTTCCACCGAGAACTTCGACGGGTCCTCGTACTACCCCGCCGCTCAGGCAATCGACGGGAAGATGGCGACGTGCTGGGCGGAGGGCGTGGGCGGCGACGGCGTCGGCCAGTGGCTGGAGGTCACATTCGGAGAATCCACCTTCCTGACCGCGATCCGTGTCGTCCCGGGCTACAACAAGAGCCTAAGCGGCTGGGACCGCTGGTGGAGCAACGGACGTCTGAAGTCGGTCCGCTTCACCTACAGCGACGGGACATCGAGCACCTTCTCGTTCGCCGACAAGAAGGGGTGGCAGACCTTCACGCTGTCCAGCCCGAAGGAGACATCCAGCGTTCGCATGACGATCCTCTCCGCATACCCGCCGCGCAACGTCGCCCACAAGGCGCACGACACGTCGGTCTCGGAAATGGCCTTCACCGGCTGGGCTGCTTCGGAAGCGTCGAACTAGACCTCATGGCGCCCGGCAGGCGATCGCAGCGATCAGTACGAGTAGATCGAGGTGGTGGTTCCCGTCTTCTCGGTCCCGATCGCGCAACTCGGGTGCCGATCGGGGTCGATGAGCCCGAACAGCCGGACCATCACGGCGGGTGCTATGGCAATGCACCCATGGGTGTACTTGCCGAGCTTGTTGCCGGGAGGCTCGAAGCAGTGGATGAAGATCGCCGTGCCTCGGCCGTGAACGACCGTGTTGGGCGGGCTGTTGTAGCCGGTGTTGAAGGCGTACTCGTACTGGACCTGCGCGTCTTGCAGATGCTCACCGTTGACATGGGACGATGAGTCGACCCATGTGTTGTAGGTCGAGTTGTTCTCCGCGCTCCACCACGATCGTGCGGTGATCGGACGGTAGGGCATCTTGGTCCCGTCGGGCGCGCTGGCGTGCTGCCCGAAGACGAAGCTCCCGATGCGCCAGATCCCGGTCGGAGTGTTGAGATGGCCCGAGACTCGAGTGGCTCCGTTGACAAGACCGGTCTGGCCGAAGTTGGCGGGTGTCGAGAGGACTTCCGTCCAGCGACCGTCGTCCTTGTTGAAGACGCGCAGTGTCCCGGACTTCGAGCCGAGCTCAGCCCCCGTGATGATGATGATCTGGGATGAGCCGGGGACCATGGAACTCATGCGCTCGGGAGTGGTCTTCGGCGAGGTCGCTGGCGTGACGGTTGGAGAAGCGATCGCGCTCGGTGGCTTCGGCGGCTGCGCCGCGGGAGTCTCCGTGACCGGTGAGACTACGGGAACCACAGGGACGGCAGCGGACGTCGCAACGATCGCGGTGTGTGCCGGCTGCGCCTTCGGAGGGTTGAGGGCGCTGCACGTGACTACCGCCGCTGCCGTGAGAAGGAGCGCGGAGACGACGCCGATGATGAGGTAGTTGGACCGTTTCCGATGATTGCGCCGCGTACTTCGATGTGACCGCACGTTCGTGCCCCCCGTCCTCAGCAGAGTGCCAGTGTAGAGCATGCGGTCACGGACGCAGTCAGTGGCGTTTCAGCACCTTCAGCATCGCCTCGTCCGCGTCCAGGACGAAGTCCAGGACGAGCTGGCCGGCTCGCCGCAGCCGATCGGCGTTGATGTGCTTCGGCGTGTCGTCCGCCGTATGGTAGACGGGGTCCGTCCGCCATTCGATCCAAGAGACAGGGATCCCCAGGCGCTCGAACGGCTCGTGGTCGCTGTATCCGACGGCGCTCGGGTCGCGAAGGTAGAACGCGGCCATGCCGGCGGCTTTCGCGCGCTGGATGAGGAGGTCCGAAAGGCTTTGGGGACCCGTGCCCATTGTGCGGGACGCGAACTTCGATCCGGAGCCGATCATGTCGACCGACACCATTCCAGCGACGGCGTTCCGTTCAGCGGCGGACAGCGCACCTGCGAAGTACCGTGAGCCGTAGTGGTGGTGATTCGGGTTCGAGTCGACCATTTCCTCGGTGCCGAAGAAGACGAACTCGACCCCGGCGTAGAGCCGCCGGTCGGCGACATCCCGGGCTATCTCAAGCAGGGCCGCGCATCCCGACGCGTTGTCATTGGCGCCGGGAGACGGCGACTTGGAGTCCATGTGGGCGCCGAGAACGATCACCCGGCTGGAATCACCCTGCGCTCGCGCAATCACGTTCTGACTCGTGGCGCCATCAGGCAGCTTGAACGTCTGCACTTCGGGTTCGTATCCCATGGCGCGCAACTGCGCGACAATGAGGTCGGCGCCACGGTGTTCGTTGGCACTTCCTCCCCTTCGCACTCCGATCGCCGCTAGGGCGCGGATGGTTCTCTGCGCGGCCGCTGCATCGAAGCGCGCCGCCGCTACCGCCGGCGTGGCGACAACGGCCGCCTGTGTTGACTGGGTTGCCGGAGTCGCAGGCTCGGCCGCTTTTGTGGCTGGCGCGGTCACCCCCGCAGGCGGGAACTTCACCGTCACCCTCGTCGGGCCGGCCAGGCCAACGGCTAGGAACAGGCCGATGCCGATCACGACGCCCACCCCGACTGTCATCGTCACCAGCGGGATCCAGGACGGGACGCGACGGCGAGACGCTGGCTGGTAGGCGCGCCTGGTTGGAGGACGCTCCGAATCGCGGTGTTCCATGCGCCCCCGGCTCAGTTGACTCTCCCCGTGCCTAATGATGGCCCTTGCGTCAGCGGCTGGGAAGCGGGAAGTCAGCTCGGGCGCGCGATTCGGCGGCGTCGCGGTTGGTGAAATGCACCGTGTGCCGTATCCTTGGCCGGGGTTCTTAGGGGGGAGAGAGCAGCATGATCGACTATCTCGGTCCGTATGAACTGCGCGGCGAGCTCGGCCGCGGCGCGATGGCTGTGGTGTGGCGCGCCTGGGACACCAAGCTCGAGCGCGAGGTCGCCATCAAGGAACCGATGGTGCCGCCCGGCACCGACCAGGTGACTGCCGCAGACCTGGCCGCGCGCTTCGTGCGCGAGGGCAAGGCCGCAGCCGCACTGAATCACCCCGGCATCGTCACGATCTATGCCGCCGACGTCTACGACGGCCGTCCCGCCATCGTCATGGAGCTCATCGAGGGCGAGACCCTGTCCGGTCTGCTCGACCGGGGCCCGCTGGCCACGTCCTCGACGCTCGCTGTTCTGGACCAGCTGCTGGACGCGGCAGGCTACGCGCACTCCCGCGGGGTCGTGCACAGGGACATCAAGCCCGACAACATCTTCATCACCACCGAGGGCCGCGTGAAGCTGGCCGACTTCGGCATCGCGCACATGGGCACCTCCTCGGCGCTCACGCAGGCAGGCACGGTCATGGGGACGCCGGGCTACATGTCCCCGGAGCAGGTCACCGGACAGGCGGTAGACTCGCGTGCCGACATCTTCGCCATCGGAGTCATCGGCTACGAGATGCTGACCGGCTCGAATCCCTTCGGCGCCACCGAAGGCGTCGCCTCGACGACGGTCATGTATCGCATCGTGCACGAGCCGATGCCGCTGCTGCCGGCGCAGGTCTCAGCAGGACTTCCCGCCAACCTGTCTGCGCTGCTCGCGGCCGCCACGGCCAAAGATCCCGCCGCCCGCATCGCAGATGCCGCATCCTTCCGCGCGGCCCTGCACGGCGGACCGCTCTCCGTCGGCACCGTGACCCCCGGAGGCTATATCCCGGCCGCGACGATGCCGGTGCCCAAGGCCCCCGGCAACATGAACTGGACACCGTATCTCATCGTCGGGGCGATCGCGATCGTTGCCGTGGGGCTGTTCGTCGTGTTCGGAGGGGGAGGGACGGTCGGGACTTCGACCTCGGCTGTGGCGGGGTCGGTCGCGACGGAGACCCCCAAGGCGCCTGAACCGACCCAGTCTGCACCCGACGCCGGCCAGGCGACCGCCGAGTACCTCTCGACGACGTACTCGCAGATCGGGAGTATCAGCAAGTCGATAAGCACGCTCGCGAAACGGTTCAACGTCCAAGCCCAGCAGGGGGCGTCAGACGCCCTCCTCGCTGACTGCGAGAGCCTCGTACAAGAGATCCAGACCGCCACGGACGATCTTCAAGGGCGTGAGGCCGACTCCGGACTCTCAAGCGTGAAGAGCGTGCAATTGAGGCTTCTGGGTTACTGCCTGACGAGGGCGAACGCTCTGGTCGACGGATGTCGCGCGTCTCAGAACTATGGCGACTACCGCTCCGCAGTCGCGGCGGGCCACGTACCCAAGCAGAAGTTCGATGCGCTGTACCCACAAGGCCGTCCGTAGCGGCAGAGCGGAGTGTTGGTGAGGAATTCGAGGGATCGGGCGGGGAATCGAGCGATGCTGCGCACGCTGGGGGCGTTCTGCCTCGGGGGCGGACTTCTCTTCGTCGCCGGCCTCTGGTTCACGGGGATGCTCTCGCCGGCGCCCACGGGAGTCGTTGTGTCGGGCCCGGGCATCAGTGCCGCAACGAGTCCGCCTGTCGCGGCGTCTCCGGCCCCGACATCCACGCCGTCAACGACTGCCAAGACGGAGGCGGCCACTGATGCGTCGTCGATGGCTCCTGCGGGTTCGGTCGTATGCATCGATGCGGGGCACCAGGGGCTGGGTGACAGCACCCTCGAGCCGATAGGACCGGGATCCACCACGCGCAAAGCCAGTGTCTCCTCGGGGACCTCGGGCGTCGCGACCAAGGTGCACGAGAGCGTGGTCAACCTGGAGGTCGCCAAGCTGCTGCGCAGTGAGCTCGAGGCTCGCGGTGTCCGGGTCGTGATGGTGCGTGTATCCGAGAAGGTGGACATCCCGAATTCCGGGCGGGCACATATCGCGAATGCGGCGAAGGCGGACCTGTTCGTCAGGCTGCACTGCGACGGAACGACGAACCGCTCCACGCATGGGTTTTCGACCCTGGTGCCGGCCAAGAACCAGTGGACCGCGCCGATCCTGAGCGCCAGCAAGAGCGCCGGAAGACTCATCCATACGGCCGCCATCACCGCGACCGGCGCGGCGGACCGCGGCGTGGTCACACGCTCGGACCTCTCGGGGTTCAACTGGTCCACCGTGCCGACAGTGCTTGTGGAGATGGGCTTCATGAGCAACAGCGCAGAGGACCGTGAACTCAACAACGCGGCCTATCAGGAGAAGCTGGCAAGAGGTCTTGCGGACGGGGTGGTCGAGTACTTGCGCTCGAAGTAGTGCACGGCGCATGCGGTTCGCGGCTCAGCCGGGAACCCACGGGGGAAGACAGCAGGAGGGGTCGGGCATGGCTGATGAGGAACTTGGCACTTCGGCGGGCGCTCCCGAGCAAGCCGCGACGAACCCGAAGAAGCGACGCTCAAGGAAGTCGTCGCGGTCGAAGGGGAAGTCGAATCTCTCCGGGCTGGCGCGCTATCGGATCGAGCGCGAGCTCGGCTCCGGCTCGATGGGCGTAATCCACCTCGCGCATGACCTCGTCGAGGATCGAGACGTGGCGGTGAAGGAGTTGTCCGTCGTGTCCGGCGCGGCCGAGGAGCGGCGCGACGAGATGGTCCAGAGGTTCGAACGCGAGGCGCAGGCGGCACGCTCGCTGGAAAGCGACAACGTGGTCAGAGTTCTCGACTCATTCGAGGACGGCGACCGGCGGTTCCTGGTGATGGAGTACCTTGACGGGCCGACGCTGGACATGGTTATCAAGCAGGGGCCGATGCCGGCTGAGGCCGCAATCAGCATTGCGACGCAGGTCCTGAAGGGACTCGCGGTTGCCCACGAGGCAGGGATCGTTCACCGGGATCTCAAGCCCTCCAACATCTTCGTGATGCCGGACGGGGTCGCCAAGGTCGCCGACTTCGGCGTCGCGCACTTGGACGACAGTGACGCAGGGCTCACCCAGGCCGGTCAAGTCCTCGGGACCCTCGACTATATGTCGCCCGAACAGGTGCGTGGGGAGACCGTCGACGCCCGGGCGGACATCTTCGCGGCGGGAGTCATCCTCTACGAGATGCTGGTGGGCGCAAACCCGTTCCGCGCCGACCAGCCTACGAGCGTCATGTATCGGATCGCCTACGAGGAGCCACCGTCACTGGCCCTCGTCCTGAGTGGCCTTCCCGAGAATCTGCAGCCCGTGATCGTCAAGGCGACGGCGAAGGATCAGGCGCTTCGGTACCAATCGGCGGTCGAAATGGTCTCCGACCTCGAGAACGGCACGGTACCTGACACGGCGGCGATAGTCGCGGCCGCAGCCGCGCGCGCTGCAGAGTCGAACAAGAAGCCGGACAAGCCCGCACGCAAGCCTCTGTTCGCGGGCCTGCGGGGCGGCCGGACCTGGATCGGCGTGGCCGTGGCCGTCGCGATCCTAGTCGTCGGCGCGCTGGGGGGCTACGCGGTGTGGTCTCAGAAGCAGCAGGAGGAGGCTGCTCGTCGGGTTGCCGTCATCCGGGAGGGTTCGGTCCTGGTGGCTCGGATCGCCGACATCAAGACGCTCCGGACAGAGCTGGCCTCAGCCGTCGACGCGCTGAGTGCCCAGGCGGATGCGAACCAGTCCGCGCTTTCGAACTGGGATAAGGTCTGGCAGGCGCGCCAGTCCTCCTATGACGCCGCGTACAGTTCGGTTCAAGCGTACAACGACAACGAAGACGTCCTGTACCAGGCGAGCGCCGTCACCTACTACACATATGCCGGCGGCTACACCTACACGATCTACACCTATACCCCCCACTACCGCAGCTTCCCGAAGGCTCCGACACGTCCCGCGAAGGTCAAAGCAAACCTGAGTCCGCAGCAACAGAGGCTTACGGCGCTCAGTTCACAGGTAGCGTCCCTTGACGCCTCTTCCTCGGCGTCCAACTACTTCCCGATGGTGATCAAGCACGTCGGTGAGTCTGACTCGGCGCTGCAGTCAGCCGTGAGCGCTGCCAGCTACATGGCCGCTCACTTGGTCACCAAGGACTCCGAGAAGGGCGACGTCGTCGACCAATCGGCTATCAGCAGCTTCGACATGTCGAAACTGGACGCCGCCATCAAGGCCATGGACAGTGAGCTGGATCTGTATCTCGGCAACTACAAGGTGTCCAGGAGCCAGCTCGGAGTCGTGCAGTCCTCGGGTTCCTCGACTCCGTAGGCGACCGCGCGAAAGGAACCGTGTGTCCGAACTCGATAGGTACAGGATCGACGGGGAGCTTGGACGCGGCGCCATGGGCATCGTGTACCGGGCCTGGGATCTCACACTCGAGAGAGAGGTCGCGCTCAAGGAGCTAGCGATTCCCGCCGGCATGTCCGCGAGCACCCAGAGTAAGATGGTCGAGCGCTTCTTCCGTGAGGCGCGGTCCGCTGCGCGCCTCACGCACCCGAACGTCGTCCAGACCTACGACGTCTTCCGTGACGGTGACAGGTACTTCATCGCCATGGAGATGCTCAGCGGCGTGCCCCTTGGCGCCCTCATGGACCGCGGGCGGATGCCTGTGGCGACCGTTGCGCAGATCATGCTGCAGGTCCTCGCAGGCGTCGAAGCAGCGCACGCAGCCGGGATCGTGCACCGGGATCTCAAGCCCGACAACATCTACGTCCTCGACGACGGTCGCGTCAAGGTGACCGACTTCGGCATCGCGAAGGCGATGGGAGGTGTCGGTACAGGCACGATGACTCAGGTGGGCACCGTGATCGGCACGCCCGGTTACATGGCGCCGGAGCAGGTGCGCGGCGAAGCGATCGACGGACGTGCGGACATCTTTGCGCTGGGCGTGCTCTACTACGAGATGCTCAGCGGAGCGAACCCGTTCCTTTCAGACTCGCCGACCACCATCCTCTACCGGATCGTCCACGAGGATCCGCCGCCGCTTCCGGTCACCGTGGGGACCGACTCAGGGACGCTTGGGGCGATCGCCGAGAAGGCCCTTGCGAAGGACCCGGCCGATCGCTACCAGACGGCGGGCGAGATGGCCTCGGACATCGCGTCGCGCGCCATGCCCGCGCAGCAACGGCATTCGGGAGCGGCCGCCTTGGGGACTTCGACCCGCTCGCCGTCGAACTCCGGGAATCGCCTCGTGATCGCCATCGCGGTCGCGCTCGCGATCGTTGCCGCCGCCATACTGGGCTTCGCGATGATCGGGTCGGGGGGACCCGTCGGTGGTTCTGCAGGCTCCATGGCCGCAGCAGGCGGAAGCCCCGCCCCGACGCCGAACGCGACCGCCCAGGCGCCCATCACTCCCGCCGTACCGGACACAGCGCCGGACAATCCGCCCGACGCTCCGAACGATGTCGCGGTGCCGCCTTACTGGGGCGTCTTCTTCGGGGCGTTCGATACGCAGGCTGAGGCTGACGCTCTTGCACAGAAGGCTATGTCCAAGGGGCTCACGGTCCACGTGCTCGACACTCGGGACTATTGGAGCCTCGGGTCGGCGGCCAACGAGTCGCACAACAAGTACTGCTTCAACGTCTTCGCCGGGCCCTTCCCGTCCAAGTCCGCGGCACAGTCCGGGTCGGCAGACGTCAAGAACGCGGGCTTCAAGGGCGCCTACGTGAAGCAGAACCGTGGCTGAGCACCCGGGCGTCGATCCAGGACCGCGCGCGCGCCGCGCGCGCACAGCGGCACAGGTTCGCCATCCGCGGCGAGGCCCTCTCCTCGCCCTGCTGGGCGTCTCGGCACTCGTTGCCGCCGTGATGTTTGTCGCCTTCGTTCCTTGGCCGAGCGGCGGAACACGCCTTGCCGCTGGATCCAAGGGCGCCGGCAGGGTCGCGTCTCGCACTCCTGACACGAGCGCGTCGCTTGCCGCATCGGCTTCCGTCGCAGGCGAGGAGGCCACCACCCCTGCGGCGGCGAAGCCGTCCACGACGGGTCCCATCAAAGACAAGTCGTTCGTCATCGCGTGGCAGCCATCTCACCAGAACGACACCGGGCGGACGTGGCACGAGTACGTCATCTGCGGGGACATCGTCGACCGCGCGATTGCGCAACTCGATACGTTCACGAACGTCAAGGTCTGGGACCTGAACGACGGTCTGACGGGCTCCAACAACTACCGGCCCAAGCCTATCAACCCGCATGCCTTCGACGTGGAGATCGCTGCAGCTGGCAAGGCCAAGTCGGACCTCCTGATCGCCGTCCACAACGACGGCGGCGCGCCCAGTGGTGTGATGGGCGAATGCTCGCCCGGTGATGCGAAGAGCGCCGCGCTGGCGCGCAAACTGGTCGCTGCGATCTGCGAGCGCACGGGACTTCCCAACCGCGGCGTACGGACCGTGCGCCTGTACAGCTTCGACAAGCCTATGAACAAGGTGCCGATGAATGTTCTGCTCGAGATCGGTGACAACTCCGCCGACCGGGCGTTCTTGCTCAACCCCGCGAAGCGGCAACTGATTGCGACGGCCATGGCCGGAGTGCTGGTCAAGTTGTTCGGGACGGGCTGAGATCTCGGAGCCTCCACTTTACTCGGCGCGATTCAAACTCCGCAGCAGACAGCGACTTCCCCGTGGCCGAACTCAACGCCGCTCTGGACGCCCAGGGTAGGCGGGCGACGTTTGACGAAACGACGATCGACAACTTCCTGCACATTCGGTACGGGCAGGGATCGAGCTACCTAGCCCTCTCGCTCCTGCACGACATAATCAACCGGGGCGGAGTCCTCTACCACGAAGATCACATCTTCCCGCGGTCTTGGTTCACCCCCGGAGAACCTCACCAGGAACGGGATCGAGCCAGAGCGGCATGCCAGATTCGCCGACCTTGCGGACACGGTCGGGAACCTTCAGCTTCTTACCGAATCGGAGAACGTATCGAGGAATGCGGCCGACCCGCTCAAGTGGATGGCAACGCGCGCGGATGGCTTTCGCGAAAGCCATCTCATTCCCCTGGACGATCACCTGCTCCGTCTCCAGAACTTCGAAGGCTTCATCGATGCAAGGCAGCGTCTAGTCGCGAATGCTCTGCGAAGCCTATTCTCGCCCTTGGACGAAACCAGCCAGTAGGCCGCGCAATCGACAGCCCCGCGCAGGCCTGGCGCGCCGAAAAGCGATTGGCCACCGTGGCGCCGTTGTGCTCACGCGGTGCAGGGTGTCGAGAGGATCCACCGTCAGTCAGGGTCACGGCTGTGAAGTCTTCCGCGGAGGCGCCTACCGCTCTTCGGGCTTCCACCCCGGGGGTCGACGAGCAGCACCGCAAGCGCATTCGAATCAGAGCACAGCCTCAGCCCTGTCGCTGTCAGTCCTTCGTGAGACACTCACCGTGCCCGGTTCAACGAAGGCCCAGAGAGGCCGGTGTCGCATTGCCGCACACGAAGGATGCAAACGTATGGCTTGAGTCCCGCAAGGCGGAGACTCCTATCGAGGAATTCGACAATGACAGACTGCGTGCCGACAGCTTCTGCATGTGGTTCGAAGACGCGGGAGGAAGCGGACCGTGCGCAGTCGACGTCATCCAGCTCGGCGTGTTCGAGCGTCCTGCTGACGCACTCGGCTTCTTGCGGCACCACTCCATCCCCGAGGCGCTCTCGTGGATCACGCACCGCCAGAGCGAGGGCCCGGCCGACGCTGAGGGCTACCTGGAGTCGATCGAGGACGCGGACCTGCAGACTCAGATGACCGCCCTGCTTGCACTGATAGACGCTGCATTGGCCGAGCCCTCCGTTACGGCCGCCGACTTGGTCGCGATCTATGAGCTCCACAACGCAGCGCTGGGATCCACGAACCCTGAGAACCAGATCCTCGCATGGGGTTCGCTCACGGAGGTCCTTGCGTCGTCCGCCCTGGCCGAGGCGCTCGACGATCTGCTGGAAGACGAAGATGACGACGGGGACGGTTACCTCGTGTCTCTGAAGGGCCTTCTGACCGATGGCACATTCGATCCGACCGATGAGATGAACCTGGCGATGGCACGCGCCTTCTTCGACCAGGCGCAGTGCTTCTGAGTCTGATCTCTCTGTGCACGCCCGTAGCTCGTTCTCGGGGGGCTGTTTGAAGCACGCGGAGCGACCGAGGATCGCCGCCGACATCGCTCAACTGCTGAGCGGTAGTCCCGGTCTCACCAAGGAGCAGGTCCTTGCCGGGCTGAGACCCATGGGATGGACACACCTCAGCGCGGGTGAGGTGTACGTCGTGCTCTACTCGGAGAAGACGACCTTCGCGTGCACCGTCGACGTGCCGCCCCTCTGGAGCCTGCGGGTCGCCGCCGCCGCACCCGCAGCCGGGATCGCCGCTGACGACTCGGCGACCGGGCATGCGCTTGTCGCGCGTTGTGTCGCCCCGCCGCTGCGGGCATGGCAGGAGGAGGCGCTTGCTGCCTGGCGTGCTGCCGGCAGCGTCGGGGTCGTCGAGGCGGTGACCGGATCGGGGAAGACGGCAGTCGGCGTCGCTGCCGCGGCCCACATGATCGCGTCGGGCGGTCGCGTCCTGATCTTGGTGCCTGGTCTGGATCTTCTGCAGCAGTGGTTTGCCATACTCCATCGGCAGCTTCCCAATGCGCTCGTCGGCCGCCTCGGAGACGGGTTCAACGACACGCTGGCGCGTCACGACCTGGTCGTGTCGACCGTGCACTCCGCCCGAGGCGCCGATCTGCTCCCCGACGGCCGTCAGGGCTTGCTGGTCGCCGACGAAGTCCACCGTTACGGCGCCGACTGCTTCGCCGAGGCTCTCGATCCGCGCTTTCGGGAGCGCCTCGGCCTGACCGCGACTTATGAGCGCGATGACGATGGCCTTGCGCAGAACCTGGAGCCCTACTTCCGTCCGACCGCCGGTTCACATCCGGACGGGGAGGTCGTCTTCCGTTGCGACTACGCACGCGGCCTGGCCGATGACATCCTCGCGCCCTTCCGCGTGGGGCTGCTTGGGGTGGACTTGGAGCCCGCAGAACTCGCGCGGTACGAGCAACTCGATGAGACGGCCCGCTCCACCCGCAGGGACCTCGTCAACATTCACGGCGTTCGTGCCGAGCCATTCGGCGAGTTCATGCAGGCGGTCGTCGCCCTCAGCGACGGGGACGACGATTCGGTCTCCATGTGGTGCGCCCGAAAGTACTTGTCCGCATTCAGCAAGCGGCGTTCGCTCCTGGCGGACTCGAGGCGGAAGCTTGAAGCGCTGCGGATCATCGCACCCGCAATCGCAAGCGCGAAGGGTTCACTCGTGTTCACCGAGACGATGTTGAGCGCACAAGCCGCGGCTGCCGAGCTGCGTGCGCAAGACGTCGACTGTCTCGACTACACGAGCGACTTGAAGCGGCATGAACGCAAGGAGCGCCTCGACTGGTTCCGTGGTGGGCACCTCAAGGCGCTCGCGGCGCCGCGCGTCCTGGACGAAGGTGTCGATGTCCCGGAGGCGGAGATCGGTGTCATCATGGCGGCGAGTCGGAGCCGCAGACAGATGATCCAGCGGATGGGTCGCATCATCCGGCCCAAGGAGCACGGCGGGGCGGCCAGCTTCATCGTCATGTATGCCCGGGGGACGTCCGAAGACCCCGCGAACGGCGCGCATGGTGCCTTCTTGGAGATGCTCACGGGAAACGCCGACGAGGTTGCGCACTTCCCGACGAGCGTCACGGCCGACTACCTCAAGGAATGGCACGCCGGCTAGCCAGCCAATCGGGGACCAAGCATCCGGGGGATGTAGCACATGATCACCACAAGGGACTTGCTCTTGCGTCTCGATTCACCCGACAGCGAGTACCGCGACCAAGCGGCTCGCACATTGGCGGGTCTCGACGAGAAGTACGTCTTCACCGCGATCAAGCAGGCGTCGGTGCCGCTTCTCCAGTGGAGGCTGCGTGCCAACGTCGCCGCGATGCTGGGTCAGATCCTCAGCGCGCGGAGCGTCGACTGGCTGGTGAAGCACCTGGCTGATGAACAGGTCCGATACGTTCAGCGCGCCCAGCTGGTAGCCCTGGCGCAGTTGCGGAGGCAGCTGGGCGAGGAGTTCAACGGTCCGTTTCTAGATGCCATGAACTCGCTGGGGGACACTGGTCGCAGGCACATCGCGGAAGCGCTCCGTTCGTGCGGACATGAGGGCGTTCCAGAAGTGTATGGGGCGGCGGTACTCGATCTGCGTGAGACGCTGCTTCCGAGCGACGCCCGCGTCATCCCCACGGGAACCGATCTGGCCGACCGCATCCGAACCAAGCTCGCCGAGGGCAAGCTCGTGAAGACGTACGACTACCACGGGTTTGTCTTTGCGGTCGAGCGCGACGGGTCGCTGCGTATCTTGGCGGACGACTGAGACGCAGCTGACCGAAGTCACCGCATCGCGGCTGCTCAGCTATGCTGCTTGCGGGGGGAAGGGGTTCCACGTGACCGCAACATATGTGCTGCCTGCTTGGCATCGAGAGGCACTTGAGTGGTTTGAGACCAACGCTGGTGGGGCCTTCGCAAAGAGGCCATTCGACGTTGGTCTCGCAGTGAAGGTGACGTCGCTCCAGAAGGGGATCTGGAAGCCATCCGCGACGCCCTATGCGATGAGCATCGTGCAGACACACACGGGTGTGTACGACGATCTGGATCCGATCCCCAATTCCGATGGCACGTGGACCTACTTCTACCACCAGCAGGGCCAGACGGCCGAGGATCTCCGCGATCCCGAGCGGGTCTATGCGAACGCGGCGCTGTTCAGGTGCAAGCGGGATGGGATCCCCGTCGGCGTAGTGCTGCCGGCGGGCAGCGGCAAGGGCTATCAGGTCCTTGGTCTTGCGCTCGTGCAGGGCTATGCGGGCGGGTACTTCGAGCTTGTCGGACCCGTCTCGGTCGGCGCGACGGGAGCGCACGTCGCCGCCGAAGCGCCTGCACCCTTGAGTGTCGCGCTGATCGGACTGCCGACGGGTCAGTTCGATCCCAACGCCACCGCCGACACTCGTCTGAAGGTCTTCGCTGAGGTCAGCCGGCGACAGGGCGCGCCGCGATTCCGGCGAGCTCTGCTCCAGGCCTACGAACAGCGATGCGCGATGACGCGCTACGGTGCTACCGCGGCCCTGGAGGCGGCACACATCGTGCCGTATCGGGGCCCGCAGACCAACCATGTCGCGAACGGCCTCTTGCTCCGGGCGGACATTCACGACCTCTTCGACCTGGGACTCATTGCCGTCGACACCGATTCGATGCGGCTCTTGTTGTCGCGCGATCTGGAGGGCACCGAGTACGAGCAGTACGCGGACAAACCAGTCTGGCTACCGCACGATATCGAAGCTCGGCCAAGCATCGAGGCGCTGGCCAAGCACCGCGAGACCGCACAGGTAGCGTAGGAACAGGAGCATCGTGAGCCGAAAGATCATCGCATCGGAGTTGCTGCTCGAAGCCCTGGCCAAGCACCAGATCCATCTGTCGATTCTGGTCGCTGACACCGGGCTGTGGGCGAACCCAGAGGTCCATCATCGGCTGGTTCGCGACACTGGCGTCGTCGCAATGTCCCCGAAGGTGCGGCGCGCTCGTGCCGGCCAGGGTGAAGAACCAGGTCAGGTCCTCGATGGGATCCGACTCGACAACAACACCTATGCGAATGTCGCCATCAAGCGAGCGGTGGGCCTCGGCGGCGGGCAGGCCGAGGGGTTCGAGGCATGCCACATCTGGCCGCTCACCTGCTATGACGAGCGCTACCACACAGCGCCGGCGAACATCGTCCTGCTGCCTCGGGCGCTCGCCGGGCTCTCGGATCACGACGCTGAGATCCAAAGTGCGCTCCAATACCGAGCCTTCGAGCTCTACGGGTGGTGGCCCGAGGACATGCCCGAGCCGATGAAGCCGGAGTTCTACCCGTCGGAGTGGTGCGAGCCTCAGCCGGATCCGGCAGTTGCTCGCGCGGAGCGATTCCCGATGCAGTCCGAAGGCAAGCGACCGGCGCTTGCCGATCGGATTCGCAGATGGTCGGAGAAGCCGCAGCTGAACGTTCACAAGATCATCTCGTTGGTGGCGCATGCCGAATCCGAGATGTCTCGTCGCGAACTCGTCCAGTGCGTCGCGGAAGCCACTCACTCGAGTAGCGCGTACGGCGTGATCGCGAGCCTCATGACCGAGAAGGGCAATTCGTACGGTCGCGTGTTCGAAGAGGCCGACGGGCGCATTGGACTGCATCCTGAAGTTGCGGACCTGGTTCGCTCGCTGCATTGGGAAGTCGGGTAGGACGCGCCACCCTCGATGCTGATTGGACGGCATGCCAGAATCCACCGCACGACGTAGCGCTCTCTCGCGGCTGCGATACGGTTCGCACAGCTCGGCGCTCGCAGCTGATGCAGCGGGCCTGCTCGCGTCTGGGGCCGGCGGCGAACTGCGGAGCGCCTATCACCGGGTGCTCCAGCCCATGACCGTCGTCGACGGCTTCTTGTGGGCTCGCGCGGAGCTGAGCACGCTTGACGGGTTCCGGCTGATGCCGGGATTCCCTCGCGACGATCTTCGGCTGCTTGCGGCCTCCTTCAACGAGGGCCTGCGATCTGCCACGAAAGAGCGCGCGAGGCTGTCGTTCGAGGCCTGCGTAGAGGCACGAGCTCGCGTGGACGAGCTTCTCTCTCAATCGCATTATGTGCGCGACTCCCGCAGGGGGGCGGTCGACTCTGTCGTGGAGGCCGCTCTCGCGATCCGTCATGACCCGCTCTGGCGCGCCTACGCGAGTCCCGAGCAGCGTACTGAAGTCGCCGGTCTCGAGCAGTACTTGGGTGAGTCCAAGGCCCACCTCGCCCGGGCGAACGCGTGCTTCGTCGAGCGGGAGCTTGCCACGTACAAGACCTTTTTCGACTCGATCGAGAGCAATCCGCTCACGGGTCCTCAGAGGATGGCCTGCGTGGTCAACGAGGAGAGGAACCTCGTGCTCGCGGGGGCCGGCACCGGCAAGACCAGCGTGATGATCGGTCGCGCGGGCTACCTCATCGCGTCGCGACAAGTGCGGTCCGAGCAGATCCTGATGCTCGCATACGGCCGCAAGGCCATGGAGGAGATGCGTGAGCGCCAGGACAGCCGTCTGGGTGACCTGATCGAGGATGAGACTCCCAAGATCAAGACGTTCCACGCGCTGGGACTGGAGATCATCGGTCTCGCAGAAGGCCGGCGCCCGGACATCACGCCGATGGCCGAAGACGCGCAGTTGTTCACCCGGTTCGTGGACGAACAGATCGAGTTGCTCTGCGAAGAGCCGGCATACCGGCGGATGCTGGTCCGCTATCATCGCTCGGAACGGTTCCCGTTTCGGACGCCCTTCGACTTCGACAGCAGACCCGCATACGACGAGTACGTGCGCACGAACGAACTCATGACCCTCCGGGGCGAGGCGGTCAAGAGCTTCGAAGAGGTCGTGGTTGCCAACTTCCTCAGCGCCCACAGCGTGGACTACGAGTACGAGAAGCCGTATCCGGTCGACACGGCTTCTCTGACCCGGCGCCAGTACAAACCCGACTTCTACCTGCCTGCCTATGACATCTACATCGAGCACTTCGCACTCGATCGCGACGGAAAGGCGCCAGAGCACTTCGAGCAGTCCTACGCCGAGGGTGTCAAGTGGAAGCGTGAGCTGCACCAGAAGAACGGCACCAAGCTCATGGAGACGTTCTCGTACCTGAAGAGGGAGGGGATTCTCGAGTCAACGCTCGAGGCCCAGCTCCTCGCAGCCGGTGTGGAGCTGACCATGCGCTCGGACGAGGATCTGCTCGACGAGCTGAGGGCTTCCACGCAGTTCACTTTCTTCGCGCAGCTCGTCTCGAACTTCCTGACGCTGTTTCGGGAGTCTGAGCTCACGTTGAACGATCTGCGCACCCGCGCCGCCGCGAGCCGCGACAGGTCTCGGCACACCCTGCTGCTCGACCTCATCGAGCCGATCTTGAGGCGATACGAGAACGAGCTGGCCGAGCAGAGGCAGATCGATTTCGCGGATATGGTCGCGCTCGCAGTGAGACATGTCGCAGAGGGACGCTACTCGTCGCCCTACTCGCACATCCTTGTCGACGAGTTCCAGGACATCAGCCAGTCACGCATGCGGCTGCTGACAGCGCTCCTTCGGCAGAGGCCAGAGTCCACTCTCTTCGTGGTCGGCGACGACTGGCAGGCGATCTACGGCTTTGCGGGCAGCGACATCTCCTTCACCCGGGAGTTCGAGCAGCGGCTCGGA
>Ga0209748_1000148_pt1 | contig 42716 bp, 38 predicted proteins | sample BarGraIncu00421A_FD_185490 | JGI IMG/M metagenome (GOLD analysis project Ga0209748, IMG submission 185490) | Arctic peat soil microbial communities from Barrow, Alaska - Barrow Graham LP Incubations 004-21A (SPAdes) (version 2) | ecosystem: Environmental > Terrestrial > Soil > Wetlands > Peat... | reverse complement strand
CATGGAGCAGTTATACAGAATACGCAGCCAACCCCACTGTTTGCAGTACAGCGTTTGGACTCAGTTTATTTTCTGAAGATCCTGAAACAGCCACAAAATTGTTTAAGGAATTCAATTTAGAAAAAAATAATAATCAGTGTTTAGAATACGATCAGAATATGAGATGGAAAGATCAGGAGGCCATTGATTTTATAAAAAAGATTGGCGGTATTAAAAGCCCAACAGAAATTCAAAATTTTGAAAAAGAAAAGCGCGATGAGATTATAGAAATATGCAAGGAAAAAGGATTATCCATCAGACAGCTTCAAAGATTGACTGGCATTAGCTTTGGAGTGATAAGGAAGAAGTAGAGACAGTTCTGCCGTGTTATAAACCCAACACGGCAAAACCGTCCCTCGGTGCTCTTCTGTTTTACTATTTTTAGATAAATGAATCGGATTAGAAGCAAGACTTACCTATGAAAACTCCTTCTAAAAACACTAATTGTCATAATGCCCTTTGCAACCAATGATATAAATTGTCTCATCATCAATCCGGTAGACCAAACGATCTTTATCAGAAATACGTCGACTCCAATAGCCAGTGAGATCGTGTCGAAGGGGTTCAGGTTTTCCAATACCAGAATGTCCATTCCGATCAATATCTTTAATCAGCTCATTTATTTTTTTGGTAATTTTTTTATCTTCCTTTTGCCATTGAAGATATTCTTCCCAGGCAAAGGCTGAAAAAATTTTATTCATTGGTCATAGTCTCTAACTCTTGTATTGTCTTAGAAACTGTTTTACCATGCTCAATTTGCTTTCTTGATTCGACAAGGCGGTCATAGTACTTTTTATTGCTCATGATAAAAAGATTCTCCATGAGGTTGTTATATTCTTCAAGAGAGATCATCACAACATTTTTCTCATCTTTTCGAGTTACGATCACTGTTTCAAAATCGTCAGAAACTTTATCACAATACGCTTTTAAATTATTTCTAATTGTTGAATAGTTGACTGCCAGCATTAATTAAAACCTCCTTGAACAAAAATGATCAATATACTGTTCAATTTATTGTACAATATTATTTAACGTATGTCAATGAAATTAACCAAAGAATTTGGCAGAGGCTTCACAGTTTCCAATTTGAGAGGCATGCGGCAGTTTTATTGTACCTTTCCAATTCGGAACGCACTGCGTTCTGAATTGGGTACAAGGCAGCTTGACCGTCAGATAAATAACATGTATTATACCTATCCCTATTTCCTGACTTTTCTGGCTTTTGCATTTTCAGGAAAAACCACTTCCGTATAGTCGCACAGCGCTTTTTTTCGCTGCGCGTTTTTTTGTTCCCTGACCGTAAATCCCCCAATTCCTTATCTTTTTACTGAAACTAATGTTATAATTAAAAAAACAGGGATGGTGACATCCATAAATAAGAGAGGTTTTTATGAAACTCCCGGGTATATCCGAAAAAATTTCCAGCTTTTTAAAGCAATATAATTATCTGACCGAGACCAATGGTACTTTGCACTTTCTTGTAAAGTGTATTTTTTTGAAATATTTAGGGGATCATCTTCGGATTGATTTTCAAAACAATGAAAAAGAACTGAAAAAGAATTTTACTCTGGATTATTTTCTGGGGCTGTGGCAGGGGAGCAGGGTTGAAGGAATTCCCTGGGAAGAACAGTCTGAAGATCCGCTGCCGCTGGGGGATGCTGTCTGGGAATGGGTAAGTGATTTTATCACCACCGGCACATCTTTTAAAGGGGAAAACCCGGTAATGATCGGAGCGCTTTATGAAGAGTGTGTTCATCTGAGTCACAAAAAAAACCAGGGGATTTTTTACACCCCGGAAAACCTGGCGAATTTTATGGCGGGAAATCTTTTGAGCAAAGATGAAGTGGCAGTTAAAGATGGTTCAATTCGGGTTTTAGACCCGGCTTGTGGGAGCGGATCCCTTTTAAGCGCAGCCTACGATCAATTATTCGAACTATATGGAGACGATAAGAGCTTGACGGAAAAAAGAGCCCTGCACCGGTCCCTTTTGGAGAAAAGCCTTTTCGGCATTGATAAGGATCCTTTGGCCTGTCTGGTAACCCGTTTGGTGTTGGTCCTTAAAGGCGAAGACTATGTCAGGCCGCTGGGGATTAAGTGCGGCGATATCTTAAGTGAAGATCTGGTTGAAGAAGGTTCGATAGATGCCATTATCGGAAATCCCCCTTATGTGGGGCATAAGGAAATTGACGGCGCCTATATGAAAAGCCTTAAAGAACGCTATCCCAATGTTTATCAGGATAAAGGGGATCTTTCCTATTGCTTTATAAATCGGGGCTGGGAGCTTATCAAACCCAATGGCCGGCTGCTGCATATTACCTCCCGTTATTTTTTAGAGGCCTTCTATGCCAAGTCGCTGCGGCATTTTTTAAAGTCGCATTTTGAGGTTGAAGAGATTATTGACTTTAATGGCTTACGGATCATTCCCGGGGTGGGAGTGGATCCGGCGATTATTAAATTGCGCAAAAAAGAAAAAATAAAGGCCGATCATACCGTGCAGGTCAAACGCTTTCATATTAAGAACCATAAATTGGCTGAATATTCTCAATTAATCGATTCACTGAATGAAAGGTTTAACCAAGAAGCCCCTCCCTGGAATGCCTATGAGGTAAGCCAGAAATCCCTCAGTGATGATTTATGGCGGCTTTATTCGCCGATGACCCTTGAAATCATTACTAAAATCGAAGCAAAAACCACGTTTACATTGGACAATGTGGTGCAAAGCTTTCAGGGAATTATTACCGGAAACGATAAAGCATTTATCTTTGACAATACCGATGAAGCACTCAATCATTTCGAAGAAAGTCATTTAAAACCCTGGATAAAAAACAAAGACGTCGGGGTGTTTACCATTGCAGAACCACAGAAAAAAATACTCTATACGAACGAAATTGATGCTGTTGAAACCTATCCCCGGGTCATGAAGCATCTGGAGAAATACCGAGAAAAGCTGGCTCAGCGCCGGGAATGCCAAAACGGAAAGCTGCCCTGGACAGCCATTCAGTGGGGCCGGGATCCCGAGCATTTCAATGGGCGAAAAATCATTTTTCCCTATAAGGCTACGAAAAACCGCTTTGCAATTGATGATCAGAAATGTTATTTCAGCGCGGATATTTATGGACTGATTCTCAAAACCCGATTGTACCACCAGGTCACCGAGGAATTTTTAGTGATTCTGTTAAACAGTCAATTGTACAATTATTATTTTAAATCATTTGGAAAAAAACTGGGAGACAAGCTTTATGAATACTATCCCAACACCCTTGTCAAGCTGGGAATCCCAGATGTGAAAGAAAAAAACACTAAGCTTTTTAAAGAATTTTATGATAGAATAATGCGATTAATGAATAATGGAAATGCTACCGGTTTATCTGTGGTTCTGACTGAAATCGATGACTGGTTTTATAGCTATTTTGATTTAAGTGAAGCTGAAATTATGGAAGTTGAAAAACAGTAGCGAAGGGACACTATGCAGGAAAACTTTTTTACCATGAATTATGAAGGACAGATATCTGATCATGCACCCCTGGCTATGCGCATGCGCCCCAGAACCCTTGAAGAGTTTGTGGGCCAGGGACATATTATTGCCAAAGGAAAATTATTATATCGTTTAATAGAAGCCGATAAGCTTTCATCGGTGGTTTTTTACGGACCGCCGGGAACCGGCAAAACCTCTTTGGCCAAAATCATTGCCAACCGCACCAATGCTGCTTTCTATGAGCTGAATGCGGTAACCTCAGGTAAAAAAGAAATCATTGAGGTTCTGGAAAAGGCAAAAGATAATTTAGGGGTTTACAATAAAAAATCCATATTGTTCATTGATGAAATCCATCGGTTTAATAAAGCCCAGCAGGATGCGCTGCTACCCAGTGTTGAAAAGGGGTTGGTGACCCTGATTGGGGCCACCACCGAAAACCCGTACTTTGAAATAAATTCGCCCTTATTATCACGTTCCACGGTTTTTGAATTTGTGCACTTGAGTTCAGAGGATATCCGTGAGGTCGTTCTTAAAGCCATTAACGATCGGGAACGCGGCTATGGCGTGATGAAAATAAAGTGTGATGAAGACGCTCTGACCCATTTATCCGAAGTTGCCAACGGCGATGTCCGCCGGGCGTTAAACGCTTTGGAACTGGGGATTCTCACCGTTGACAAGAATAAAGAAGGCATCATTGAGATTGATTTGGAAACAGCCCAGGAATGCATTCAGCAGCGGGCAGTGCAGTACGATAAGAATGGGGACAACCACTACGATACCATTTCGGCATTCATCAAAAGCATTCGCGGTTCGGACCCGGATGCCGCTCTTTACTGGATGGCAAAAATGATTTGTGCCGGGGAAGACCCTAAATTTATTGCCCGTCGGATTGTCATTTCAGCATCTGAAGATATTGGGAATGCTGAGCCTTTAGCCCTTACCGTGGCTATGGCAGCAGCTGAAGCCGTTCAGTTTATCGGCATGCCTGAAGCCCGCATTAATTTGGCCCAGGCCGTAGTTTTTTTGGCTTGCGCACCAAAAAGCAATGCTTCATATTTAGCAGTAGATGCTGCCATTAAAGCTGTACAACACAGTTCTAACAGCGCTGTGCCGGCCCACTTACAGGATACTCATTATTCAGGAAGTGAAAAACTGGGACGGGGATTAACCTATGAATACCCCCATAATTATCCGGGACACCATATACCCCAGCAATACCTTCCTGATGATTTGTTGGGAAGTCATTTTTATGAACCAACAGATCTGGGTTATGAACGCAAAATGAAAGAATATCTTAAAAAAATTGGAATTATAAAATAAACAAAATTAGGCAATTACAAAAGTATCGTGAGCTTCGCTGTCTGTTTACATGAAACAATTTTTCCACTATACGGCGGACAGTTCTTCGAACTGTTCGCCTATACGTTACATAATTGTTTATGAAAACTGACATCAAAGCAATTTAATGTTGTGGTTATGAATTTCGCAAATAATTAAATAAACAAAAAATAAAGGAGAAATATTTGAAAAAAGAAATGATGAAGCAGGAAGAAAATAGGTTTAAATTAGAAGAAAATGTTCACGGATTTATTCTGAAAAAAGAAGAATTTGTGGACGAAATAGATGGTCTTGCCCGAACGTTCATCCATGAAAAAACGGGAGCCCAATGTTTATATATTACGGCTGATGATGATAATAAGGTTTTTTCCATTAGTTTTAGAACCCCTTCGACAAATAGTACCGGAGTACCGCATATTCTGGAACATTCAGTTTTGTGCGGATCAAAAAAATACCCGGTTAAAGAACCCTTTGTTGAGCTTGCCAAAGGATCCCTGAACACGTTTTTAAACGCCATGACCTTCCCGGATAAAACCATGTATCCCATTGCCAGTACCAACGCCCAGGATTTTATGAATCTCATGGATGTGTATCTGGATGCTGTTTTCTATCCTAATATTTATCAGAACCCCTATACCTTTAAGCAGGAGGGCTGGCATTATCATATTGAAAATTTGGATGATCCCATCATTTATAACGGCGTGGTTTATAATGAAATGAAGGGTGCTTTTTCAGATCCCGAAGAAGTCCTTCAAAACAAAATATTCGAATCCCTCTATCCGGAGACCTGTTATCGGTTTGAATCCGGAGGAGATCCGGAGGTCATTCCTGAACTGACCAATGAGGATTTTAAAGCTTTCCATAAAAAATACTACCACCCATCCAACAGCTACATTTATTTATATGGCGACGACGACGTTGCCGAGCATCTGAAATACATTAATGATGAATATCTGGCCGTTTTTGAAAAACAGACTGTCGACAGCGACATTGAGCTGCAGAAGCCGTTTAAAGAGCGTCAGAAATCAGTGGCCTCCTATGGGGTTTCAAAAGAAGAAGATCTTAAAAACAAGGCTTATACGGCACTTAGCGTTGTTCTGGGAAAAACCTTGCCCTATGAGGATGCCCTGGCTTTCGATATTTTATCCCATATTTTATTAGGCAACAACGCTTCACCTTTAAAGGAAGCTTTGCTTGATCTTAAAATTGCCGAGGATGTGAGTTATCATTACAGCAGTTCTCTGCGGCAACCGTATTTTTCAATTACCCTGAAAAATACCGAGGCCATTCACAGCGAACTCTTTGTTCAAACCGTTGAAGATGTGCTGAAAAATCTTGTTAAGAATGGCCTGGATCCACTGAGTGTGGAAGCCGGTATTAACATTCATGAGTTTTCACACATTGAAGGGGAATACGGAGCCCATCCCCGAGGCTTAATCTATAACATTGATCTGATGGATAATTGGCTTTACGGTGGGGAGCCCATGGATTATCTTAAATACCGGGTCGTCTTTAAAAAGATGAAGGAAAACTTTAAAGACGGCTATTTTGAAGCGCTTATTCAACGACTTTTATTGGATAATAAACATCAGTCACTGGTGACCATTGTTGCTGATTCTGAATTACAGGAGCAAACAGAAAAGGCCTTAGCGGAAAAATTAGCAGCATACAAGGCTTCATTAAGTACAGAAGAATTAAAGGATCTGGTTGCAGAAAATCATGCACTCATCGAAAGACAGAACGCTGAGGATGCACCAGAGGATTTGGAAAAAATTCCAAAACTTTCTCTGGATGAAATAAAGAAAGAAGCAAGAACCTATCCTTTGAAAGTTGAAGAAGCGCTTGATACTGCCCTGCTTTTTCATGAAGGATTTACCGGGGATATTTCTTATCTTAAATTATATTTTGATTATAACGAGTTACCCCAGGAGGATTTAAAATACCTGTCTTTGATGTGTAAACTCCTGGGAAGTCTGAGCACAAACCAAACGGACTTTCATCGCCTGAGCCAGGAAATTGAAATTAATACCGGTGGCCTCTCCTTTGGTATTGAATCTTTTGACGATGTTAATCATTTTGGGGAATTTCAATCCCATTGTTATGTCAAAGGAAAAGCAGTCAGGGATAAAATTCCGACCCTGGCTAAACTTCTGGTAGAGGTACTGACACAAACTCGATATAATGAAAAGAACCTGATCCATGATATGATCAGAGAAATTAAAACAGGCAAAGAAGCTCAATTTTTAACCGGTGGGCATGTAGTCGGTGTTCAGCGGCTTCAATCCTACTATTCTCAATCCGCCCGTCTTTTTGAAGAATTCGGAGGCATTGAGTTTTATCGTTTTATTGCTGATCTTGATGCTAATTTTGAACAGCGCTTCGAAATCTTAAGTGCAAAGCTTATTAAAATTACAAAAATGGTTTTCTTAACAAATAAACCCATTATAGCCATTACCGGATCTGAGGAAATAAAAAACAAAACATTAGAAGTTATTAAAGATTATGTGGATGGTTTGCAACCGAGAAAAGCGGCTAAACTCACCTATCATTTTGACACTAAAATCCTGAATGAGGGTTTCTTAACCGCAGCCAAAATTCAATATGTATCCCAGGGCTATAATATAAGAGAACTGGGTTATGACTATTCAGGCAGCATGCTGGTTTTAAAATCCATTCTTTCCATGGATTATCTCTGGAATAAGGTACGGGTACAAGGCGGCGCCTATGGTGCATTTTTCAGTATTGGTCGTACAGGGGAGCTTTATTTTGGATCTTATCGGGATCCAAAGCTTAAAAAAACCCTTGAAGCATTTTTCGGGGCAGTTGACTATATTAGAAAGCTGGCAATTTCCCAAAGAGAGCTTGAAAAATACATTATCGGAACCATCAGCGGCAAGGACGTACCACTGAGCACGGCTCTTAAAGGTGGGATTGCCGATACCCTTTACTTCAGCGGTTTAACTGATGCGGATATACAGAAAGAACGCGATGAGATTTTAGGAACAACTGTTGAACAGCTAAAATCCTTTGCAGATGCGGTTGCCGGAGTTCTGGAAAAAAATATCTTCTGCGTTCTCGGCAGTGAAGAAGCGATTAATGATAATAAAAAACTGTTTAAAACAACCCGTTATATAAAATAGAAAGTTTTGGAGGAAATTATGGGCAGAAAAATAGGACTATTGATTGTACTTAGCCTTGTTTTTTTTACAACTGGGGTACTCGGGGCCGGGCTTCCTGCCTTTCCCGAAGGTGAAGGCGTTATAATTTCAGAAGTAAACAGTGGCGATAACCTGTATCAGCAAAACCAGGATCAAAAATTTTACCCGGCCAGTACAACAAAACTCATGACTGCCCTTGTTGCAATAGAAAATGGAAAACTAACGGATACCTTTACGGTCGGTGAAGAAATTTCAAATATTGCAAGTGACAGCAGCGTTGCCGGGCTCCAGGTATATGAGGTAATCAGTTTAAAGGAACTGCTCTATGGTTTATTATTGCCATCGGGAAATGATGCGGCCAATACCATCGCTGTTAATATCGGACGCAACATTGCCGGGAATAAAACCCTTGATCCCACCGTGGCAACACAAAAATTTGTGGATGCCATGAACGAAAAGGCAAAATCTTTAGGGATGAAGTCCACCCATTTTGTCAACCCCCATGGTCTTGATAATTCAGATCATTATAGTACGCCGGCAGATATGTTGAAATTGGCAAAGGCTGCTTTCAGCAATGATGTTATCCGAGAGATCACCCGGTCCAAGACCCATGACCTCCAAACCGATAAAGTCAAGCATGAATGGAAAAACAGTAACCTCATACTTTACCCAAGCTATGATGAGCTGCCAGAGGATTTTCGTCAAGCCAATGGTCTTGCAGGTGTTAACCCCGGTTTTAACGGTTATGCTACCAGCGGTAAAACCGGATTTACCGAGCAGGCAGGACGATGTCTTATTTTTGAAGGGGAAGGGGAAGGGAAGAATGTCATCGGCATTATCATGAATTCAGATGAATTCGGGGTTTTCAAGGAAGCCGGTGATACCCTGAACACCTTCATTAAAGATTATGATTTCATTAAATGGACCGGGAAAGAAGATTTCTACAGTAATGTGGAAATTGAAAACTACCATGTCTTTGATGGAGCTACACTTAAAACAAAAACAAAAATTGCCATGGTAAGTCTGGCGCCAAAAAACAACAACAAGTCCTACACTTCTAAAATTAAATGGGATGAGAACGTTGTGAAAGAAACTGAAGCAGGAATCCAGCTGCAAACTGACGTTAAAGAAGGTGATGCACTGGGAGTGGTACAAGTCACCAATGGGGATGTTGTACTGGAGTCCGCACCGGTTTATGCCATTAATAAAATGACGGTTCGGGGTTTACTGGATTATCCGATTTTATATTGGTATGTCACCATTATGGTTCTCATTGTTATCATGGCAATCTTACGGATTATGTATGTTGACTTTATGCGGAAAAACAGGATTAAATATGCGAAAATCAGGCTTAAGAATCAAAATGGCAGAAGACCGAATCGAAATGGCAGAAGACAGAATCGAAATGGCAGAAGATAGAATAATGATTTGACAACAAGACTTTGCTGGGGTACAATGAACTCAATTAAATAGTGAACTTGTCCTATATTCAAGGGAAAAAGGTGTAAATCCTTTGCTGTAATCGCAGCTGTAATGCATGATGACTGTCTCAGAACCACTGTTAAGAAATTAATGGGAAGGGGAGACGGAAAGTTGATTGTTGAGCCAGAAGACCTGTATGTAGTGAATTCTTAAAACCTCCGATTTAGAGGATTATAAGAGCATTATATTTAAAATTAAATATGATTCTGTTATCCTTCTCCACTGGAGAAGGATTTTTTATTTCTAAAAACTCCTAACCGACGGAATCTCTTTGAATACCCAGGACATCTCCAAGTCAGTATTTAATATTCCTCACCGGGGATAGTGCTTAACATCCCCGGTGAGGAATTGCTTTCATTAATTTAAATTTATGATACAGTAATCCATAATACAGAGAAACTTTGGTGGAAACCTTATTCAAGTGAAAAACATTTACAATGAGGAGATAAATAATGAAGCCTATGATAGCAGTTTCCATGGGGGATGCAGCCGGCATTGGTCCGGAAATTACAGTAAAAGCCTTAGCAGATGCGATGGTACAGGAAAAAGCCAATTGTATCATAATCGGAGATAAAAAAGTATTGCAAAGGGCCATTGATTTTTGCAAACTTGATTTGATTATAAATGTTGTCGATGAACCTGCGGATGGAAAATATGAACCTGGTATTTTAAATTTAATTGATCTTCAGAATATTTCCATGGATCAATTAAAAATGGGTGAAGTCCAGGGGATGACAGGTCGGGCGTCCTATGAATACATCAAAAAAGCCACAGAATTATGCCTGGACGGTAAAGCCGATGTTTTAACAACAACAGCCATTAACAAGGAATCCCTAAAAGCGGGAAAAGTACCTTTTATTGGACATACAGAAATGATTGGCGCTTTAACAAATACAAAGAATCCTTTGACTATGTTTCAAGTACACAATCTGAGAGTCTTCTTTTTAAGCCGTCATTTATCGTTGCGAAAGGCCTGTGATTTCGTAACAAAAGATAATCTGGCCGTATTTATTGATCAGTGTGTTGATGCCTTAGAAACTCTGGGTGTCGAGAATCCCCATATTGCAATGGCAGGGCTAAATCCCCACAGTGGCGAACATGGGCTGTTTGGCAGGGAAGAAGTTGATGGTGTGATACCGGCGATTGAAGAAGCAAGAGCAAAGGGAATTAATATTGATGGACCCATTGGGGCAGATAGTGTTTTTCATTTTGCCCTAAAAGGTGCTTATGATGGTGTTTTATCTTTATATCATGATCAGGGACATATTGCCACAAAAATGGTTGATTTCGAAAAGACCGTTTCCATCACCATTGGGATGCCTGTTTTAAGAACCTCGGTGGATCATGGTACTGCCTTCGATATTGCCGGAAAGGGAATCGCCAGTCCTGTGAGTCTGATTGAAGCCATTCGTTTAGCCGTTGAGTATGCGCCGAAATTCAAGAAAAAATAGTGTGTATGATTTTGAAAAACCCATTTTTCAATTGTTCTTGACCCAGGATCACATGAAACCTAGGTTGTCATATCAAAAAAAGTGCGAAAAAAAACCGGATATAAAATCCGGTTTTTTTCATTTAAGTTCTTAAGTGACTATGCAACCATAACGTTAGTAGCTTGTAAGCCGCGATCAGTTTTTTCTGTGTCAAAAGTAACACGTTGTCCTTCTACAAGGTTTTTACGACCTTCAGCGATAATTGCTGAGAAATGTACAAATACATCTTCGCCACCATCAATCGAAATAAAACCAAAACCTTTTTCCTCGTTAAACCATTTTACTGTACCAGTATTCATTATTGGTACCTCCTGTTTCTAAAATTAATCTTGATGCAAAAATAAAAAAAACACATATTTTTGTAAACCATTTAAAACGCAAATGACTTACAAAAATATGTGAAATCAATCAATACACTTTAATCTACTTCCAATGATACAGCAATAAACCTTATTTGTCAAATAATTTCAATAAAAAATCAATATGCATTAAGAATATCGTAAGATTTATTTTTTTCTTGACAGTACAATCACTTGGGGTTACAATAAATAAATACAAACGAATTGCGAAATAAAAATTGAATTATCATAAACTAACTAATGATGCCATGAAGGTATTGCTTTTACAGAAGTAAAAGACGTACTTCGTGGCCTTTTTTTGAGCCTGTATATAATTATATTATATGAGGAGGATTTTATTATGCATATGGCAGATGCTTTACTTTCACCAGCAGTTGGTGGAATCATGCTTGCAGCAAGTGCTGGAGCGATCGCTTATTCCGCGTATAAGTGTAAAGATGATTTGGACGAAAAGAAGATTCCATTAATGGGAGTTATGGGTGCGGTTATTTTTGCCGGTCAGATGATTAACTTCACCATTCCAGGTACCGGATCTTCAGGACATATCGGCGGTGGTATTTTACTGGCAGCTTTGTTGGGACCGTTTCCTGCATTTCTTGTGATTTCAACTGTACTTCTCATCCAGGCCCTGTTTTTCGCAGATGGTGGATTGTTGGCTTTAGGGGCTAATATTTGGAATATGGGTTTTTACGCATGTTTGCTGGTATACCCCTTAATATTCAAACCCATTGTCAAGAAAGGCTTTACCCCGAGGCGCATTGCCGTGGCAGCCATCCTTTCGGTAACAATCGCTTTATTAGGAGGGGCTTTTTCTGTAGTAATAGAAACGCTTGCTTCGGGAATTACTGAATTGCCTTTTACAGCCTTCCTTGGATTAATGATGCCCATACATTTGGCCATTGGCATTGTTGAAGGAATTGTAACCGCAGGTGTTTTAGTATTTGTTTATAAAATGCGTCCCGAAATCTTAGAATCGTCATTAATTAATAAAAAAATATCCTCTGGGCTTTCTCTAAAAAAAGTATCAGTCACGCTGTTAATATTTGCTGCTCTCCTTGGTGGTGGTTTCTCATTATTTGCATCCTCCAATCCTGATGGTTTGGAATGGGCTATGAATGGGGTAGCAGGAACGACACAAATTATTGCAACAGGCGGAGTTCATGAGAATGCTGCAGATGTTCAAAAAACAACGGCCGTTTTGCCAGGCTATGGTTTTAAATCAACCGATGGACAAGGTTCAGCTGCAGGTAAAAGTGTAGCAGGACTTCTGGGAGGTGGACTTACATTATTATTGGCAGGCGGAACTGGTTACATCATTTACGCGGTTAAACGTAAAAAAGAAAAATCAGCTTAAAAATTAAAAACAAATAATTATTAGAATAATCTCTGTTAATAACAGAGATTATTCTTTATTATAAGCTTGGAAGGAAAATCAAATGTCAGCATTAACGGATTCTATGAATACAATTCACTCCCTGGAAGAAATGGCAGAAGCCAAAACAATTATCCACAGACTCCATCCCATGGTTAAATTAGTGACAACGTTCCTGTATATCATTCTGGTGGTTTCTTTTGACCCCTATAATGTCACGGGTCTGGTTGTTTTTTTATTTTATCCGGTAATTCTTATGGCACTGGCGGAAATCCCGTATAAACCTTTATTAAAACGACTACTCGTTGCACTGCCCTTTTCTTTTTTTGCAGGCATTTCGAATATTTATTTCAATCAAAATGCCGCCTTTATGGTGGGGAACACGCCCATCACATATGGTGTTATTTCATTTTTTTCGATTATGATCAAAACAGTTTTTACCGTGATGGGTGTACTTATTCTTATTGCCACAACGCCATTGCCTCAGATTTCCTATCAGTTGCTGGTTATTAAAGTGCCGAAAATTATTGTGGAACAGATCATGTTAACCTATCGCTACATTTCGGTACTATTAGAACAGGTCTCCAACATGTATACGGCTTATATATTAAGGGCACCGGACGCAAAAGGCATTAAGATGAAAGACATGGGTATTTTTGTTGGACAATTGTTATTAAAAAGCTTTGATCGTGCTGAAAATATTTATTTTGCTATGAAATGTCGCGGATATGATGGCCATTATCTTTATGCCAAACCCGACCCCATGAAAAAAAGCGATTGGATTTTTATGCTGAGCACCTGCGGGATGCTGATACTTCTGAGATTTTTTAATTTAAGCCAGTTCATTGGCAGTTTTCTACAATAAGGAGTTATGATGATATATTTTAAAGATTTAAGCTATTCGTATCCGGATGGTCATGCGGCCATTAAAAATGTAAATTTAGAAATAAAAGACGGTGAAAGTATTGCTCTCGTAGGAGCAAACGGCGCCGGAAAATCAAGCTTATTTAAATTGATTGTTGGTATTTCAGACATTGGTGAAGGGTCGATTCAGGTTGATGGTGTTTCAGTGGAAAAGAAAACCCTAAAAGACATTCGAAGAAAGGTTGGCATGGTTTTTCAAAATCCGGATGATCAGCTTTTTATGACAAAGGTATATGATGATGTGGCCTTTGGACCTAGAAACGAACTCTTATCTGAGACTGAGGTAGAGCAAAGGGTCAACCAGGCACTGGAAGTCCTCGGGATTATCCATCTTAAAGATCGCATGCCGCATCGATTATCTGGTGGGGAAAAACGTATTATTGCCATAGCATCCGTGCTGTCAATGGATCCTAACATTATTCTATTTGATGAACCCACATCGTTTCTGGATCCCAAGGCGCGGCGTAATGTTATGGAAACTTTAGGTAAACTGGCAATGACAAAAATCATTGCCACCCATGATTTAGACATGGCCCTTGATATTTGTGACCGAGTGATTATCCTCCATCATGGCAGCGTTTTTGCTGATGGCAGTGTCAAAGATATTTTACTCAATGAAGAGCTGCTATTGAATTGTCATCTGGAATTACCGTTGTGCATGCAGCGCTGTAAAACCTGTAAAAATTAGAAGCTGCGTTTTCATTAGAAAATATGGTGCTCACAAGGATAATGGATGAACAGTTGCAATGATTACCCATAAAACGAGAGGTTTATATAACCGTTTTATGGGTATTTCTTATATAATGAGATGATTTAACAATGCTTCTGAATGAATTTAAGTTTGGGATGAAGTTTTGGATTCACAATTGAAATTTTTGGTTTTATAAGATATAATTATTCTAATGTTTGGGAGGTTAGGTAATGAAAAAAAAAGATTATTCGAACATTGGGGATGATATTAAAAACATCATTCAAGATGCACTAAATTCCACTGAATTCAATCAGTTAAATAATAATATTTCAAAAACAGTGAACCGGGCACTGGAAGAAGTGAAAAAAGGCAGTCATAATTGGAAACAGCAGATGCAAAATCATAATAAAAATTATGAAAATCCATCCGATGAAAAGCCGAAAACTGCTCAGGAAAATAAAAAAGAAACCAGTAAGGTACAAAATAGAGACTATACAAAACAAAGCATAAGTAATCCATTTAATAAAAATAAAAAAGTGTTGGTGTCAAAATCACCTCATGGTCGAATAGCGGGTCCATTGTTAATCGTTTTCGGTGATATTGGTATTGGATTAACGTTATTGTTTTATATCGGGTGGCTCTTTGTGGCAAATGTTTTTTTTGCGGGTTTATCTTCCCTGGTCGTACCATTATTAGCGCTGTTGCCGATCCTATTGTTATCCGTTTTTATGGTTGCGAAAGGAACCGGACTGCGAAGAAGGGTAAAGCGGTTTTATCAGTATGTGAAAGGGTTAAGCGGACGAACTTTCTGTGAAATCAAAGAGCTGGCGGATCCGATGGGACGAAGTTCGAAATATGTGGTTAAAGACCTTCGAAAAATGATCGCTGTTTTTATGTTTCCGGAAGGAATAATTGATGAAAAAGAAACTTTTCTCTTTATCAGCGATGAGTCCTATAAGGCTTACCTGAAAATGGAAGAGCAAAAGCGGTATTTGGAAGAAATAGAAAAGGATCGAATTGAAATTGCGCAACGTCAGAAAATGATGGATGTACAGAATCCCGAGATGAAAGCGGTTCGGGAAGTGATCACCGAAGGAAAAGACACCATCATAAAAATCAGAGAAGCCAATGAAGCTATTCTGGGAGAAAGTATTTCCGAGAAATTAGAGCGCCTGGAAAAAGTAATCAGTAAAATATTTGAGCACATTAAAGAAAACCCTGAAGAGTTACCGGAAATACGAAAATTTTTGGGGTACTACTTACCAACAACCCTAAAGCTTGTAAAAGTTTATCAGGATTTAGATGGAGAATTGATTCAGGGCGCAAATATTGTAGCAACAAAAAAAGAGATTGAAGAGACACTGGATACGATAAATGATGCCTTTGAAAATCTTTTAGATAGTTTTTATGAAGATACTGCCATAGACGTTTCAACTGATATTTCAGTTTTAAATACCATACTCGCCCAAGAAGGATTAACGAAAAGAGACTTTGAAAATAAAGGAGAATAGATATGGATGACAACGCAAATGATTATTCCCAGGTAACGCCAAGTTTGACTTTTGATCCATTTGAAGAAGAAAAAATGGTTGTTGCAGCTCAACACCAGGAATTAGCACCGGAAAAACAGGTTTTTGATGAAAGTCGATTATCCCCTGAAGAACGTAAAATGGTGGATGATTTTGCCAGTAAAATAGATCTCAACAATTCGAGTCTTATTATGCAGTTTGGAGTAGGGGCACAAAAGAAAATAGCGGATTTTTCTGAAACAGCATTAAACAGCGTTCGAACAAAAGATCTCGGAGAAGTGGGGAAGATGCTTGGAGATATGGTTTCGGAACTGAAAAACTTTGATGTGGAAGAAGAAGATAAAGGGTTTTTCGGCATGTTTAAAAAGAATATCAATAAATTAAATTCCCTGCAGATTAAATACGCAGCAGCTGAGACCAATATTAATCACATCTGCGAATCTTTAGAATTCCATCAGGTCCAACTCTTAAAAGACGTAGCCATGTTGGATAAATTGTATGAAGCGAACAAAACCTATTTTAAAGAATTATCCATGTATATTTTAGCAGGAAAAAAGAAGCTTAAGATTGTTGAAGATACTGATTTGCCGGCCTTGATAAAAAAATCCGAACTGAGCGGCTTACCGGAAGACGCTCAAGCCGTGAATGATTTATCAGCAATGCTCAATCGTTTTGAGAAAAAAATCCACGACCTTGAGCTGACACGGTTAATTTCAATTCAAATGGCTCCTCAGATCCGACTGGTTCAACATAACGATACATTAATGGCTGAGAAGGTTCAATCCTCCATTGTCAATACCATCCCATTATGGAAGAGTCAAATGGTTTTAGCACTTGGGGTTGTTCATTCCGGACAAGCCGCAAAAGCTCAGCGCGAAGTAACCGATATGACCAACAAATTATTACGCAAAAATGCAGAAACATTAAAGGTCGAATCTATTGCCATTGCCAGGGAATCAGAAAGAGGAATTGTAGATATTGATACGCTTCGTTATTCAAATGAAGCCTTGATTTCCACCTTTGATGAAGTACTCCAGATCCAGGCTGAAGGCCGACAAAAGAGGAAAGAAGTAGAAGCTGAGCTGCAGAAGCTTGAGAATGATTTGAAAATAAAAATGCAGGAAATCAGACGATAGTAAGTTAATCAAAGAACCTTAAACAGATCAGTTGATTTGTTTGGGTTCTTTCTTTTATGGGCAGCATTTGTTACCACTGGTCATTACTGCGTTAATTGGAATCGTATTAAGAAAGCGAGCAAAACTATGAAAATTATTATCGCGCCGGATTCGTTTAAAGGGTCTTTATCTGCTGCAGAGGTTTGTGATATCATGGAAAAAGCAATTCTAACAGTACTTCCGTTAACGGAAATTATAAAAATACCAATTTCTGATGGCGGAGAAGGGCTCGTGAATACTCTATTAAATTTAGAAGACGGTAGAAAGATAATAGTTCCGGTGAAAGATCCATTATTCCGGAAAACTAATGCAGCCTATGGCATTTTAAATGGTAAAACAGCAGTGATTGAAATGGCAGCTGCATCGGGTCTGACCTTGCTGACTAATGAGGAACGAAACCCAATGCTAACCACGACTTTTGGAACGGGTGAATTGATTATTGATGCCATAAAAAACCAGGGATGTGACACGGTTATTTTAGGCATTGGCGGCAGTGCAACCAATGACGGTGGAATGGGGGTTGCCACTGCCCTTGGGGTTAAGTTTTATGACAAAAATCATGATGTGCTCAGCCCTTGTGGACAAAGCCTTGAAAAGATAGTCTCCATTGATACCGCACACATAGATCCGATAATATTTCAAAAGGATATTATCATTGCCTGTGATGTTGATAACCCTTTATTTGGGACACAGGGAGCAGCTCAGGTATACGGACCGCAAAAAGGCGCATCCGAAGAAATGACGATATCCCTGGACAAGGGTCTCAAGCACTTGGGAATATTATTGGAAAAGGTATCAGGAAAAGAGCTGATTGATTTACCAGGGTTAGGCGCCGCCGGAGGAATGGCGTTACCTTTAGTGGCATTATTTGACGCCCAATTAAAATCAGGGTTGGAAATTGTATTAGACAGGATAAACTTTAATGAGCTTATCCAAGGTGCGGATCTTATTATCACAGGTGAAGGAAAAACCGACAAACAAAGTACCAGGGGTAAGGTGATTTCAGGGGTAGGAAAAAGGGGAGAAGACCAAAAAATTCCTGTAATCGTTATTTCCGGTGCCCTGGAAAAAGGGTATGAAGTGCTTTTTGATCAAGGGATCACTGCTGCGTTTGCAACTTACAATAATTCAAAAAATCTGGAGTGGCATATGGATCACGCCAAAGAAGAACTGGAAGCCACTGTGATTAACTTATTTCGAAGTTTAGCGGCACTCGATGGTAAAACAAACTCATAAATCCACCAGAATAACTTGTAGGTGAAATCTGGGATGAACATGATGAGGTTATTGATGCCATTCTAAAAGCCGATAACCGGCATGTGATTGCAATAAATGTTATTTGAAGTTGAGTGTAATAGAGAGAGTGATGTACAGTTAGAAAAATAGTTAACTTTTCTTAAGTCAAAATTAAGATTAAGGAAATATAATGATGTAAAATATTTCAATAGGAGGTAAAAATGAAATTAAGTGCAAGAAATCAGTTAAAAGGTAAAGTTGTCGGCATTCAAGAAGGTGCAGTCAATGCCATTGTTACAATCGATATTGGTAATGGCAATGTGATTACTGCAGATATTACAATTGCAGCTGTAAAAGACCTTGGCCTTGCTGTTGGTAAAGAAGCTACCGCAGTAGTTAAATCTACCTCTGTTATGGTATTGGTTTAATTCCGACTAATTAAATTTTAAAATGCTCCTGATGGTAACCCATCAGGAGCATTTTCTGTTTTTAGGCAGAAACTAAGCCATTATTTTATCCACTGCCTCATTAAAATCCTTCACAAAGCTATCACGCTTTTCTTCAGTAAAATCTGCTTTTTTGAGCAATTCTAAAAATGCATGAAAGTTTTCAACTAATAAAGCATTAACCCGTGTGTATTTTTTAAGAATCACAGGATCACCATTAAAACTCAGTGTCCAGGTATTTCTCATATACGCAAAAATATGGTTTGTCATATCCCGCATCATGGAAGCCAGGTTGGCAACCTTTGGGTTGAGGTAATCAGTTTCCGCCTCGTAGGTGGAATGTTCGGAAATATTTAATCGCCCTTGATCCTGAAGTTCTTTATATGATGAACTTCCCTGGAGGATAATCATATGATGGTAGAGAACATTAACGCTGATTTCAAGTTTATCCAATAAATGGTTGCGCCTAAGAAAATCGAAGTTCACCTGGAGATCTTCAAGATCTGAATCCGGTTCGAACATAATAAAACCGACGCTGGGCTCAATGCCATACTTGCGTAAAATGACAAGGGCATTTTCATTATCCTCTACTGTGGTTAATTTATTCAGCCGCTTTAAGGTTTCATTCCGGCCACTTTCCAAACCGATGAGAATCTGCCTGAGTCCGGCATCCACCAGAGCTGCAATGGTTTCATCCTCAATATCGTTGGCCCTGGCTTCAATGCCAAAGGTAATATTTTTATTCTTTAGTAAAGCGGCCAGTTTAAGAACACGATTTTTTCCTCCACGGCCGGGGCCGTAAAAGTTGGGGTCCATAAAATAAAAATAACGAAGGTCAGTTTCAGCCATAACAGCTTCAATTTCGGCAATAATATTTTCAGGACTACGGCCACGCCATTTTCGTTTAGCGTCCCCGTAATAGGGGTTAATGTAGCAAAAAGTGCAACCACCATAACAGCCCCGGCTTCCGGAGATGTTCACTTCACCAAAAGAGTAAGCGCCTTTACTGCGAAGTGGAAAAGGGAGCAGGTTAACATCCGAAATCACTTCTCCTCTGGTGGCAACAATAGCATTGCCATCGCGGTATGCAACACCCTTGAGATGATCTTCCGGGAAATTTTCCACTAACTTTAGAAATGTCAGTTCATTTTCTCCTAAAAGGGCAGAGTCAATGGCTGGACATCGGTTTAAAATTTCTTCATAGGCAAAGGTGGGATAAAAGCCAAAAACCGTGACGTAAGAAATCCCGTAGGTTGACTTAACATGTTCGATAAACTGGTAGAGTGTTTGATTGTTTTCCCAATGATACACTAGGTGTATCCCAAGAATTGTCGGGCGTATTCTGGCGATTTCTGCTTCAATGGCCGGGTAATCCAGTTTTTCAAGGTAACCATCCACAATGGTCACGTCGATATTTTTGGAAGCCAGCATCCCTCCGATATACCCGGTATTTAAACAGGCAGATAAAGGGGCATTGGCAATGTCATTGCAACGGTCGTCCCCGAAGGAACGGGGATGTTCTAAAAGTAAAACTTTCATGAAGTGACCTCCTGCCACATAAAGATATTTTTCTTGGTATGATAGATTTCCAAATCGTAACGCACCCGGTCAAAAGGTTCAGGATTATAATAAGTAGGATAGAGCAAATCAGTTTTAGCAGTGATTACACCATTGTCAAGGGCCTGCTGTTCAATTTTCGTACCGGGGAGAATGCGTATGTTGTTTAATACAATGGTTCCCAAAGTCCTTGACTGATGGTGAATCTCATAGATTGCATCAATCAGATCTCTTGCTTCCTGCATGGTTTCCTCAGTATCTCCAGGCGTGTTTACCAGGAAATGATAAACAGTGACCACACCACTGTTTGCCAGAACCCGGGCCGTGTTCAGGATATCCGCAACCAGCATGTGTTTGTCCATGGCATCCAGCGAGGTTTGGCTGAGGCCATCCGGAGACAGGGAAAAGCATTCACAACCGGATTTCGTATATAAAGCCACATTTTCCTCGGTTAAAAGGTTTTCGCGAAAGAAACCGCTCCAATTTATTTTAAGTCCACGGTTTAGGATTTCCTGACAGATATTATCGAGATGATCCACCGGAATATTGACTACCGAATCGGTGAAATGAATCCGGGTGACCCCATAATGTTTATATAAATACTCAATTTCGTCGACCACCGAATTCGGCGTGCGACACCGCATTTTCTTCCCCTGGAGCAAGGGGTAGGAGCAATAGCCACAGGAAAAACAGCAGCCCCGTTTTGATTCCACGCCAATACTTTCCACGTATTTATTGACTTCCAGATACGGGCGGGGATCCAACAGATCACGGTTTGGCATAATGTAATCCGTCATATTGTAGTCACCGCTGGCAGGTACAACCTTGACAGTGCCATTTTCACGATAGCATAGACCTGGCAGAAGGGGAGGATTATCAAGGTTTTCCAAAAGAGGGGCGATGATTTTTTCGGCCTCTCCGGTCACACCATAATCAATTTCTTCATATTCAGTCATAAGGCGTTTCGGGAATAATGAGAAACCCGTGCCTCCGGCTAAAATTCGTGCGTCCGGGCAATATTTTTTTATAAATGCTAAAGTGACTGCAAAGGGAGGAATCAGTGATGAGGTTTTGTTTCCCAAAGGGTCTACATTCCGAAGGGAAATACAAACCACATCCGGCTTTTGAGTATCCAACTCTTTTCGAAGTTCACTATAGGGGTCCATGGCCATGTTCATATCAAAAAGGTGGAGATCATGGTTGGTTTCACGCTCGACCTGTGATGCCAGAACCACAATACCAATGGGATAGACCCGCTCGATATCGATACCCTCCATTGAGAGGGCCTGAATGAATAATATTTTCATGTTTGCTCCTTGAAATCTATTTTATATAAGCAATTGCGAAAGTGCCATAAACTGCCATCAAAGCTATCTACGGTTGCGTTTATGAATTTTGCAATTAACTTTTGTGTTTTTACTCCAATAATAAGAGGCCATAATATTTCACAATGGCATCTCTGGTGCTAAGGGTTTCCAGGACTTCACCGTTATTTCGAACGGTTTCAAAAACATCAATGCCGGCACCTTCCATTGAAGGACGGCGATTTTTCGTATTTTCACAGGGAATTTCGGGATCACATTTGGAACAAATGCTGCAAGGTCCTGCGAAAAAAACAAATGCTTTGTGATAACCGTTTATAAAAGCAAGCTTTTCAGCTTCCAGTAATTTTTTCTGAAAATCACCGGTGGGAGGTTCACCTTTTAGCAGGAAGGCTTTTTTATAACCGGACAAAAGCTTTGTCGTTTCTTCCAGACTCATGTCATTGGCTTCACAATGTTTCTGATCATAGGACCTGCACCCAAAACGACATTTGTTTTTCGGGAATTCCGAAACGATGACTGATTCAGGAGAAATTTCCAGAACATCATCAAAGCCGAGAGCTTTTATAGGATAGATGAGCTTTTGGAGCGGGGTAATGGCTAAGTGATCTAAAGCTCTGGAAGATTTGGCTGCGAAGATGAGCGCGGTATCGGTTTCCAGGGGAATCAGAGACGTGGTTGCCAATTGATTTCGTTTAAGTTCATTAATGACCCAGGCTCCTGAAAAAACTTTGCCATTATAGGTATTCAGCATCATGTTAACATCGGTAAGTTGCGCTTTCACTGGAAAATGTTCGGTAAAAAAATCATGAATCAGAAGTACGCCATCATCGGCCAGGTGGTCGGCGGCTGTTTTTAATACCAACTCATTTTCGGCTTCGGCATAGGCATGGACGATGTTGGATAAAATAATAAGCTTGTATTTTTTGTCAAGTCCCCACTGAGGGTCAAGAATATTACAGGAATGGTAGTGAACGCGATCTTTGAAGGGTGTTTGGTTCACCATTTTCTGTGTATGGGGAAGGATTTGTTCAATATCCAAAAGGGTGGCAGCAGTACCGGGAAATTTCTTTAAAAAAGCCAGAGCCATAGCACCGGAACCCGTGCCGACATCCAGGATTTCGCCGGATAGATCGTTAAAAAAGCCCGTGCAGTCGGTGGCTTTTAGTTTAGCCACATTGTCCATGGCTTTAATGTAATTTTCCCGCCGGGCATCCATTTCGGTTTCACTAATCTCCTCAGGCAAAAAATTCACACGTCCTCCGGCTTTTAAAGAAGCCTTCAGGGTATCCCAGTCTTCAGTGAGATTTTTACGCCACAGAATAGAGTCCCCTTGGTAAAGGGGACTATTTTTAAGCAAATATTTTTTGGTGAGAAGAGAATTATAATAACTTTTTTGGTACTGACCCAGGAGCCCCAGGCTTACGAGCAGATCAAGGTATCGATCCAACGCGTTAGCATCGCAGAGCATTGACCGGGAAAGCTCTGAAAGGGTTGCTCCCTGGGTGCCAAAGCCATCAATTGTTTCAAAGAGGTTCATTTCCAAAGCAGTGAAAAGGGAATCCGAAACCCAATAGGCGGTGGAAAGATCTTCTAAATACTGGCCGCCATGGGTATGAGGATCATATCCCTTCATGACCATTGGATACTCCTGCATCTTCAAAGGTGAGGACATCACACATGACTCGGGCTGAAGATTCAACCAGGTGCATAGCAACAGCAGCCCCGGTGCCTTCACCTAATTTAAAATTCAAGTTAAGCAGGGGACGTAGACCCAGTGCCTGCCACATTAATTGATGGCCGGGCTCTTCGGATTGATGGGAAGGAATCATATAATCCAGAGATTGAGGACAAAGCCCTTTGGCGATGAGGGCCCCGGCCGTGGAGATAAATCCGTCGACCAGTATTGGTACCTGATGATAGGCGGCTCCAAGAATAACACCGGCAATACCGGCTATTTCAAAGCCTCCAACCTTGGAAAGAACATCAATGGGATCATTCTTATCCGGGCTGTGGAGGTTAATGGCGTCTCGGATCACCTTGATTTTATTGAGAAGGGTAGCATTATCAATGCCGGTGCCTCGGCCGGTAACCGATGAAACCGGGTACTCCGCCATCACTGCCAATATGGCAGCACTGGGGGTGGTGTTTCCGATTCCCATATCACCGGTGGCCAGAAGATTAATGCCCTGTTCTTCAATGACTTTCGAAGCCACGTTAATGCCGGCTTCCAGTGCCTGGATGGCCTGGGCACGGGTCATGGCCGGTTCTTTTGAAAAGTTTTTGGTGCCGTAGGCAACCTTGCAGTCGATAATAGCGCCCTTTTCAACCAGGTGAGGCATGTCAACCGCAACACCCATGTCAACGACGATTACATCTGCGCCAACAGCCTTGGCCAGAACGTTGATGCCGGCACCGCCTTTAACAAAATTTGCTACCATTTGCGGGGTTACTTCCTGGGGAAAGGCAGAAACGCCTTCGGCAACAACGCCGTGATCTCCGGCCATGGTAATAACCATTTTCTTATCGACATTGGGACGGATGGTGCGTTGGATCCCGGAAAGCTGTTCTCCGACAACCAGGAGCTGACCAAGGCTCCATGGAGGAATAGCCAGCTTTTCAATGTGATCCCGGGCAGCAGCCTGCCATTTGGGATCAGCAAGTTCGGTATTTTCAATAACCTGTTTAAGTGTATACTTAGTTTCTATCATTATATTATCCTTTCGAAGGAATTAGCTTTTAGGCAATTCCGAAGAATTCGGCAGCCACATCAGCTGGACAACGGGTGTCTTCGCAGACCACACAGCCATCCGAAGGGTTCTGGGCAGCAAAGGCGGCAATAAGGTTGGCCTGGTTAATGGCATTCTTAACCTGTTCATCCTGGTTTCTGCCAACACGGGCACGGGACATAGCCAAATCACGATTCCAGGCAGCGCCGCCGCGTTTTAATACATTGGCACAATTGGCAGCGATCCGGGTTGTTTCAACGCCGATACGCACGTCTTCTTCATTAGGAAGGCCTAAATGTTCGGCCGGGGTCAGGTAACAAAGAAAATCAGCACCGTGCATTCCGGCAAATGCGCCGCCAATGGCACCGGTGATGTTATCATAGCCGGGAGCAATATCGGTGGCCAGGAAGCCCAGAATATAATAGGGAACATCAAAACAAAGACGTTTTTGCAGGAGCATGGCTGTTGGAATATGATTCAGCGGCACATGGCCGGGACCTTCAACCATAACCTGAACTCCGGCTTCCAGTGCACGTTTGGTCAGCTCACCGGCAACCATGATACCACGAAGGTGAACCTGATCCAGGGAATCGGCATTGGAGCCAGGCCTTATGGCATCCCCAATACTTAAAACCGTATCGGTTGCTTTGAGAATTTCTAAAAGACGGTCAAATTCAGCGTATAATGGATTTTCTTTATCATTATGGAACATCCATCCGGTTAACAGGGAACCGCCACGGCTGACAATATCAGTGACTCGGCCGGTTCTTTTGAGAATTTTAAGAACATCCATATTCAAAGCACTGTGAACAGCCATAAAATCCATGCCTGCCTCACATTGTCTTTCAACCACTTCGAAAAGATCGTCAGAGGTCATATTAACCATCAGGCCTCTTTTTTCAACGGCTTCCATACAGGCCTGGTAAACCGGAACACAGCCGGCAGCGATGTTTGATTTTTCAAGGCTCAGTTTACGCATTTTATCAATATCAGCTCCCATACTTAAATCCATAAAACCATGGGCCCCGGCTGCTTCGATAATCTGTAATTTTTTGACTTCCATTTCCATATCGTCGCGATCCTGAGCGGTTCCCATCAGACCGTTGACTTTTACATCCAGTCCGCCGCCAATACCACAGATTTTTGAGCGATTGCGATTTTTATTTTTAGGAATAACTATATGGCCACAGGCAACGCCTGCTCGTATAAATTCAGGGGTAAAACCTTCTTGAAGGGCTACCATTTCCATTTCTTCGGTAATTTTTCCCGCACGGGCTTTTATCATTTGTGTCATTATTTTATCCTCGCTTCCTTAGGTTCAACTCGTAAATACTGGGCAACAATTTTCATGGCGCAAAAATCACCACACATGCTGCATTCGGATGAGAAGTCGGTGCTGCGATCTTTCCAAACCCGTGAGGCTTGTTCAGGATCAATGGCTAATTCCATTTGTCTTTCCCAGTTCAGCTTTCGCCTTGCAGTAGACATTTCCAAGTCCCAGGCAAGGGCAGCAGGGTGGCCTTTTGCCACATCTGCGGCATGGGCAGCAATTCGGCTGGCCATCACACCCATGTAGACGTCGTCTGCATTTGGCATGCCAATGTGTTCAGCAGGAGTTACATAGCAGAGGAAGTCGGCGCCGTAGTAAGCAGCAATGGCGCCGCCAATGGCTCCGGTAATATGGTCTGAACCTGCACCGGAATCGGTTGGCAGACAACCGAAGACAAAGTAGGGAGCACCGCCACATAATTTTTTCTGTAACTGAACCGTGGTTTGGATTTCATCCAAAGGCACGTGTCCCGGGCCTTTGACCATAACCTGAACGCCGGCTGCTCGGGCTTTTTTAACCAGGCCCCCGAGAATAACCAGTTCATGAACCTGGGCTCCGTCAAGGGAATCAGCAATACAACCTGGGCGCATGCCATCGGCAAAGCTTAAAACCACATCGTATTTCTTGCAAATTTCAAGAACACGGTCATACTGGGTAAAGAAAGGGTTTTCGCATTGGTTGTGAACCATCCAGCCGATGAGGTGGGATCCGCCATAGCTGACTAAAGGATCAATACGGCCTTCTTCTTTGGCACGGTTAATCACATCCATGGTGGTACCGCAATGAAGGGCTAAAAAGCTCACACCTTCGGAAGCATGCTTTTCCATCATTTCAAACATATCATCGGCAGTCATATTAAGAGCTGTGCCATATTTCTTCTGTGCAACGGCCAGGGTCTGATAAAGCGGAAGGGTTCCAACGGGGCGATTCACAGTGGATAAAACCGTTTCACGCATTTCATCAATAGGGCCTCGGACACTTAAATCCATGATGGTATCAGTTTTCGCTTTCATAGCAGACTTAACCTTTGTCATTTCGCCTTCAATGGTGTCATTTTTTTCATACATGCCAACACTGGCAGAAACCTTAACATACAGGCCTTTACCAACAGCCACAGGGTTAATATTTGAACGGGAGCTCTTTAGAATAACAATTTCTCCGGTTGAAATACCCTGACGAATCATCTCAGGATCAATGCCTTCTTTTTCAGCCACATAAATCATTTCTTCGGTGATTTCACCGGCACGCGCTTTTTCTAAAATTGTCATATTTTCTCCTAAACTTTTTTAGTTTCAAAATTTTTGTAATAAAAAAAGCCCATGGCTATTATTAAAATAATAGCCATGAACTTTACCTTCATTCATACATAATCGATACATAGGCAGGTCTCCTGACTTGGGGATCAACGCTTGCCACACCTTCCCATAAAAACAGTGGTGATTGTGGTTCGCTCCTCCCTTACAGTGATGGGTTCGTTCAGGATTTTCACCCGATTCCCTATTCTCCTTAAAATTAAGGCACCATATGTTCGCTTTTTTATTTACTTAACTATAATTATACACGCAAAATTTGAAAGTGCAAGGAAAAAAATGAATAATCTCTTAAAACTTAAGTCAGGCTTTTTATTATTTAGGGTATAATAGTTATAGATAAAAAAACCGGTAGGTGAAAATTGGAAATGCAACAAAAAAATTCAACCTTAATAAAACGTTTTATTCCCTATTATAAAAAGTACAGGTGGATATTAGTACTGGACCTTTTTTGTGCGGGTCTGACCACCATATGTGATTTAGTCCTGCCCCTGATCATTCGATTTATTACTGATAAGGGCATCAATGATATGGCAGGCCTAACCCTTGAAATAATTCTGAGCCTCGGTTCTTTATACCTGGTGCTTCTTATTATTGACGCTGCGGCCAATTATTTCATGGCGGATATTGGCCATGTCATGGGTGCGAAAATTGAAACCGATATGCGCCGGGACCTTTTTGGGCATTTGCAAAAGCTATCATATTCTTTTTACAGTAATACCAAAATCGGGCAGTTGATGTCACGGCTCACCACTGACCTTTTTGATGTGACCGAGTTTGCTCATCATTGTCCTGAAGAATTTTTCATTGCCGGCCTTAAAATTACCGTTGCTTTCGTGATTCTCGGGAACATTAACATCTGGTTAACTCTGATTATTTTCTCGGCGTTACCGATTATGCTGATTACAACCGGTTATTTCAGACGACGGATGCGAAAGGCTTTCAAACAGGCCCGGGTTCAAACCGGGGAAATTAATGCCCAGGTCGAGGATAATCTTCTGGGGATTCGAGTCGTTAAATCCTTTGCCAATGAAGCCATTGAAGAGGAAAAATTTGATGTGGGCAATGGCATCTTTTTAGGAATCAAAAAACAGACTTATCGTTACATGGCTGGTTTCCAAACCACCACACGATTGTTTGACGGACTGATGTATATTTTAGTGGTGGTCGGCGGATCGCTGTTTATGATTAATGGGGCTATTACCCTTGGAGATCTCATGGCATACTTATTGTATGTCTCTACTCTTCTTACCTCTATTCTTAGGATTGTTGAGTTTTCCGAGCAATTCCAAAGAGGAATGACAGGGATTGAACGGTTCGTAGAAATCATGGATGAGCCGCCAGAAATAAAGAATGCGACCGGAGCGAAAGAATTGATCAATGTTAAGGGAGATATCCGATTTGAAGGGGTAGGCTTTAAATATTCTGATGGTAATAAGGAGGTGCTTTCAAACATAGATCTGCATGTTAAACCAGGGGAAAGCATTGCCCTGGTAGGCCCTTCCGGAAGTGGAAAAAGCACACTTTGTCATCTCATTCCACGTTTTTATGACGTCACTTCCGGCCGGATTTGTATCGATGGTCAGGATATAAAAGATTTGACTCTCCATTCTCTTCGTTCCCAAATTGGCATGGTGCAGCAAGACGTCTATTTATTTTCAGGGTCCATTCATGAGAATATTATTTATGGCCGTCCTGAGGCACCGAGAGAGGATGTGATCCTTGCTGCCACCCAGGCAGGCGCCCATGATTTTATTATGCAATTGCCGGAAAAATATGACACTTATGTCGGGGAACGTGGTGTGAAGCTCTCCGGAGGGCAAAAACAACGCATCAGCATTGCCAGGGTATTTTTAAAAAACCCACCTATTTTAATTCTGGACGAAGCGACCTCGGCTTTGGATAATGAAAGTGAGCGGATTGTTCAGAAATCCCTTGAAAAATTGGGCAAAGGGAGAACCACCTTCACCATTGCCCATCGGTTAACGACCATTAGAAATGCGGACATTATTCTTGTGCTGACTGATGAAGGCATTGTTGAACAGGGATCCCATGAAGAACTGCTTAAAGAAGAAGGTGTTTATTTTGATCTGTATCAAATGTATAGTGATCTGGATGATATAGATAGTGAATATAAATAAAATAAGTATCATTTTATTCATTCATATTTCCACAGCCATAGCCGGCCAAATCCAACGTTACTGTTTTAAGTCCCAGTTCTTTCAGGGTATCTACCAGGGTTTGGCGATTGGCGATAATCGATTGGAAATCTTTGGGATCACACTCGATTTTTGCAGTATCTCCGAATAATCGCAGGCGGTATTGGGTTAAACCCAGAGTTTTGAGATAATCCTCACCAATTTCAATACACTTAAGAGCAGCTGGAGTAATGGGGGTGTTGGTAGGAATTCGGGTTGCCAAACAGGCCATCGAGGGCTTTGTGGCAGTGGCCAGGCCAAAATAGGCTGAAAGATCACGGATATCCTGTTTGGTAAGGCCGGAATCTTTCAAAGGGCTATAGACGCCAAGTTCGCCCAGGGCCCGAATCCCCGGGCGGTAGTCCTTGACATCATCCAGATTGGAACCGTCGACGATAATTTTACATTCGTTTTGAATGGCGGCGTTTTTTATCTGGGTGAAAATATATGTTTTGCAATAATAACAGCGATCCGATGCATTTTTAACAAAGTTTTCTAATGAGAAAACATCGGCATCAATGACCATTGGTGTTATACCAATGGTTTTGGCTAAAGCCTGGGCCTCAAAAAATTCAGAATCCGGGAGCATGGCACCGTTAACGGTAATGGCCATCACATCCTTTCCCAGGATGTCAAAAGCGACTTTTAATAAAAGGGTGCTGTCCACTCCACCTGAAAAGGCTATACAGACGCGGTTGAGGTCCTTGATTTTATTTTGCAGCGTGCTCAGCTTTTCTTGAAGAGCCGGGGATAGATTAGTTGCTTTATTCATGAGTTCTCCTAAAATTGCGACAAAAGAATGATTGAGGAAAGGCGTCGCATTAATGATTATATTATAACTGATTAAAAGGCTTTTCTACCAGTAAAAAATTTGATATAATGCAAATAGCATAATATGGATATAGGAGAATTAATTAATGAGTAAACAAAAATGGATGCCTTTTGCTATTGGGATTGGAATTTTAATCCTGATTGCCTTGTTGATCTATGGTTGCAGCAAGTTTTTCGGAGAAAAAAAAGGGGATGACTACGTGGTGAAAGGTGTCGATTTATCTGCTTATCAGGGAGATGTTGACTGGAAGGTATTATCGAAACAAGGCATTGACTTTGCTTATATTAAGGCAACTGAAGGAAAGGATTTTGTGGATGAACAATTTAAGAAAAACTGGGAGGCAAGCCATAAAACTGCATTAAAGGTTGGGGCTTATCATTTCCTCAGTTTTGATAGCCCCGGAAAAGATCAGGCAAAGAATTTTATCAACAATGTGCCTGTTTCCGATAAAAATCTGCCACCGGTGGTTGATATGGAATTGTACGGAGCTTATCTAACAACACCAATGGAAAAAGAAAAAGTTAAGGTCATTTTAGATGATTTTCTTAAAGAAATTGAGAATAATTATAAGGTGAAACCTATTATTTATACCAATCAAAATGTATATAACCTGTACATCGGAACGGATTATAAAGATTATAAAATCTGGATTGTGGATCTTGATAACACCACCCCAAAGACTCTTCCCAATGGCAATGAGTATAAATTCTGGCAATACAGCCAGCGGAATATTTTAGAAGGTTACAAGGGAAGTGAAAAATTTATAGATATGGATATTTATAATGGTACTTACAATGAATTTATAGGCGAATTTTTTTAAATTGACAAAAAGCAAAGAAGCTACCTGTAAAAGGCAGCTTCTTTTTGTTAATACAAAAGATTAAATTATAGGGTTGCTTTCCATAAACCATGAAGGTTACAATATTCATAGGCTGCAATAACCTTTTCTCCAGGTAATAATGCAAATTCAGCATGGGGCTTGCCATCAACTGGAAGACATTTTCGTTGTCCGCCATTTGTTGTTTCAAGATACACCCAAGCAATATGGTGTTCAGGTGTCATTGGATGAGGAACACTTCCAATATCAACACTAACTGTGGTATCATTAACGGTAATCACAGGAACATGTTTTTCTTTGGCAGCATCGGTTGTATTAGGAATCATTTCAGTCATAGGTTCGCCACAACATACCATTGTTACACCAGAATCGTGAATCATAATGGCAATATTGCCACATTTTTTACAAACAACAAATTTCGGTTCTTTACACATAATTGACCTCCTGAGTCATGATCGATGTTATCAACTATATTCCCTAAAAAAATAGATTTAAACATCAATGAATTAGATTTATTCTAATCTGTATTATAGCATAAAACCCTGAAAGGGGAAGAATTATTTATAAAAAAAAGAAAGGGGAGGAGCAAATGCTCCGACTGAATGAATGGAAAAACAATGGCTGCTTTGGGCAAGAGAATTACAGTCAATATCCCAGTCAGGTCTTACCTATTGTAAAAGCGACTATGATTTGGATCGATATAGAGAACTTGAAAAATTATCGCAGGAAATTATTAAAAGGCATACAGATGTACCGGAAGAGTTAATTAAAGAATATTATAAAAAAGAAGATGGTTATTTAACACCGAAGGTGGATGTTCGGGGAGCTGTGATTTCAGATAATAAAATTCTTTTAGTTAAGGAAAAAGTTGATGGGCGTTGGTGTCTTCCCGGAGGTTGGGGCGATGTGAATCGGAGTATCAGTGAAAATGTAAAGAAAGAAGCTTTTGAGGAAGCCGGAGTATTGGTGGAAACGACCCGATTAGTGGGAGTGCTGGATCGGAGTAAGTGGGTGGAGGATGTCTGTCCTTATACAATCTATAAAATATTTATACTTTGTGATTTATTAGAAGGTGGCTTTCAGAAAAACACAGAAACGGATGAAAGCAGATTTTTTTTATTGGATGCGTTGCCACCTCTTTCTAAAGGACGTACAACTGCGGAACAATTGGCATTATGTTTTAAAGCCTATAGCGATCCAAATTTTATTCCCATCTTTGATTAAAAATATCGGAATATTAAAAGAGTAGAACACAATAAAAAATGAACCAGGCGTATGCCTGGTTCATTTTTGTGATTGGTATCAGATTTCATAAGAGAGCTTGATGTTTTTGCAATCAATGGGGGTAGTCAGTATCCGGGAAGCCGCATTTGATCCCTCGCTTTTAAGCATCTCTTCAATGGCTTTCTCTACAGGCAGGGAACCGGGAATCATAGTACCGTCCTCGCTGGCAGGGAAGAAATTTCCGTTATTCCCAAGAAAGGTTGCATAAACCCTAAGCATGGTATTGCCTTTAGCATCGGTAAAGCTGTACACTCCGGGTTGTCCGGTTGGGGAATAAAAAGCTACAGGAAGTTCACCATCATAATTCGTGGGAACGCCGATACCAAGATCAATTTTGCTAATAGGCGCTTCGAGATTTTTTAATGACAGTGATACAAGTCCGTCTTTACGGGAATAATCCACGGCATAAAAGCCCTGCTCTTCGAGGTGGGCCTGGTCATTTACAACCGTTTGTTTTTTTCCATAAACATAGTATTCGATCTCGCCATTCTTATTGGTAAAACCAAAGACACCAAGTTGAACTGCGGGTGGCAGGGCATCGGGCGTTCCGGGATCTTCATTTGTAATACTCAGAATGGAATCAAGTCGGAGTCCATTGGGAATGGTTGCGTCCGTAGGAACTGACATGAGAGAAATAAAGGTGGTCTGGCCTGCTACTTCTTTATTACACCCGGTAAAAACTAGAATAAGAACAATAAAAATGATAAAGATTGGTATTGATTTTTTCAGCATGGCTTTTCTCCTATTTACAGTATCGGTATATCTTATAATACTTTTGACTTAATAGCAATCATACTTTGATTGCAAATATACCTCACTTCATGTTGCGGCTTGCAGTGAGGATGATTTAATCGAAGCCATTGAAATATCTGAGCTTACTTTTGGTTGGCCGTTCAATGGCATCCGGAGTTTCTCTGGAGGGAAGAAGAAACCAACTTGAATTGCTTCAAAGCTTTTGTTGAAGCTTCCAAAGATAAAAATGAGGATACGGTTTGACTTAAGTAAAGGTTAAGAAATTTATTTTGAAAGTCGCATTCCTTTACCTGAGAGAATAGCGGTGACATCTTCGTCTGTTAGCTCAAGATTGAACCATTTTCCATAATAATCCCTGGTGGTTTGGACGAGATCGATATCACTAAACTGTTCGGGATAAAAAAGTTTGGCCATAAAAAGGGCGGCCATTTGGGGCTCAATGGACCCTGGATGGTCCCATCGGGTTACGCCAACGGGCAGGGTGGTGACCCGCTGGTTTTTAACAGCGGCCAGGCCAGTCCATTTGGAATCAGTGAGAATGTAGTTTGTTGTGTTGGCATCGTTGGCAATAATGGCATCAGGGTTCCAGTTGTAAATCTGCTCCAGGGTGGTCATGGTTTTTTCCGCATCGGAAATCAGGTTGCCTCCCTGGGTAGAGACATTGATAAGCCCGGCTGCGTCACTTATCTGGGTACATATATCGCCTTTGAGATCGGTTCGCGCGGCTTCATTGACGGCATGATAAACCCGAACCCGCGAAGCGTCAGGAATTGCCGACACTCTCTGGCTCACGAGAGTTAACGTATCATTTACATAATCGTTATAGCCTTCGGCTTTTGATTGCACATTAAAAATATTGCCAGTCAGGGTAATGGCTTTTTTCAAATCTGCTATACTTGCATAATCCACCACCACCCATGGAAGACCTGCTTTATCAAGTTTTTCAACTTCACCTTTATTTTCAGCGGTGCTTTGGCGAATGAGCACTAAATCGGTGTTGGTTGCCAGGAGTTCCTCAACATTAATGGCGCTTTCTCGAAAGGGAACCGAAACGGATTCAATATCCGGTCTTTTATAGGCCATTAAAACATCGCGTTTAATTCCATTCGGGATACCCACAATCTTATCTTCCTGATTCAGCATCGCCATGATATGTGCCGTAGACGCATAGAGACAGGCCACCCGTTGGGGGTATTTGGGAATCACAACCTCCCGATTCATACAGTCTACCACGGTTTTTGTCGGGACGTCCGACACGGGGGCCTGGGCCTTGCAGCCACAAACCAGTGACATTAATAAGAGGGTGACCAGGAAAAGGCCAAACCATTGGCTCTTTTTTGTTTGCATAGGACTCCTTTCTTTTATCGATTAAACTAAAAACACTGATGATTAATGCTGGTTTCGCAGAGGAACAATATATTTTCGGGTGGAACCATCTGCTACGGTAGTGCCGATGGTTGTAATAATTTTAAAAACATGCTGTAATTTTTCTTTGGTTAAAACCTCGGTGGCGGTTCCAATGGTATCAAATCCACCATGATTCATCAGTGCGACCCGGGTTTTAACCCCGGCATTTTCTAAATAAAAAGCCTGATTTAAATAATGGGTCGCCATAATAATTGAAAGCCCTTTTTCTTTGGCTAGCATGGTGATAATCTCCAAAACCATGAGCTCGTGACGAAAATCCAAGTGAGCAGTAGGTTCATCCATGACCAGGAGTTGTGATTCCTGGGTAAGTGCTCTGGCAATCAATACGAGCTGGAGCTCACCGCCGCTTAACTCAGTATAAAGACGATCTTCAAAACCTTTTAACCCGACTTGGTTGAGACTTGCTCTCGCACAGTTTCGCTGGGTTTCATTCGGGGATGAAAACACTTTTGTTTCAAAGGTGCGCCCCATTACTACCACATCAAGAACGGTGTAGGGAAATGTTTTGGTATGACTTTGGGGAACATAGGCAATGTGTTGGGCGAATTCCCGGGGTTTCATATTTTTCAAATTTCGACCGGACACCTCGATGGTCCCGTCTTTGGGTTGATTGATTCCTAAGATACAGTCAACGAGGGTGGACTTTCCGCAACCATTGGGGCCAATAATACAAAAAACCTCGCCCGGTTTTACTTCAAAGCTGATATTTTCAAAGATTAATTGTTTCTCACGATAACCGAATGAAATATTTTTTACGGATAATAAGGACATTACCAACTCCTCCCTTTTGTTTTTTTCAGGAGATAAATAAAAAATGGACCGCCAATCAGGGCTGTCATAATACCCAATGGGATTTCTCCGCCAGTGATGCTGCGGCAGATCGTATCACAGAAAATGACAAAGCATGCGCCTAGGGACATACTGGCAGGTATCAGCCACTTGTTGTCATTGCCCACCAGCATCCGTCCGATATGGGGAATTATGAGACCAATCCAACCGATGACACCACTGACACAAACCGCCCCAGCGGTGGCTAGGGTTGCAAAGGCGATAATAAAGAGTTTATTGCCAACAACATTGATCCCCAGAGTTCTGGCTTCCCGATCCCCCATGGAAAGGACGTTCAGGCGATAGCGCATGGCCAGCATACCCAATAATCCTAGAAACATGGGAATAGAGGATAAAAACATGTCCGTTGTTTTGGTAGATGCCAGACTCCCCATCAGCCAAAAAGTAATGGCTGGAAGTTGGGTTGCCGTATCCGAGACGTATTTTAAAAGTGATAACAGGGCAGAAAAAATAGATTGGATAATGACGCCCCCAAGGACGAGGGTAATGGCCGGGGAGGTGTTATCAATGCGCCCTGCAAAATAACTAAGAATGACTGCGAGGATGCCGAAGAAAAAGGCAAAAACAGGGGTTAAAAAAACATTGTTGAATATAATAATGGCCAACGCCGCTCCAAACCCCGCACCTGAGGAAACCCCGAGGATACCTCCGGAAACCAGGGGATTACGAAAAAGCCCCTGGAAGGCTGCACCACTGGCCCCAAGAGATGCGCCTACGATGGCACCTAAAAATGCCCGGGGTAACCGTATTTTAAGAACCACAGCAGTGGTTTCAGGGCTGAGACCACTGCTGTGGCCGGTGATTCCCTGCCACAGGCTGAGGAAAACATCCGTTAAAGAAACGTAATAGCGCCCAATACAAATGGTTCCCAAAAAAAAGGCAACGGGAAGAAAGACTAACAGAAGGGTGACAAGTATTTTCTTTCGGCGAGACATTTATGATTTTTTACGTTTCCGCACAATAATGACAATGGCCACAATCAAAATAATACCTAAAACAATAAAAAGGATAATATTTGAAGTTGAGAAAAGGCCCGGTGCAGGAGTCGTCGTTGTATAGGTCAATTCCAAAGGGGCGGCCAGAACTGCGCCGCTTTTGGCAACCAGGGTGTTATCTACTTTAAGGGTATAGCTTGTCCCTGCTTTTAGGTCCTCTTTAGGGGTGATAATAACAAAATTCTTAAGGTCTGGTTCAAGTTGGTCATCGGCCATGGTGACGTCTGCTGGGACCTGGGTGCTGCCTTCCCAAAGAGTAAAGGCTTTGAGATTGCCATCACGAACAGTGACATAAGCAATGTTTTTGTTGAACTCAAGGGTAAAGGTTGAACCCACAAGAATATCATTGGCAGTGGTGGCAGGATTGGAACTGACCATGGCAAGAGGTTCTTCTTTACCGCCACCAGTTCCATCACCAGCGCCAGGATCGGTGGTGGTAACGGCCGGGGTATCAACAACCGGGGTATCAGCCACAGGGGTTTGACCGCCACCAGTCCCATTTCCGCCGCCGCCGCCGGATCCATCACCACCAGCTGCAAGGGCACTGCCGCAAAGGCTTAATGCCAGTAAAAACAGCAATAATAAGGACAGGACAGGTTGAAGTATTCTTTTTCTTTTCATTTTTCTTGCTCCTTCTGAATAAAATATTGCAAAATAATATGTAAATCGGTAAAAAACCAATGGATTCAATGATCAGTGTTTTCCATTGCAGCCTTCATACACTGGATGCCCGTTTGTGTCCAACGGCGATACCGGCAATTGTAACAGGAGATTAGTTCTTCAGCCACCCATTCTTCTTCAACATCCTGTTTGAACTGGGAGCATGCAAGGGCTGTGGCATGGCCTTGACTCCAATCATCAAGGTTAAGATGATTTTCCTTACTCATAAAAGTTTTCCCCCAGCTGTCGTATCTTAGGTTTTGTCAGAGATTCATATTGGCCATTGTCAGCTTTTATGGCAAAAAGAACGGATTGATTTTGATACATCACCGTTTTGCTTCGGCTGCCCATGTTGATTGAAGTTGTTTTACTTAGGGGTTCTTTTGTCTCGAGGTCCAAAACCTGGTCAACTTCAGGAAATTCCATTAACTCAGTGACCGTATAATCACGATTAATTTCAATATGCTTGAGCGCACCTTTGATTTCACCATCATTACCGAAAACTCGCAAACCAACTCCAGCTAATGCACCGATAATCCCTTGACCGGATCCGCCATGCTCGGACAAATGTATGTTATGGGAATGGGCACATTTAATGGCATCCTCTTTGGTTAAGACCGTTTTTTTGGCAGCTTTTCCAAATGCAATGAGATCAGAATAGTCACCTGAAGCATTATATTTTAAAACACAGAGACCAGGGTCCGAACCTTCTGCAGCAACCGTATCTAAATGGTGCGAGGCCAGATCTATAATTGTTGAAAGGCTTTCTTCAGGGGCTTCACTGTAAAAACACATTGAGCTGTTATGGGAGGTATAGGGAATATCCTCATGAATATAAAGCTGATGACGGGTGACCAGGGAACAAGGACCAAAACCATTGGAAATTAATCTTTCAAGAATCTGCTCGGCAATGGTGCCGGTGCCGATGGAGTCGAGGTTGTCGGTATCATCGATACATAAATAAAATTTCATTAAAGGTTACTCCTTATTTTTTGCAGCTTAACTATAAATGCATTATAAGTGATAAAATTATATTTGTAAACAACGGGTAAAAAATGATATAATCGGAAGAAATTAAGACGAATTAATTCAGAAAAGGATGATTGATGAATAAAAAGTCAGGCGAAAAAGAAAAAATAAACGTAAATGAAAGATGGCAGGATTTTTTAAAAGTGGCAAGAGCGAATAAAGCAAAAACATTTGTTTATGTTGCTCTGCGTTTGTTAGTGGTGATTGTTCTAATTGCAGAAATTTTCAACATGAATTATAATAATGTTTTTCTTTGTATTTTAACACTTATTCTTTTTATGAGCCCATCCTTTTTAAATAAACGGTTAAACATTGTCATGCCGGAAACACTGGAAATTATTGTGTTGTTGTTTATTTTTGGAGCTGGTATTCTAGGTGAAATCAATCAATATTATTTAATATTTGACCGTTGGGATGATATGCTCCATATCATTAATGGTTTTCTTTGTGCAGCCATAGGATTTTCACTTGTTGATATTTTAAATCGCCATGAGAAAATCACTTTTTCGCTATCACCGTTTTTTGTAGCAATGGTGGCATTTTGTTTTTCAATGACAGTTGGTGTTATTTGGGAGTTTTTTGAATTTGGAATGGATACTTTTTTCCAAATGGATATGCAAAAAGATACAATCATTACATCCATCAGTTCGGTACTATTCAACCCGGAAGGAAAAAATGTGGCAGTGGTGCTTCCTATTAATTCAGTTATTGTCAATGGTATTCCCTGGAATTATGGGGGATATATTGATATCGGTTTGCATGATACCATGTCAGACCTACTTGTGAATTTCATGGGAGCAGTGATTTTTTCGATCATTGGTTATGTTTATATTAAAAATCGAAAAAAAGGAAAATTCGCTCCTCGGTTTATGCTGCGACGTAAAACAGAGGATGAAAAGAAGAAAGAGCATAAACATCAATATACAAATAAAAAAGAAAAAGAAAAAGAAATAGAAAAATAAAAAAAGCTATGCAAAATATATTGATTGTGCTATAATAAATCTTGTGGCCGACGGAATTATCCTAGGTCACAATTTTCTTGGTGCCCTTAGCTCAGTTGGATAGAGCGTTCGGCTACGAACCGAGAGGCCGTGGGTTCGAATCCCTCAGGGCACACCATGCGTATTCACGACCAGTTCAATCTGGATATTGTCACCATCACTGATGGTGACTTTTTTTATATATTTTTGAAAGCATTCCTTTAATTCGAGTTCATTCATTACCCTTACGTTTTTGCAAGCGATAAGTCCTTTAATTTCATTTAAAGATGGTACAGGGCTTTCAGTGTACTCATAATTATCTAATTCTTTTTCAAGACAAGATTTTTTTATTTCAAGCTCAGTCATTTTTTCTTTCATGGATGAATGGTACATACCATCCATAATTGATTCGAGCATCTTATTGATTTGCAAATTAACCTTTTCAAGTTCAATTTTATAGCTGGATACTTTACTGGTTTTATGCATGCTTAAAGAAATTGCATAATCTCTTATGTAATGAGCTGTTTTGTCCAAACCTTCTGCAGTGAATAATCGTTTTTCAAGTTCTATCATGACTGTTTCTTCAAGAAGTTCTTTGTTTACTAATGGGGCATCACAATCTTTTTTATTGCGTTTCCTACTGCAGGCATAATAAAAATTAATACAACCTCGGGATGTACTATGATGACCACAGTATGAAGCACCACATCTTTCACAATACACTAAGCCTGACAGTGGATAAACATACTTAGTCTTGTATTGGGCTGCTTTTCTTCTATTTCTTTCCATTTTTTCTCTCGCCTTTTTCCATTGTTCATTCGTGATAATTTGGGGAACTCCGCCGGCAATTCTTATAATATCTTCAGCATTTTTATAATTATGATTATTTGCACCATATATTCGACGGTTTTTTACTTTATTATAAATGTAATAACCGATATATTTTTCATTCTTTAAAATTTCATAAAGAGAGTTTTTGCCAAAAGGTTTCCCACGCTTAGTTTGACGACTATTTGCGTTTAGATGCTCAACAATTTCAAGATAACCATAGTCATTTAAGTACAATTCATAAATCTTTCTTACGGTATCGGCTTCATATTCATCAATTACATATTTTTTAGTTACAGGGTCAACTTGATACCCTAAAGCAGGGATACCTCCATTGTGCTGACATTTTAAGGCGTTTTCAGTTAATCCTTTTAAAGTCTCTCTGGCAAGGTTTTTACTGTAATATTCTGCCATGCCTTCTAAAACAGATTCTAAAATGATGCTTTCAGGACTGTCATCAAGACGTTCCAGGACAGAAAATAATTTAACTCCAGCTTTTTTCAATTTTCTTTTATATATGGCACTATCATAGCGATCTCGTGAGAAACGATCTAATTTGTGAACAATGACAGCGTCAAATTTATTGTTTTCAGCATCGTCAATCATTGAAAGGAAGCCAGGGCGTTCATCGGATAGACCTGATTTCACCTCATCTAAGTAAACATTTACAAGTTGATAATTTTCTTTTAAACAATATTCTTTAATTTCTCTTAGTTGAGCATCAATACTTTCTGTTCGTTGGTTATCGCTTGAGAATCGAGCGTAAGCAACAACTTTTATTTTGGGCATATGGAGTTCCTTTCGAGCTAAAGGTGTTATGAAACTAGCATTATTATTTGAAATAATGAATTATAAATTTTCTAAAAATATCCGTCTTCAATTGGGTGACTATAAACTTTTCTGATCAATTTCGTTGCACAATAGTTTTGGGCTAGTAGAGAACTTGCTATTAAAATACTGATTCCAAACAGAATCTAGTATAGATTTGGTGCTTACTGCTAAGATGTGGATGTTTTTAGTTTTAATAGGAAAGTCCTCTATATCATTTAATAAAGATATTACAAGAATATCATGCATTAAACCAGTGGAAAATAGGCAGAGAAAACTAAAATAAAAACAGGTAAATCACAAACAACCCTTGCCCTGCAATCTAAAGCTACTAAAAAACATTCTGAATAACAGAAGAATGTAATATTTAATTGTCGCACTTAAAAACTATGAGTTTATCCAACGTTTTTCTTGGAAGCTGTAGATTGGGCATTGACGGACTTAAAATCACCTATTGTTTTATCTACTATTTCTTCAACCCGTCCAATTAATTTGCACTGCTCACGCTCATCTTTTAGTCGTCGAAAGATAGAGAGTAATTCAGATTCATTTTTCGTTAAGGTTTCATTCGGTGAAATTAATTGATGAGAGGATATGTCTGGATTTTCTGTTCGGCCTAATAAATAGTCAGTAGAAACGTTAAAGTAGTTAGAAAGCCACAGAAGTTTCTGAAAATCAGTTTGTTTACCGCTTGCTTCATAGCCAGCAATGGTAGCTCTACTTACATCCATTTTAGTTGCTAAATCCTGTTGCGTGATTTTTTTAGAATCCCGCAGTAGTTTTAATCTTAAGCCAAAAATAGTCATTATTCCACTCCTTTTAATAGTATTATACTTGATATAGTTACTAGAAGAAACGTATGTTACTAAAAACAACAAAACAGTTGACAATGTTACTTAAAGAAACTATAATTAAAATAAGGGTTTCGTAAAGAAACATTCAAGGTGATGCTATGAGAAAAAATTTAAAAGAAATGCGAATTAAAAAAGACTATACTCAACATGAACTAGCCAAAAAAGTTGGCATAGAACGCTCATTTTATACAAATATTGAGTTGGGTACTAAAAATCCGTCACTACAAGTGGCAATGAGAATAAAACAGGTATTAGATTATTTCAATGATGATATTTTTTTTAATTTATAATGTTTCGAAAAGAAACATATTTGAAAATACTACATGACCTTTCAGATTTAAAAAAGGATTTTATACAAATACTCCATAAGGAATAGAGATTTCGGATTATGGATAGTATGTCAAACGTGATTCTAAAGAAAACAACTTAAATCGTTATCCGGGAAAAGTTATAAAAGAAAATTTATGGCCATTTGAAATATTTAAGTTCCGAGGTGTTGAGCGTGATCAGTAAAAAATAAAAAAATTTGAAGGAATTCGAATGAATATTTTAATGAGATTGATCCTAAGGAGGAATGAAAGATGCTGATGGAAATGACAATTAATATAAATTTAAAAACTGGGTCGTCAACTGTAATCAATGAACGGGAGGTTGAAGGAGATTTTGAAGTGCCTAAATTATTTTGCGACAGGATTCTAGATCAATGGAGGATCAACATGGAGACTGATGAGAACAAAAATGGTGTATTTAATTGCAATTCTAATTAGAGAAAATGAGCAGGAAAACGTATATAGCTAAGAAGATTTAGTCAAGTATATTAGCTACAGCTGTTTGAATAATCTTATTATAGGAAAACGTTTAGATTCGAAGTCAAAAGATTGATATGTTCGTTTTGGTGTAAATCAAAAGCTCCTGATGATATTAAACGAATTTACCAGGGAAAGGTGGAAAAAGTGGAACGCAGGTGTTTTGGTATTTATAGTGAGAAAGATCAGAATGAAAATCGATTAAACGACATTTCAAATTGATTCTGATGAAATGTTAGAAAGATTATTCGTTTGAAAAAATAATATCAACTGTTAATAATTTTCGCAATTTATTATATGGATAGTGTTAGTTGGTAACTGTCGGGTTCAAGCCCCGTGCTTTCCTTTAAATGGTCCTTGACATATAAATATTACATGTTATAGAAATTCCATGATCCCCGATTTAAAAGTCAAGCGACGTAACATAGCGTTAGATTCACGCTGATGACGAAAATATGATCTCGTGGTAGGGAGCAATCGCAAAGATACGGGAAAATGGACAATGCGACCCTTGTTGGGGCTGGCCTATTTGGCGGGATTCAGTTTCGTTTGCTTCTAACCAGAGCAGTTCTTTAATATGCCAGAGGCTTCC
>Ga0209748_1000147_pt1 | contig 43016 bp, 42 predicted proteins | sample BarGraIncu00421A_FD_185490 | JGI IMG/M metagenome (GOLD analysis project Ga0209748, IMG submission 185490) | Arctic peat soil microbial communities from Barrow, Alaska - Barrow Graham LP Incubations 004-21A (SPAdes) (version 2) | ecosystem: Environmental > Terrestrial > Soil > Wetlands > Peat... | reverse complement strand
GTCTTCTATCAGTGTATACGGATTTTTAAGATCACTGTTTTTGTCAACGGTTTCAAAGGTTTCCGCTTCTACAACAATCTTATACATGCTCTCGTCCATTTCATCCTTGAAATTGAGGTTGTAATTATTAGCCGAAGTAATCCTTCGTACGATCGTATCATAGGCTGTACTATATGTATGGAGAGCCGTAATCTGGTAAACCGAGAGAATAATCATCGGTATGATGATGACGGCTGCCACGATCGAGAGCTTCAGCCTTAAGGGGTATTTGACCGGTTTTTTAATATTATCATTTATCATTCTTCGCATTTACCCTGCAGCCTGTATTCCGAAGGTGTACAATTCTGTGTCTTTCTGAATATGTAACTGAAATAATGTGAATCCTGGTATCCTACTAAAATTCCAATCTCTGTAATCTTTCTGCCCGAACACCTTAAATAATCCTTCGCCTTCTCCATACGGATATCCGTCAGATATTCGATAAAGGTCATCCCGGTTTCCTGATTGAAAAGGGAACTGAAATAATTGGGGCTGACATTAACCGTAGATGCCACCTTATCCAGCGTAAGATCACTCAAAGCAAATTTAAGATGCATATATTCTTTTGCCTGTTCGATAAGACCGGCATATCTTTTCTGACTGTTCTTATTACGCAGATCAATTGCTTCCTTCAGTATCGATTTATAAAACGTACCGCAGTTCTCCAGGCTCGAAAGCTGATCAGCAACACAATTCATGCTCTTAAGGCTGTTGTCTATCATTTCCTTTGGGTAATGAAAAGACTTAATGAACTTCATGATAACGGAACATCCATCCAATATAATGTAGTGCCGAAAAAGGGCTGAACTCATAGCGTTGGTACCGAATCCGTCAAAATAGCTGTCAACAAATCCATCAACATCCTGTAAAGTGCCCCTTTTGAGGAAATCCTCCAATAGATTCCTGTCATGCTTCTCAAGATTCAAATCGCTGACATTAATCCGGTTTCCTATCTGCGCCTTAATATTACTCACATCATTAAAAGATAAGAACTGATCCTTGCTTTGAAAATAGCGCAGCGAAAAAGCACTGTTAGCATCGAGATAGGACTGCTGCAGATCACGGACACGCTGAACACTCCGGCCAATTCCGCCAAAATAATGTGCTTTGCCTTCACTTATGCCAATTAATAAATTGCATAGTTCCCGGGTCAATTCATTAATCTGCACTTCATTTTCGCCCAGAAGGATAAATGCCCAGCCATCCGTACCACGTTCAAATACTTTTATGTCAGGAAATCGCCTGAGTTCCTGCGTCATTCTTGCTTCGCATTCCACTATTTCATTCGAATATTCGTACATATCCTCCTGTACTTTGAATTGAAACAGCAATACGCAGAAAACACTTGCCATCATATTGATTCCAAGCTCTTCTTCCTGTGCAATAATATGTGAAAGAGACATTTTCCCGCTGACTAAGGCATCAAAAAAGTCCTTTCTTTTTTCGCCCTGTTTCTGATAAACCAAAAGCTGATACTGTTCCAGTATCCCTTTTTCCTTCCGCTCCTTTTCAATTGCGGCAGCTGCATTTTTCACTGCAGCCACCAGCTTAGTAGACGTTACCGGCTTAAGCATATATTCGCTGATGCCAATATCAATAGCCTGTTGTGCATATCCAAAATCACTATATCCGCTAATTATAATAATTTTCAATTGGGGCATATCTTTTTTTAATAATTTACTTAACTCGAGACCGTCCATGAACGGCATTTTAATATCCGTAATCAGGATATCCGGCTGTTCCCTTATTATCATCGGATAAGCCAGTTCACCGTCGCTTTCATCCCCGACAATTTTGAATCCTTCTTCTTCCCAATGAATTTTGTTCTTAATACCTTCCCGTATGACAATTTCATCTTCCACCAAAAAAACCTTATACATAATTTTCCCCCACGAAAAAATACATAAAATATATGCTGTGAATTTTATATCATTATCTATATTTAAATCAGACCGGTTGTAGAGAGATTAATTTGACTCAGCAGGATTTATATTGGTAATAAAACCAATCATACCATACTGTTTTCCAATTTCTGCAAACAGTCTTACGCAAAACTATATTGGCTCAGTCTTTCAGACACCCAACAGGTCCCGCTGTCTGTCCTTATCGCCTGCGACTATCAGCCATTGTGGTTATAGCTGCCCGCCTCAGCTTTGGACAGCGGTATGCTTACAGGATGCTTCGCAAAGAATGCAATTGACTGTCGAATATCATCGAGAAGCAGTGTAGCTAAATCCCGACTAAACCCGTGGCGCACGATGATACGTTGAACGATGAGGTCTGTGCGATTGGCTGGCATGGAATATGCGGGCACGAGCCACCCACGCGACCGCAGCCGGTCAGCTAAATCATAAACTGTGAAGCCAACGTCAGCATTTTCTTCAATTCTCCAGGTAACAGCAGGGATACCGCCTTCACCACCATAAATAATCGTAAAGATACCCATCTGGTCAACAGCTTGGGCAAGGAAACGGGCGGTATCATAACATTCCTGCTGTATTTTCCGATAACCTTCCCTGCCTAATCGTAAAAAGGCGTAATATTGGCTGATAATTTGGCCGCCTGGCCGGGAAAAATTAAGAGCAAAGGTAGGCATATTCCCACCGAGGTAATTAACATCAAAGATGAGTTCTTCATCCAGGCAAGCTGTGTCACGCCAGACAACCCAGCCAACTCCGAGTGGGGCCATTCCGAATTTATGACCGGATCCATTGATCGACTTGACTCTTGGTAAACGAAAATCCCATTCCAGATCCGGCTCAACAAAAGGAGCCAGAAAACCGCCGCTTGCCGCATCAATGTGCATAGGGACATCAAGCCCCTTTTCGCGCTGAAGCCGGTCCAGTGCGTCACTGATATCTTTTACCGGCTCATACTGGCCGGTGAATGTTACTCCAAGCGTCGGAACCACACCGATTGTATTCTCATCAACTCTCTTAAGAACTTCCTCAGGCGTCATAATCAGGCGATTGCCTTCCATCGGTATTTCCCTCAGTTCAATGTCCCAATAACGGCAGAACTTGTGCCAGCATATCTGCACCGGGCCCGTAACGAGATTGGGCTTGTCGGTTGGTTTACCCTCGGCCTGACGCCGTTTCCGCCATCCCCATTTTAGAGCCAGACCACCCAGCATAGCAGCCTCACTTGATCCCGTCGTCGAGCAGCCGATTGGATTTTCCGACTTTGATGCATTCCATAGATCAGCTATCATATGAACCGCACGACGCTCAATTTCTGCCGTTTGCGGATACTCGTCTTTGTCAATCATATTTTTGTCGATGCTCTCTGCCATAAGCTGCTGTATTTCGGGCTCTACCCAAGTGGTGCAAAATGTCGCAAGATTTTGTTTTGAGTTGCCATCAAGCATTAGTTCATCGTGAATGGCATTGTAAACATCGCGCGGACGGTGTTCCTCTTTCGGAAACTTGTATGTTTGAAGCATGTCAGATAGAAAAGCTGATCCATAGACATCATCCAAGAGTTCATCCTTGCTGTCTTTGGGCTTATGTAATGCCATGATTATACCTTCATACTTTTATATATTGATAATGGTTCAATTTACTTTTATGTTTTTAGAAAGTGGTTATAAAATATCTATCCTGTTTATGGAGGGAGGTGCATTTTCATCAGAGGGAGTGCAAAGCTATATAAAACGATTTTCCTCAGATTCCTTTTCAGCAGGTCAGTCAAATCCGATTTGTTTCCTTTAACAATACAGAAATGCTCCAGCAGGCTATCCTTGGTGCCGGTATAGAATATCCTGCCGTGGTCGATCAATGTGATGTAGTCGGCGATCCGCTCCAAATCGGAAGTAATATGTGTGGAAAAGAACACACTCTTTTCCCCGTCCGCGACATATTCCCGCAGAATATCAAGCAACCCGTCGCGGGCAACCGGGTCAAGGGCGCTGGTCGGCTCGTCCAGAATCAGCAGCTTCGCGCCGTGGGACATCGCCATCGCAAGCATGAGCTTCAATTTCATGCCCCGCGATAATTCTTTCACACGTTTGTCCTCGGATGGTAGTCGTTTTACCCGCGCCGTTTTGTCCGACAAAACCCATAATGTATCCGGCGGGCAATGAGAAGGACACGGAATCCAGTGTAAAATCGCTGTAGGTTTTATGGAGATTTTGTACCTCCAAAGCGTTACTCATATTGATTTTCCTCCCATGTGCCTTTCAATATTTTCTATGATTTTTACACGGCCATCTTGCGCACCGGCTTTATGAACCTTGCTTTGTACATTGATTATATACTCGTCCTGCTCAAAATAGGTATAAGTCCTTGCGGCAGACCTGTAATATAAAACACAAACAGAACAGTACACTATCCCCTTCGTATCGAATTTTTGCTCATTCAAAAATGGCAGTACTTTTACACACTGCCATCCTTGATTCCCTTATATTAATATCTCCGATTTTCTCTTTTTCTCTTTTTCTTAATTAGGAAGAAGAAAAATATGACAATACCTGTCGCGAGTACTACACCTGCAATCCAAAGAATAGTCCTGTTGTTGCTGATGTTTGAGGTGTCATTTACAGGTTTTTCACTTCCGGAAACATGCGAGATTGTCACCCAATTCTTATCCTTTGTTAACGCAAGCTCTATATTGATCGCAGCTGTATTTTCTGTGAATGTAATGTTTACACCTGTTTGCATCACATCCGTTCGGAATTGACCGCTCTGAGTGAAGTCCAGGTCAAACGCAGCGATTTGCACGCCATCGGCTTTTTTCACGATCAGCTCATGATGAGTATAGGAAATATCATTGAACGCAAAGTACCCGTTGGCATCTGAAAAAGGGCATAAAAAAACCGCCCGGAGGGAGGGCGGCCATTAGAGGGGAGAAGGAAAAGAAAAATGAAGAAGATGAACTATCGTTCATGTGTTCATTATGACATCCCCACCAAAAAGTATCAGGCAAAATGCGAATATATTTGAATGAAAAGAGGTCGGAGATGAGGAAAATATGAAGGAATCCCTACGTCCTGACGCACATCCTGTTTTTGATAAAATCACCTTACCCCCGTTCATCCACAATAACCTGGACGCGGTTCTGGATGATGCTAGCGACAACTTCTGCGGATTTTTGATCATTAAAGTAGGCTGGTGCTTCCTCCATGATAATTTGAATGACACTTTCATCAAAAGGATACATCGTATTCAATCCGTCAATCAGGTCCCGAAGATCCTGCACCGATTCCTCTTTTAAAGGTAATTAGTAATGCCGTCATTGTCATTAAATTATATCATATTTGTTTGTTAGAGGTGATATAATAAATTAGGCTATCTTGAGTGATTGGGCGGTGTGAATATGAGTTATGCGCGTAAACTTTTCTGCTACAGGAAGATTTATGACTTGGAGAATACCAACGAGCTTTTTCTTCATGCAATTCTGGAAAACGTGAGGCATCACATGGACAACTGCCCTGAGTATGCCAAAATTGTTGCTCATTGCGATTTTGCAATTGAAGAAGTTAAGACAATTGATGATCTCTATAAAATTCCGCCCATTCCCACCGTGTTCCTGAAAAATCACACGCTTTATTCGGTTTCGCCAAAACATCTGATGCTGAAGTCAACTACTTCGGGAACAAGCGGCAAGGTCAGTGAAATGGCACTTGACTGGCCATCGTCATTGCGCGGAATCGGCATGATTAAGGGAATGTTTTTTACAAATAAATTAATATCCCCGCGTCTCACAAATTACGTCGTCCTGGGTTATCAGCCGGCCAGAAGAAATAAGATCGGTGCAGTCAAAACCGCTTATGCGACAACCTATGCGGCTCCGGCTGTCCACCGTGTATATGCTCTAAAAGATACGGGCACAGAGTATGTCCTCAACATTGAGGGCATTAAGAAGGCCTTGATCCGTTATGAAAAAAGCGGGCTTCCGGTTCGGTTTATGGGTTTTCCCGCATATTTTATGTTCCTTCTTAAAGAACTGTCTGATTCCGGGATTAAGCTTACGCTTCACCCGAAATCACTGATCCTTCTGGCAGGCGGGTGGAAACAGTTCTTAGCAGAGAAGGTGGATAAGCCTACGCTGTATGCAATGTCCAAGGAGGTTCTGGGGTTGGGCGGTGACCGGATCAGGGAGTTTTTCGGTGCCGTGGAACACCCGATCGCTTATTTTGATTGTCCCAACCATCATTTTCACGTACCGGTTTATTCAAGGGTGATTATCCGCGATGTAAATCTGCAGCCGGTGGGGTATGGTGTTCCCGGTTTGTTGAACTTAATCACACCGATGATGACAAGTATGCCGTTTGTAAGTGTGATGACCGATGATTTAGCTGTACTGCACCCCGGAGAAGAATGCGGATGCGGTAATCGCTCACCGTATTTTGAGATATTAGGGCGTGTAGGGCTCGCAGACATTAAGACCTGTGCGGCGAACGCTTCTGAATTGCTGGACATAAAGAAAGGCGGTTCAACATGAATCTGGTACACGGTGAAATACTTGACGCAAAAAAGTGCGATAACGTATTGGATCATCTGGAGCAGGATATTCTTACTACTTTGAGCAAGGGACGGCTTGATCCTCAGCTGGTAATTGCTGCCTGTGATAAAGTTCTCAATAATTTGGATGAAGCAGACTACATGCGGACAATGAATGAACTTGGAATCAATGAATCACTGAGCAGAAGCTATATCAGTGAGGCCCGCCAGATGTTTGGTAAAGAGAGCCTTCTGCATCGCCTCGCAGTCGAATTGGGCGATACGTATGGAAATCCTGTTACCTTTCAACCGATTTTCAAGGAGTTTTCCGTAACACAGCAAACATTACCGCTGGGTGTTTTGCTGCATATTGCCGCAGGTAATGCGGACGGGCTGCCGGCTTTCAGCATATTAGAAGGACTTCTGACCGGGAATATCAATATTTTGAAGCTGCCTGCAGCGGAGGGAGGTATCTCGGTCCGCCTATTGCTGGAATTTATTAAGGCCGAGCCTTTATTAGCGGATTATATCTATGTATTTGATTATACTTCCAAGGATGTTGAGCATATTGAAAAGCTGATATCCGTCGCGGATGCCGTTGTTGTATGGGGAGGAAAAGAAGCGGTATCAGCACTTCGCAGGATAATTCCACCCAATACGAAACTGATCGAATGGGGACACAAAATCAGTTTTGCCTACGTAACAGATCTGGGAATGACAACCGGTGGTCTTGAAGGCCTTGCGAAAAACATTGTTGAAACCGGACAGCTGCTGTGCAGCTCGTTGCAGGGGATTTTCCTTGACACAAACGACATGGACAAGGTGTACGAGTTCTGCAGACGCTTTTTACCGGTCCTGGATCAGGCAATCAGCCTGCGCTCACAGGACATAGGTATGGGGATCAAATCACAGGTTGCCCTGAAGCTTTACGCGGAAGAACTCGAAGGGATATATAGTAACAGCCGGGTATTTCGAGGCGGCAGCTGCAGCCTGATTGCTTATCCGGATAAGACGCTTGATACGTCGATACAATTTGGAAACGCATGGGTAAGGCCGCTGCCACGCGCAGAGCTTTTGTCCACGCTCCGGCCATATAAAAACTACCTGCAGACGGTCGGATTGCTTTGCGGCCAATCCGAGCTGCCATTACTATCGGACATCCTTTTTAAGACGGGTGTTGTAAGGGTTTGCCCGGGCGAAAACATGTCTCTGACGTATTGCGGGGCGCCTCATGACGGGGAGTATCCATTAAGGCGTTACACCAAAACTGTCAATATTGAGCAGGACTACTGATCGCACCCTGTGTTTTTTAGTACATCTTCTATGATGTCCTGTCTCTGCCGCAAATCGATTATTCTATACATATTTCCCCGTATTTCTTATTTATGTCCGTTAATTATGTCCTCGACTTTTACAGCCGTATTGTGATATCTCCTGCGTCCAATTGTTCTGCTGCCATACTCAATAGCTTCACAGGGACACCATTGCATGCAGGCAAGGCACCTTTCACAATGATGCTGCCAGAGCGGACGGCTGTCCTTCATTTTTATATTACTAACCGGGCATACTTTGGCACACAGACCGCAGCCGGTACACTTTCCGGTCACCTCGAATTTTTCGTCCCATCTGGCGATGCCTCTGTATAAATAAATGCGGTTGCCTATCTTGCTGAAAAGCCTGGCATTCCTTTTGACCGGCTGCATCTTGCCGCCGGCAATTGCCGCGGCGGCTTCATCCGCCCTCACCATTGCGTTTTTAATCAGGTCTTGCACGACGCCGGGATGGAAAGCCTCATACTTCACGATATAATTCCCGGGCATCTTCATCCCGGCCGCATAGGACAGGTGAACACTTTTTTCTTTCAGGATATCGTCCAGCATACCTAATGTGTCCCCGTCATTTCCGCCGTAATTAATAATAGCAAAGCAGCATGTTCCTTTGCGGATATTGAGCTTCTGAACAAACTGCTTGACCAGTCTCGGTAACCCGACATAAAAAACGGGGAAAACGAACCCGATCGGATGATCAGGACCTCCGACAGCTTCATCCGGCAGTTCCTTTGCCATGGATAAAATGGTACAGTCTCCAAGTCTTTTTGCGATTTGCCGCGCTATGACAAGCGAGTTGCCCGTAGCAGAGAAATAATAGATTGTCGAACTCATTTGGAGACCTCCTTTCTGGCTGCGCTTTTGCCCTGAATTTTACATCTATATCAGATGAATGACAAATGCCGCTTAAACAGGAATGATTTCTGTCGATTGCTTTGATCTGTAGCTTGGGCTGCCATATGGATCACCTTTCCCTAAAAATTGTTTTCGCAATTACTTTCTAATATATTGTCCTTATGCTCCCGTGTATTCACACCCTTGATCAACAGCCATAAGCTCAGTGAGAACTCAGCAATAAAGCTAATCGCGAGTCCCGGATAGGTAATGATCTCATAGCCGGGCAGAAGGAAAAACTGGAAAAACCATATCAGGCAGCCGGCACAGTCTGCCATAAGCAGTATTCCAAGCCATTTCGGAAGGAAGCCGGACCTGTAAACCAGTAAACCGAGAGGCAAAAGCCATGTGCCGTAGAAAATCTGGGCTATGGTGAAGCCGCTTTTGTGAAGGTTGAGAAACAGCAGATTCAGGGCATTAAGTTGATCGGGCTGGAAAACCTTCTGAAAATCCGCACTGACGCTTATCAGCATTGGGGCAAACAGGAACAACAGGCTGAGGCACTGTACAGCCACTCCTGCAGCATTGTCAGAATAAAATCAAATGACGGCGGCTGAGGAGATTCGAGCATGCCCAATAAGCTGTCTCCAATATTGATTGGAATCGTCCGCAGGGAAGAAACAAGGTATATCAAAAAGCGTGTGGGGTCATTATCTTCCGAATCAAGCGACAGCCAGGCGGCAGGCCGTCCGCTCCCGGCAATCCATTCACTGACAAGCGTAGATTTGCCAAAACCGGCCGGTGCGGAAACAAGAGTCAGACGTCGTCCTTCGTCAAGCCGCGCGGTCAGGTGAGGCCGGTGGATAACCTCCGGCCTTACAGGCGGCTTATAAAGTTTTGTTGCAATTATCGGCAACTTCATAGAAACAGCCGCCTCTCTGGTCCTGGCCTGTTATTAGAACTACTTCATTTTCGATATGGTACAGAATCAACGATAAGTATATGTACATCCAAATTCAAAATAACATATAACATATAACTTCGATAAAGCCAATTCAAGATGGCAATTCCAGTACTGCAGGCACCTCAAAAAGGGCATAAAAAAACCGCCCGGGGGGAGGGCGGCTATTGGATAGAAAAAGGAAGAGGAAAATGAAGAAGATGAACTCTCGTTCATGTGTTCATTATGACCCTCCCACCAAAAAGTATAAGGCAGAAAGCAATTATATTTGAATGAAAAGTGGTCGGAGATGAGGAAAATATGAAATAAGCCCTGATTCAAAAAACTGTTGCGGCACACTAAAGTTGTAGCACCTTATCCTGATATATACAAAAAACGCTAAGAAATGAGGTAAGAAAGCATCCGCAGATAAGACAGGAAGCGTTCCGGCCATCCGGATACCAATTGAATAATTCGAAATAATTAATTGTAATTTTACTAAATGATATTATTCATACTGATGATGATGGCTGGCAGTTAATTCTTCATTTGAATGCTTCAAGGAGTGTCAAAATGAAGAAAAGGATTTTTCAGCTGTCTTTGCGCTCTCTGAGCTCGGGTTCACGCTGATTGACCATGACACGACGGCCGGCTACAAAACGGAAGTATTAATCGTGACCGTTAATCATTCGGGATGGGCGACCGCGAAAGCGCGGAAACGCTCGTTAAAACTGTGTTGGGCGGCGCGGGTTCCGGTGATGCGCTGTCTGCGTCTATGAGCAGCACGAGGGAAGATATACGAGCATTGAAGTCCATTATCCTGAATGGGGGGGCAAAAGAGTACGACCTCAGGTTCTATACGCCAGTCAATGATTACGGTTTGGTGATAACATACTATATGGACGAGCAGCGATTCTATGTAGCGGCGGACAAAGACGAGACCTACGCAAAGTTCAATTATTCTGTTCTTAATCAATGATGAGCTCATATCTCCATCATCAAATTTTTCTCAGACTTTCGCTATCCAGTAGAAATTCTATGGAATTTAACTTCTTATAACCATTTTCTAATATGGTAAATGGGTCGTCATCCATGGTTATTACAATCTTCTTATAGCCATCATCTATTTTTCTAAACGAACTAATTTCCTGTTCGCGTTTATCCGCGTCAATCATACTGTAAGCCACCTGAATATAATATGTATCTTTGCTATCGGCCGCTATAAAATCTATTTCTTTATCTGTATTTTTCCCGATGTCTACCCTATAACCGCGCCTGACAAGTTCAAGATAAATGATATTTTCCAGTGCATGTATTACCTCTAACTGTCTGTAATTCATTTTGGCATTTCGAAGACCCATATCTGAAATATAGTATTTATTTAATGTTTTTAGATATTCTTTTCCTTTAATATCATATCTGTAGACCTTATAGAAGAGAAATGATTCACAAAGGTAACTCAAATAATTACCAACCGTATCCGGTGTAATTGACTTAAAACCATTTGATTTCAAAGTATCCGATATTTTTTTGGCACTGATAATAGAACCGATGTTGGAACACATAAAGTCGTAAACCGCATTAAATAAATTATCGTTCCGAATTCCATAACGATCGATAATATCCTTTGTGGCTACAGTGCTTTCTAACATCTTCAGATATTCTATCTTATTATCAATATCCGGTTCCGTAGCAGCATACGGGAACCCCCCATAAAGAAGATATTGATTATATGCAGTTCTCTTATCTCCACCTATAAAGCCGTAATATTCAGCAAAAGACAAAGTATATACCTTAATCTCAATACTACGACCTCTAAGTGCAGTACGGATATCACTTGATAGCACTTTTGAATTTGACCCTGTAATGTAAACATCACATCCGTCATTCTTGAGACTGTTTACTAAATCCTCAAAATCCTGAATATACTGAATTTCATCTATCATCACATAACACTTGCTATCATCTGTTTTTCTGCTATTTATATATTTATATAGAACGTCGGAATTCCGAAGACTCACATTTTCTTTGTTTTCAAGATTGACTTTTATAATATGTTCTTCCGAAATTCCATTATCGATAAGATATTTAGAGTATATTTCAAAAAGCAGTACAGACTTGCCACATCGCCTGACTCCGGTAATTACTTTAATCAAATCTCTATCTTTTTGCTTGACCAATTTTGTTAAATATACAGGTCTTTCGATAATCATAACTATCACCCTTTACCGATATTCTACTCGAAATACTTTTTCTTTTCAAGTTTTTTTCGAGCGAGCGAATTATGATGGGATGTTCCGCCTGGAAATTTCTCCTGTGCCTTTTCACATTTATGTATGATTGAATCGACAGCTCGAAGCGCTTCTGTTAATTCCTCTAATGAATTATTTTACTCTTTTATACATTGGATGATTCTCATGAAATTGAACCAAATCCCACAGGTTGCCATACAAATCGGAAAATACTGCTACAATCCCGTATTCCTGCTCTTTAGGTTTTCGGACAAACTCGATTCCTTTTGCTATCATTTCATTATAGTCTCTCCAAAAATCATCTGTTCCAAGGAACAGAAAAATTCTGCCGCCTGCCTGATTCCCAACGAAAGGGATTTGTTCAGGTTTTGAAGCCCTTGCAAGGAGTATTGTTGTTCCTGATGTTCCCGGCGGGGATACTACCACCCAACGTTTGTCCTGCTCAGCCTGATAGGTATCTTCCACTAGTGTAAAATGAAGTTTTTTCGTATAAAATTCGATTGCTTCATCATAATCGTTTACCACTAAAGCTATATGAACAATGGATTGTATCATTATTTAAAACCTTCTTTCTCTAAAAACAAGTCGCTGTCAGGCCACTCGCACTCAATATATAAAAGGAATAATCTTGTATTTCACTTTTTTGGCGTATTGGTCCCAGAGCGCTCCGTATTTTGCCCTGCAGACTTTGTCGTCATCGGCCTGGCGGGTGATCATAAGAGCTATGTAGTAAGCCGGGTACAGCCACACCATCCAAATCCCAAAGTATCCGCAGACGAGGGCGATGGCTATAGCCTGTATAATTTCGCCAAGATAGTTGATGTGACGGCTCGCGCCCCAGTAGCCATTAGCAAGCAGGCTGCGTTTGCCGTCGCTAAGTACTTCCGGCTGTATCCAAAGGAATTTTCTGTCAGGTGCAGTTTTAAAGGAATACTTCTGCATGTTTGCGCCGCGTGTAAACACCCAGCCAAAGAGGAAGAGTGCCCCAAAGAGGATGGTAAGCCATGCGGGATAACCGGGATTGGGAAGATGAGCGGTAAACCAAAGTGCGACAGAATAGAAATACGGGTAGAACGCAAGACAGCCAAATCCTAATTTGAATCCCACGCGTTCAGCAATAAAATCGTATGTCCATAAATGGATCTTTTCGAATATCAGATAATCAAAGCAAAACCATGTCAGCATTGCGCAGCCGAGAAGAAAACCATAGTTTATATTTTCGACATTCATTATATGATACGCCGCAAAAGAAAGAACATTCAATTGAAGCATAACAGCGCCGATTAAATAGAACCACAGCTTTGCATCAATAAGCCCGTCTTTGAACTGCACATCTTTTACTCTGCCAAACCAAAAATCAGCAAAAAAGGATTTACCGGTAGATGGATATTTGAGAACAATATAAAAAGTAAACACTAATCCGATAACACACGCGCCAATAAGACCCTGCCATCGGGTGTCATAAAGCCATACGTATGGAACGATATGAAAATTCCCAAGCAGAAACCAAATGAGAATACTTGCACAAAGAACGAATTTACCGTTGGTCCTGTATTTCATTACTTCGCCTGTTATTTCATTTTTCACATATCCCTTTACTCTCTTAGCCGGAATGATTATGTGTAAAAGAGTGATAATTAAGTATGCAGCTAACGGGGTGATCAACCCCAAAAACAACTCCATGACAAACCTCCGGTGTTTTTCGACATGACAGCAATAGCGGCTTTTCTGCTCAAAACTCTGGTAAGTACAAACCGGCCGATTTTATTCACCGCTCCGGAAATGATAATCGGACCTCTTCCTAAAGCATGCAAAGCTTGTTCAGCAACTTCACTTGCTTCCATCGATCCGGGCGCCGGTTTGGTTTTCTGCGCTAGGTTGTAGCCGGGAGTGAGAATTGCGCCGGCACAGCAGGCCAGTACATCAATTCCGTGCGGCTTCATTTCTTTCCAGAGACCTTCAGCTAAAATGGCGTTAAATGATTTTGTTGCGGCATAAGCCGCAAGGTGCGGGCTTCCCTGCCCACCGGCAAGAGATGACATCAGTACAATACCTCCGCGTTTTTGCTGTATCAATGATACTGTTTTCATATAAATCTCCTTGCCATAAAATATACAAAGAAGAACTATTCCGGATTCTTAATGGTGTCATCGCAACAACCTTTTCGAACTCATTTTATGCGTAGTACCTGGCTTTAGCAACTAAGGATACTTTTCATAATCCGTTACTTTTTGCAAGCCGCAAGTAATGCCTACATGCGATGCTTATTATTTTAATCATATCGATTTGGAGTATTTCATCATTATTCATGCCGTTAATCTCCGAAGACACTCTCGTTTTTTCTGATGTAATCTTCCAAAAGGCTATCGAATTTTGACTCTTCTTCGGAAAATCGATCATCAAGTTCATCAAATAGGTTTTCATTGTACGATTCCGAGAAGCTTTCCAATGTGTTATCTTTATATTTTTCAAGCAGTTCATTGTTTTTTTCGTATATCTCAACAGCATCCCTCATAATATTGCTAAGATTTTCATTCCCTAAAGCCTGAAATCCCTCTTGTGCCATTTTTGCATACTGTCCTGTCGAATTAAAGAATAGCTGATTCAATCCACCGTTATTGATTTCATCTACAACGGTGCAGCATGAATATACATCTTCGGCTGTTTGGACTCATATTTTTCGTTATTTTGCCTTTATTTCATTCGGTTACTTGTCCGTTTTTTATTCGGCGATTTGAATATGCTTTGATTGGCAGAGAAATTCCCCCAGTGATGATTGTAAGTATCCGTTGGTGTGGCAGTCGGTTGTTGTTGAATTGTTGTTCAAAACAAGCTATTAAATTATGCGTACCCCCATGTAAGTAAGTTCCATGTACCATTGGCGTTTCTGGCTAAGTACCAGCTCCACCCTGTATATTCTTCATCCGGGGTCCAGGCATCTCCACCGTTTTTTGGTGAATGAAACGATGATTCAAAAACAATACATTCATCATAACCGACATCTTTTCGCAGTTCATTGACGTAGCCAATATTGTCTTTGCTGATTTCGTCGCCAACATAAGAAATAGAATGAAGTTCGCAGCCATCCCACGATGAAAACTCATTCTCAATTACTTTAATAGCAGAATCCATGTCTTGCTGAGAATAGATTTCTGAACTCCCATAATCCACGGAAATATTGTTTGTACTTGCTTTGCTGCAGCCACAAACCATAACAAAAAATAGTGATAAAATAACGGCAATCACTCTCTTTATCATTTGAACCTCCAACTTCCGATTTGTCCGTGACATCTGCTTTGTTTTTACAACTGTCAAAGTATCACCGCCCTTTGATTATAAGACCTGTTTATATTCATCTTTCAATATGGAATACCAGACTTCATCAACCACGCCAATATTATTTTTTCCGGCAGCGCGCCAGATCCCTTCATAAGTCATTCCTGCCTTTTGCATGACCCGGCCGGATTTAGGATTATTTACATCATGAGCGGCCGCAATTCTATTGAATCCAACCTCATTGATAGTTCTCAACATCCTCATTGAGCGGGCACCAGCTTTCCAGTACCTTTTCCGATACTTCCATGCTGCTGTGCGTGGGCCATGTAAGGATAGAGATGTCACTCATCTATTTTCTTCACACACCCTGCAGTAATCTCCACATGGAACGACAGGCTCGGTTTGCTGTCACGATCACATATTGACAGCATCAGCATCCAGGAGAAAATCCTTGATGCCGATATAAAGGATCCCGTTATCGTCGTGCCACGGCATGATGTCATCTTTTACGATGACGACCTTTTTGAATGAGTCCGGAATACGCCGCAGTGAGTTAATTTCCTGCTGTCGTTTTCGATCATCGTCAACATGAAGGGCAGATTGAATGTAGTATATTTTCCCGCCGTCATTGGCAATGAAGTCGACTTCAAGCTGTGTACGTATCTCTTTTCCGTTTTTATCAAGATGCCTATATTCGAAAACGCCGACATCGACATTATAGCCCCTCGACTTCAATTCAATAAAGAGGATGTTTTCCATGATGTGATTCTCTTCTTGCTGTCTAAAATTCAATCGCTCGTTCCGGAGGCCGATATCCGTGAAGTAGTATTTGACCGGCGTGCCGATGTACTTCTTCCCCTTAATGTCATACCTGCGAGCGACATCAATGAGGAACGCTTCTTCGAAATATTCCAGATAGGTATCGATCGTTGTAGAATTGATCGATACCTTGTTTACCGTTTTGAAGGTATCCGACAGTTTTTTGGGATTCGTCAGCGACCCGACAGAGGAAGATATAATGTAAGCGAGGTCATCCAGAATTTGCTTGTCATTTCGAATTTTATGTCGATCGATGACATCCTTCATATACGTATTCTTGAAAAGATTCTGCAGATAATCACTCTTTTCCTTATGAATGGAAAGTGACATGATTCTTGGCAGACCGCCGTACGTGTAATACTCTTTCCATGCATTTTCCTTGCTGTCCGAAAAGGCGTCGTAAAATTCTTTAAAGGAAAGCGGATACAATTTGATTTCATCTCCGCGGTCGCGAAACTGCGTCACAATGTCTGAGGAAAGCATTTTGGAGTTGCTTCCTGTGACATAAATATCGGCATTTTTCAGCTTCATTAATCCAAGGAGGACATCAACAAAACCGATCTTCTCGTCGGGGTTGTCAAGCCATGGGTTTTTTACTTCCTTAACATGCTGGATTTCATCAAGAATGACGTAGTACTCCTTATCTCTATCTACGACCCGGCTTCGGATGTAATTACCCAGTTCCATCGGATTTCTATACTTCGCATTGGCCTCGTCATCTAGTGATAGCTCGATAATATAATCGTCTTCGATTCCGATCGAATTCAGATGCGTGTGAAATAGCTCAAATAACAGATATGATTTCCCGCATCTTCTGATTCCGGTGATAATTTTGATCAGACCATTCCTTTTCTTACGAATCAGCCGGTTAAGATACGAATCTCGGTTAATGATCACAGCAGCCCTCCAAAGGAAGAATTTTTGCCGCAAATGGATAAAATTCTTCAAAAAAACGAACATGTCATGAGCTGCAAAGCACAGATCGTGATTATCATAAGATCATCTAAAATAAGCAACTCAATAAAGTTGCTGTTAGGATTCCTGATGTTCGGCGCACTCGAACATCTCCCCCTCTATTGCAAAAATATCTTCAATCGGAATTCTCGTGTCGTCCTGCATTACCACCGCGTGCTCATATTCCTCTATTTTCTTTACGCATCCGGCAGCCGTAATGTATGCGCCGCCTGACTTCTTATTATCCGGCTGAAAGTAGGTGATTGAGACTTTGGGCTGTTCGTCCATCTGGTCTTGAATGATGCACAGTCTCTGGTTCAAATCTGCCTTGCTGTATTCATCCATCTCTACTCTTGTGTCTGTTAACCGCGCAGTCTCACTGATAGCGGCATCGTGGCCCGTAAGAGCAGCAAACGGGGAAAACTGTGCCGCACGGTCATATGCAGACATATGCGGGCGCGTTGTGGAGGTGTGATGCGGCAAATTGATAATGTCGTCGTATGGATTCATCATGCCTTGTGTCCTCCAATCTGCCGGTTGCGGGAAGCGGTTGTAGCTCCTTCTTCAAGGTTCATACCCTTCAGAACAGCGTTTTTACCGTACTTTTTCTTTATCTCAATTACAGCCTCCTGTATCTTTTTTTCTCGTGCCAGAGCTGCTTCTTCCTCCGTGCTTTTCTTCTGAACAGCTTCATAATCTGTAAACATGTCAAGCTGCTCGAAAGAGTCGGATTTTATACTTAAGTTTCCATCGACTACATGATTTGCTGTGATATTTACTCTTCTGACCAGCAAGCTTTTATCTGCAATACGGTCAAACAGCTCCATAACTGCATTGATGATGAGCATCGTAGAGGAAGTCTGACGGCGCAGGTTTGCGGTGCCGTGTGCGTGTTTGGGAATTTTGCGGCCGTAATGGTCTGTTGTGACCTCGCCATGATAGGATTTACTTATCTGTGGATTCGAGAGATTTTCAATATCATATCCTATCGTCAAAACCATCTGGTCCGTTACAAGACCCTTGTCCACTAAATCCAGGACGAGCAGGTCAGTCATTTCCCGCACGATTAATTTTGCTTTATCAAAGGCATAGGGGCATTGAAGAACCTGCCCGGAACCTATGCTTTTGGAGCCTGGCTTATATGCTTTAATATCGGCTATCGTGCATGGCTCCCAGCCCCATGCATGGTCAATCAACAGTTCCGCATTGATGCCAAAGAGCATATAAAGCAAATCTTCGTTGTTGTACTCACTTAGCTTTCCAACAGAACATCTTGCTATATCGCCCATGGTAAACATCCCGTGTTCTTCCAGCTTCCTGGCATAGCCACGTCCAACACGCCAGAAATCCGTAAGCGGACGGTGCGTCCAGAGCAGCTGACGATAGCTTCTTTCATCCAGCTGTGCAATACGCACACCGTCTTTATCCGGCTGGATATGTTTCGCCTGAATGTCCATTGCGATTTTAGCAAGATAGAGATTTGTTCCTATTCCGGCTGTCGCCGTGACACCGGTCGTCTTAAGGACTTTCTGAATCATTGTCATGGTCATCTCACGGGGTGTGAGATGATTGGTGGCTAAATAATCTGTGGCATCAATGAACACCTCATCGACTGAGTAAACATGGATATCTTCAGGGGCAACGTATTTCAAATAAATGTTGTAAATCCTCGTGCTGTATTCCATATACAGAGCCATCCGCGGCGGCGCGATGATATAGGAAACAGCCAATTCAGGCGAGGCCAACAGCTCCGCATTGTCATAGGATTCGCCGGTGAGCTTACGCCCCGGTGCTTTCTGCAGACGCTGTGCGTTCACTTCTTTAATTTTCTGCACAGCTTCAAACAACCTTGCCCGACCGGAAATTCCATAGGATTTGAGCGACGGCGAAACAGCAAGACAGATGGTCTTTTCTGTGCGGCTGGCATCGGCGACCACGAGGTTCGTGTTCATGGGGTCAAGACCGCGTTCAACACACTCGACCGAGGCGTAAAAAGACTTCAGGTCGATTGCAATATAAAAGCGATTCTTTTTTGCCATGCCTATTCACCTCCCATACGATAGCTGGCAGCTCGAAAAAATACGTCGGCGATGATCAGCCAAATGCCCGCAGCGCACTATTGCTTTCAATCTCTTTGTTAATCAAGTTAATTGTTTTTTCCCTGATTTCAACAGAATGTGCTATAGTCTGCCACTCTTTTACAGAATCTTTAACTTCTTCTATAATCTTCTTACACTTAAATGTCTTAATGTCCATATTTTGACCACATGCAATCATGTCATTCATCAAGATGTTTGATTTTTTCCCGTTAATTGTCATCTGGTGAGCCTGAAGCCATTTATTTCCGGAATCACATGCAAATGTTACATCATAGGCTGGAGATAATGTCCAAATCCCATTCCTATCCATCAAAAAGGAAATATTTTTTACATGGTCATCCTGATTTACCGCAAGAACATTAAATATCATCCTTCTATAAAACTGTTCTATATCACTACTTGGCAAGCCTAATCTTCTTGCAGTTAATGCAGCCATTTCATAGCTGCATAAACCCGGTTCATTATAATCGATATGAGAAATTGCACCTAATGACTGCATATGCAGCTTTTTGCCATTCACTCTATCAAATCTCTTTGTCATAAAATGTTTTCGGCCGCCTTCTTCCAGCAGCGTACACTCACTCATAACAATTCCTGCTTTTAATGCCATTTTGTAATACGCATACTCAATCAAAGTATATTCCAGAACATCTTCAAGATTATGGTCTCCATTTTTGGCAACACCATCAAACTTAATTAACCAAAAATCATACCCCTGGTCTAAATCAATCTGCCCCGAACGTATATCACCTGTTTTTTCATTATAGGCAATGACAGCCTTTGCTCTGGCTCCGCCAGCCGAGGTCCCAAGCTGCAATAACTGGTTGTAAGTCATATCATCCTGCACTGACAGATGAATATTCTCTCTATCTTCTAAAACAGACGAGGCAAAACCTACTAATCCTGCAATGTCTATTTTATCATTGCTGCCTCCGTGTAAGCTCATGGCCGGTTTATATTCCAGCGCGCCCATCCCACGTTTTCCGGTATAACACAATCGCTCCACCACGTTAAAAGACTCTGGTGTTCTTCCCTTTGCTGCAAGCCACTGATCAATTACTGCATTTCCAAACTTGTCCGGCAAAGAATCTGCCAATAAGCCTGGAACACCCTTAAAAGCCGGTACTGCTAATTCAGGAAACTCATATACCCTATTCGATAAGGGCATCATGAGTGGTGATATCTCAATACCCATGCGGACAAAATCCTTATTATATTCAAAGGACACATATTTCGCACCTTCTTCTAAATGAAAATATCCTACAGTTGTTCCCCATAGCATTACAGTTGCCGTATTATTCATTACTTTTCATCTCCCCATCTACTATCTATATTGGGGTTTTGGGGCTTCTTTTTTCTTGCCCGTTTCCTTTGTGACATAATCGACTTATCATGCAAATAATACGAGGGTCTCTTTGTTGGATCTGGAACGAGCATATCAAGATTGGCATCTAAGTCCAGCGCGATAAGCACTTTAATCAGATTACCAAGCTGCACATCTTCCCCGCTCTCCACACGTAATATACTTCGCAGCGCAATGCCTGATTTATCTGCTAATTCTTTTTGCGATAAAGGATAATCAATTCTATATGCTTTTAGTCTTGCGGCGAGTTCGGATAATGCGCTATGAGATGACAAATATTTGCCCATTACTTCACCTCTTTCATTATGAACAATAGTATTCTCTTCACCCATCATAACGCAAAGCCGAGTAACGTGCAACATCTTGCATATTATATGTCATTTATCTGATTTATATGCCATATTCGGCATCATTAATTCCGGATATCCGCGGCATACAAAGTGGCAGATGTATAGATCCGATCGAAAAAGGACCGGAACCTGTCTTCGCCCGTATCAATCATTCCCTCGGCGTCCCCGTCTGTGCAAAGGATTTTCCCGTCGGTCTCATTAAGGTGGGTGACCATCAGTGAAACCTTCGCGCCCTTACATTGCTCACGATTCTGGGCATCCCCGAAATATTTTCTGTCATCTTCGACAGCAAAGGTGAACTCTCTTCCCCCCGGATGCCGCGCGAATCGCAAGGACTCCTGCCATTGGTTTTCCACATTGGTCTCATCGCGAATTCCGGGCGATATATCCTCCCGGTCGCACTCGTGCGGCAGCGGTCCCGCGCCGTGTCGTGTGACGTATGAGCGCGTCACATAACATACCTCGGTATTGTCCCGGCTGTATGGAATTTCGCATGCCTTCAGAAGATCAAACGGATTTTTGCTGCCCGTGTCCGACGGCGTAAGGTACGGCATGTAAGGCCGGTTGTTCCGGTCGAGCAGAAGACCCTGTGCCCCCTCGAAAACCAGGTGCTCCGTTTCCTGAAGAAGTGCCTTTGCGTCCCGGATGATCGAAATGTATCCCAAACCCGCCTTCATTGCGTCTGCCGCGTTGTACGCAACATTGCGGTCCAGAAGCAATTCGCACCAACTGCCGCCGTCCCGCATCCTCAGAGACAATTCTCGAAGTCGCGACGGGACATATCCGGTTCGGATTTTCTCCAGAAAAAGCCCGGCTTCGCGAGGTGAAAATGACGCAAATTCTTCCAGTGACAGCGCAAACTCCGGGTTCCGGTTACGGATAACGGTTTCGTTAACCCCCATACCGCAGCTGCCGTGGCGCGCCTTTCCTCTCTCATTCTCGGTTAAGGCGTTCAGAAGCACATCGAAAACCGTCGTAAGGCGGCATCGCCTGTCGATAAGGATCGGCGGCGCCCGGCCGTTCACCTTGCGAAAAGCCTCAGCTTCCTCGGGCAGCTTGAGCAGGTCCGGAAGAAAAGTCTCCGAGAGATAGGTCGGGACATTGTGAAATGATCCGGAGGAGAGCTGGTGAAAGACAAATCTTTGACCCGGCCGGTCCACGGTATGACCCGCCTGCGCACCGCCGTTGTGTTTGATCACAAGCGCGGCGGGGATTTGCCCCGTAAAGTAATCGGTCGCCAGTCCTTTCCCTTCATCTCCGAAATTTTTGCCGATAACGACAGTAATTCTTTTACTCATCAGAATTTAAAGAACCCCTTTTTCTTGTCGCCGAGTACGAGTCCGCCGAGAGCCGAGGCGATGACCAACCGGGCTTCCGGATCTTTCCATTGCTCGACGATATCCTTCTTGTTTCCGCCCTCCGACAACTGCATGACGGACACGAACAGCTCCGCGAGATATTTCAATTGAATCGGCTCCAGCTCGATGACGCGCCCCGGGATCAATTTTTCCCACGCTTTCCCGCTATTCTGCCTCTCATAGGATCCGGCTTTCATCACGATGTGAAAAATGTTGTATTTTAGCGCAGCGGCCTGATATAACTCCTTCGCCGAATAATCGCGCTCCACATCGTCGCCGAACACGCGCTTGATCTCATCCCGAGTCAGCGTCTCATGGCAGCACTCGTCACCGATCGTGAAAATATAGCCCTTCTTCCCGCGCTTGTTGTAGCAATCGATATCCGTATGTGTATCCGCAAAATACCATGACAAGCAGTACGACTCTCCGCCGTTTCCGCCTCCGCCGCTCTCAAAAAACACATCCAGGAGCTGCTCGGCAATCCGGATGTCCGCCTCAAACTGCGTCGCCTGCAGCGGAGCGCGATCCGACTTCGAGTCGCCGATTGCCTGGAACATAATATGCGGATTCGTAACCGGCTGTTTATCGTAGATTTCGAGCATCGTCTTGTTAAGCGAGTTTTTCGCGATCTCCTCGGACAGGTAGCCCATGGAACCGGTCACGTCCAGACCGACGATAATCGCCGTTGAAAGCGGATTATCCTTCGAGTCCCGCGATTCCCTCACCTTGATCCTGGACGGATCGTAGACCTCCTTCATCCCTCTCGATTGATACAGATCTCCGACCTTCGAATCTGCGTTGATGTTGCGGCTGCTTTGCAATTTTGCCCAGTCAGTGCTCGTATAACTTCCATGTCCCATATTTGATTTCCTTTCCCGAGGCTTTCGCGCTCAATTTAATGTACTCTCATTTACTTCAAGCTTGCGAAAAACACGCTTCCCGTACGCCAGCATCAACGACACATCCCATTGTGAGAAATCCGAAAACGCGTCCTTCTTCGGCTTTTCGCGTAAAAATGTGTGAAAATCCTCCGGAACAACGCTCCGGGTATCTTCAATCCGGGAAAAGCCCATCGTCTCGGCCGCGATTCTGCGTACGGCCAGCAGTTCGTCTTCGTATGGATTCACCTTCTCCCGGAACTCCGACCGGAACTCCGAAGTCCGTCGAGCTCGCCACAGACTTCCGTACAGGTATGCCTGGTGCGTCTCCGGATTGATGTAAATATCACGGATGTCGATGTCCGACAAGACGAAATCATTAAACTGCAACAGGCAGCAGAGATTCTCCAACCGGCTTACAATCCATGCAGCGTGTACATCCGGCAATTTACGGAACGAAACGAGCGGATACTCATCCCGGCCCCGGGGAATCACCACAAGGACCCTTTGATCCCGAAGCACAAACCTGTGCGTGATTTCCGGCAAAAACTGTTTCATCGAATACTTGTCGCCGGGCGGGTAACGCAGAGAAAAAGCCGTGTCTGCATAGCGCTTTGCGTCATCCGGATCGGAAAATAAAAGAAACACATTTGATCGCCCCATGAAGATCGACGTGTTCAGGGAATTCACGTGATGGATGTAGGAGATCTCCACGACGGAGTCATCCTCGGCGATAAACGTGACCGTCTGCGCATGATGTTTCCAATACTGATCCTGATTGAGCTCTTCCAGCTTCTGCTTGAGAAAGACTCCGGCGGCCTCTCCGCGAAACATCTCAGCGATCACTTCGGAGGTCATCATATCCACGCCGAGATCTTTCGGCGAGAGGGCGATCACGTTTCCGCAAAACTTGCATTTCGCAGACATGAGATTCTCATCCGGTTCAAGTGCAGCTCCGCAGGCGGGACAACAAATTGCTTGCATATTTACCTGTCCAAATGCATTTGATCGGAATGCATTTGCTCCTTTTCATTATATTGTATTCTATCTCTCTATCTTTCTATCATAAGTATATTATTATTCATAATATATAAATCTGTCAATAATTCGTATGCTTTATTCTGTTGTTGTTTCGCAATTGAGCTTGTACCAAAATAAATGACTGGTTTTCTTATTTCAATCCTTGTGACCCTGAAACTTCTTTTGTAGCACTTGTTAATGTGCAGATCAGTATGATAGTATTAAAAATAAATATTTATAGCTAATATTTGATAAATACTAACGTACTATTCATGCATTCTTCAACTTAGTGATAAATCTAGAAGGAGACTATTAAATTATGAAAACAAACAGCAAATGCACAAGATTCGTTTCACTGCTACTTATACTTCTGACGATTTTCTCGTTAGCAGGATGCGCCAGGAAAGATAGTAAAGATCAAGACAGTACGCATGTTCAAGGCAACTCCGAGGAATCCAAAACACAGAGTGGCGGTGTAAAAAGTGATGGTTATGACAAATTCAGCAAGCTGAAAATTGGCATGACCAAAAGCGAGGTCAACGCGATTTTGGGTGAACCCGCAAAAGTAGACAAAGCTTATTACTATTATGACATAACCGTAAATGGACAGGATTTAGAATTAACTGTATGGATTGACGCAACCAGCGGTTTGGTCACTAATTTATACGGAGACTTTTCTAACGACAAATACAGAATGGAATTTGCTGACAGTGCAACGGATCTTTCCACTGTCAGCGATCTGGACAGCGGCAAGATTGACAATTACGATGCCTGTAAAACTGCTTTCAAAACTCCTGGCTTTTTAATTTCCATAGATGAAGACGGCGTAAAAGAATACCTTTGGGTCAATACCGACGACGGTCATATGACAGTTACTTTTAAAGCCGACGGAAGTGTAAAAACATACATCGGCGTTTGCTGATACTTGAAAACAATGGCTATCTAAACTGATCACAATCCATAAGCTTTAATTGCTTCATATTTATCTTACGTTGCTAATGAATGTCCGGCTGTGATAGATTCTCGTGATGAATAGATTCGGTAGACGATAATATTATATGATTCATTTGTTAAAAATTCTTAGGAAGCGGGTAGATCAATGGCAAATAGTGAAAGCACACATGTTCAGACAAATACCTCTTATGCAAGCGAATCGAATCAACCGCCGCATCTGAGGCAGTCGCAAACATTAGAATTCGATCCGATGGTCAGTCAGCTGACACAGGAAGAGAAGGATGCCTTTCTTAAGCGTTTCACCGGCAGCAAAATTAATATAGCTCGAACAATTATAGGCACTGTTTTGCTCAGTGTTTTATTTTTAATTTTGCTCTTCATTGTTTTAGTTACTCTGTTCGCAACTGAAGTTATTACGAGAAAAACCATCGTTGTTTCTACGATTGGGCTAATAGTCGTCTGGATTGCTCTGACTGTTGCCGCAGCCTGGTTGGTCTCTCGAAGAACGAAACGATATATTCATAAGCTGGAGTATAAGAAACAGGTGATGTTCATTACGAGAAACCTCGATTTGACCTTGTTTTCACCGATATTCATCACGGTCAGTGTTTGGGAATATATTTCGAGTCATCCAGAACAGGTAACGTACAATTTTTGCAACAAAACACTGCTATCAAAAGATGTCAAAGCCGGCGACCTGATATTCAGATATTCGAATACACTCGACAACAGCAAATACTCCTTGAATTATTTCGTGTCCCAACCAAAGTAATAAAGGAGAAGTTATCCCCAAATATTTGTCATTTTCTTCCTTTTAACAATGCCCTCGTTTTGATTAATATAAGATCTTTTCCGGCATTTCAGGAGCTCTTTTCTTCCTTTTTCGTTACGTGTATAAAGAAGTGAAAAACGGCCGGTGCTTCTTTTTAGATACTCTGCAAAAATCTCAGCATATTCTTTTTTTGCCGCAATGACCGATGGACAGGCATAGCTGTGGGAATATTTCTTAATCGGGACAAATAGGATACTATAACTTTTAACTAAGACATAACGAGGGTTGTCTATTGCAGAAAGCAGCTCACGCATTGCTTCGGCAAATACGTATTTCTCATGTAATGTTGCGTTGGTTAAGCAGGAATATATATACATTCCTAAACCATCTGAGGTAATTTTCACTTTAGCATCCATACTTTCTATTTCATGAATATCTCTCAGAGTCTTCAAAACACATTGCGATAAAGTTTCAATTGTCTTTTTGGGAGATAAGTAACGGAAAATTCTGAACAGCCCTACTATGAAAAGGTATCCGCATAAAGTTAGCAAGAGAAGCGCACCGATAAAACTCAAGAACGAATTTGCCTTTTGTCCAACCATCATCATAGTTTGGGAAAATACCCGGATAATTCCTTGAAATGCTATCGCAAAAATCAGTGCAAAAAGTATATTCTGAAATAAAAAACCTCTTGGATGCACAGTCTTTGGAATTTCGTCCATCTCAAGAACTTCCATGTAACCTACTGTGCCGTTCCAATGCTCGGCCACCGCCGCTCTGTCAGCCGCTAAAGTCAACATTTGCTTGTTTATTTGATGAATTCCATTCTCATTATAGGGTGGTCTAATAATATCCAGACGTTCAATTCCGTTTTCAATGATGTTATTCGAGTATGTAGGCGCCATAAAGCACTCGAATCGGCGTTTTAAGGTTTCAAAGTCATTGCTTGGAAGAATGTTTTTATCTTCTACTATGGGTTTCAGCAGTATTTCTTCAGCCTTATTATCAGATACATAAGGGGGTTCAACCGTAACCAAATGCCATATGTTCGCAACTTTTTCCGGCGAATCCTTATCAACCCTTATTGCACGTCCACGCATTTGATTCGACAACACAAAACTGCCCACAAAACTGGCAAGAATGAGAGAATTTATGCAAGGGGAATCCCAACCTTCACCCAATAATGATTTTGTTCCAACAAGAACTTGTATTAACCCTTGCCCGAATGCTTCCGTAATAATTGCTACCTTATTCTTGTTTGAACCGCTGAAATTAATCTCAAGATAGTCCGTGTTCGGGAGCTCTTTTGTATTGAATGTCACATTCCTTTTTTCAGCTATTAATTTGATTTCGGGGAGTATATCCTTTGGAATTATGACAACCTGTCCCGATAAAAGCGCCGGGTTAACCTGATCACCACAACTTCTGCGCACCGATTCGAATATCGGCACGGTTCCCATGGTGGATATTGTTTCATCAGTGCCAATTACATTCATCATATTTTTTCTGACATAATCAGTGAGAATCAACATCCTCAAATCTTTATTGAGATTACTTAATTCACTTCGCACGATCTCGTTGATACTATCGAGTTTCCCGGTTGAAGAAAGCAATACTCTATTGATTTTATCATTGGATTTCAGTTGAACCTGGCTTTTCTCAATCAGCGATTTTTCGGAAAGAGAGACGTGCAAACGAGATGAAACTTCCTCTGTGAATATTGCAGGGGAATCAATCACAAACTGAAAAGCCGTTTCTGCAAAGGCAAGCGAAAACGCAGGCAGCTTACCACTTGGAGAAAGCAGTTTGATTAGTTTTTTGGGCAGCTCAACTCCATGATGTTTGGCTAAACACAGTATGGCAATACAGCCCTTCGCATTTTCAAGAATCATTTCCTCTTTTTCGCGAAAGTCGGTTAGCAGCCCTGATTTAGTCAAAATATCATCGAAAAGTTGGCTTTGTAAAATCTCCTGTGCACAGAATATTGCTTTTTGTTTATATTGGTTAAAAACTTCTTTTTCTTTATCCGTCGGGTAATTGAAATAAATATAGTCTTGATGAGGGCAGAGCGTCTTTTGAACGACTAACTGAGGCACAGAGATTTCTTCATCGATTTCACCGCATAAATGGATGTACTTTTCCCATTCGCCCGGTGTGCTGTCGTATGGCGGAGTGGCCGTTAATGCGATTATTGTAATTTGTTTCCCGAGCGCGGCAATAAACGCCTCTAGAACTTTCTGCCATTCATTTTTCAGGTGGTGTGCCTCATCAAGACAGATTGTTCTTATATCGGCTTTAATAATAGCGTTAAGTAAATCAAAATCGGTGAAATCAATTTCAGAGTCACTCTCTGCCTCTTCATCGTCTAGTTCTTCTTTCACAGAAAGCTTGTAAAAAGCGGCATATAGAGCCTGATAGGTTATCGATGTAATTTGTGACGGCTTATGTAGATTACATGAATAATAATCATCGACGTTTGCATCGAAAGGCAGAAAACTATCTGCAAAACGTTCGCCCCATTGCTGACGAATGGTGACCGTTGGCGAAAGTATTAAAGCAGGGTTATTTAACCGGCAAATCAGCTCAAGTCCCAATGTTGTTTTTCCGCTGCCGGGTGCAGCGACAATATGGACTTTCCCGTCTTTCAGATATTGCTCGGCATGATCCAAAACAATTTCCTGATAATCGCGAAATTCACCTTTGAATTTTATGTTTGAAAGTGTTCTCATGAATATCTCCATATTTTAGAAATAAAATAGTCAGCATCAATATTTAAGAAATTACAATATAAAAAGAATATCATAATTTAAGATAATTATTAAGTCGATTACAGAAAAGTTATATAGTCCAAATGCAGCTCAGCATGATAATATCGGCCATTCCGGGCATAGTTCTTCAGAGGCATTTATTTCGATGGAGAATTGCCTTCATTTCAAGCCATATAGTTTAAATGGATTTTTCTCCAATTCTTCTCTGTACAAGCTCACAACATCCAAAATGTCAAAAAACATAAATTTGCATTTCCCAATATAGCCATCTTTAATGTAACCCTTCTTATAGGCCATAGCCTGGATCGTATACCATGGTTTTACCGGCGGTTCCCAAACTTCTACAAACCATTCGCCGGGCGGATATTTCTTTCGTATTTCTTCGTTGGGTACAAAAATATCGCTGATTTCTTTGGGCAAAATATCTTCCATGTAATGCATGGCAGTCAGTTTATAAATATCAACGCCAAGTAATAAAGCTTTCCCGCCATTATGTATAACATAATCCAAACCACCCTTTGCCGCCTGATCTGCGTGCAGGCCCCAACCGGAAGTCCTTATAATCCCCTCACATGTAATAACATCCGGTCTCTGTCGAAAGGTATCAGCGATAATTCCCATATCTGTTTTCTTAGCATTTTCCGGGAGAACTTTGATTTTCACAGTTATCCCCATATTCTTATCTTCTTCTGTAAGCGCCATGGCAGGACCAAGTCTTAAAGCCGGCATAAAAATGCTTCCATACAGTCCTACACATTCCATCAGCGCCTCAATAACAGATTCAGCGCCGCCTTCCATATACCCAAAGCTGCTAAGTGAACTATGTACTTCAATTTCCATTCCGGTTTGAATCCCTATTTTTTTAAATTCCTTAATCAGCTCAAGTTTTTGCATTCCAGCCCCCTCCGGCAAAATCATTTCATAACAGTACCGTTTTCAAAATGCACAAAACTTATGTCTCCTGCACTATTATCTTTATCCGTATCTGCATAATATCCAGCTTCATCGTGATACGCAAGCGCATAGGCTTCCTCACCCTTACCGAACTAATCCAGTACATGCGGATTCCTGTACTGTCCATGCCGCTTTGTCTTATCCCCGTATTGGATAGAAAACTTCGGGCACCCGTGCAGGCAGCCCAGGCAGGCAAGGCATTTCTCACTGGTCCATACCGGTTTGCCGTCCTGCATTTCTATCGCATCTACCGGACAATTCCTGACGCACAGCCCGCACCCTACGCAGCTATCTTCCACGCGAAAATGGTCCGTAGTTCTTTGTTTGTCGTAATTCTTATAATAAATCCTGCCGGCGAATGCGGGAAGTCTCATCTTCATAAAATCACCGCGGTCCCTCGCCTGCACCTTGCGGACGACATCATCAATCTGCGGTTCCGCCGCCTCGTTGATTCTTCCCACATGCGCTTCATCCGACAGATCGAAAATAGGTGTCCACGAATCCGGCATCTTTACACTAAATCTGGCATCCAGGGGAAACCCTTTGCGGGCCATATATGTATTGACCACAGACCCGCTGCTTCCGCACGTCGTGCCATACGTCGCTGCAAAATAAACATACGGCTTACCCTCCGGCAAAAACTCCGCCTTCTCCAGGAAATCGCACACCATAGCCGGCAGCTCGAAAAAATACGTCGGCGATACAATTCCGATAGCCTCCTTAGCCTTCATCGAAAAAAGAAGACGCCCTCTCTTTATACAGTCGGTGATCGAAACCATTTCCTCATCCGTGCCGGCCGACAATCTAGAAGCGACATATTTACAGTTGCCTGTGGCTGAAAAATAGAAAATCATGGGGGTGCCTCCTGGGGGTAGTAGTGAAAAAGAAGTTTGTGGAGTTTGAGGGTTGATACTTCATTGCCTTTCCTTTTTGAGAATACTTTCATAAATACATTATATGGCTCTTGACCAATTTTTTGGGTTCTATTCAAACAATGGCTCAAAATGGCACGGATTACTCAGACAGACGAGAAAATCATGCAGAACCTGATGCCCTGGAGTCCATTTATGCAATCTCAATGCAAAGCGAATTGAGTGGTTGATACCGCTTTCTTCTTTTCGTTAATACGTCGGTAGTCGGACGTTTACGTCTCAACATGCCCCGAGAGCCCCTGTTCGATGTCTAAACAGATGATTTAGTCCTTTTCGATTTAGCCAATGTAATGTATCAATTGTTCACTGAATAGGTTGTATTCTTGCCAGCCATGCCTTGGTACAACAACTGCTTCAAATTTTGCTCTCAATTCAGCAAGATTGTTTATAGCATAATAATATGACGATGTCGCGAAATGCAAAAATTTACGTTACAATAAATGCAAATCATACAAAGATGGTTCGCATCGCATTCCCAAAGCTTTTTGTCAGGAGGGAAACCATTTGAAACGATATTTACCATTGCTTTTCGTTCTTCTTTTCCCGTACTATGTCGTATTTGCAGTCGAATGTATACTTAAAGACCGTCTTATGGAAACGGTTTTTCACAACGATGTCTTTGTTCTTTTTCTAACATTACTTGTTGTATTTGTCGCAGCTCTCCTTACCTCGGTGGCCGTGTTTATTATAAGCATTGTAAAGAAGTGGAACGCAAAAGATCTATTGCGCGCCAATATGATCATGAAGCTCGTGCATATCCCGGCCTATATCGCAATACTTTATTTCACTTTCGCCTTCATGCTTACAATATTTAACTTCGCGATATCAATGATTATGATAATAATGGCCTGCATAACGATCTTTATGAGTGGATTGATCGGATTAGCCTGTGTCATCCGAAGCGCCATCGAGAAAAAGCTATCCGCAAAAGAAGCGATTATCCATGGCATTCTTCAATTTATATTCTGCGCAGATATAATTAGTTCTATTGTGATATACAAAAAAGTCAAGAAGTCTGCATGATACTTGAAGCCTATAATCAAAAATGCGAAGAGGGGATTGTTTTGATAAAAAACGGCATCGTATGAGCATGCTCTTGACCTGCTCCCCAAAAAGTGATCCAAATGCAATGTTTGTTTTATATCTTCTGCCCTTATGATAAGCAATCTCCATTTCTCATCAACCAATCAATCAATCAAATCATTTTGGAATCTTGAAAGATGCTCATACGGAAGAATGAGTCTTCCGCGGTAGAGGCCGCAGCCATCGTTGATCAGGGAATTATCCACTGCTGCAAACATATTTACATCTATTTTGGATAATTCAAGCTGCTGCAATGTGATAACTCTTTCATAGGCATCATCAAAATAAATGTTTTCTCCTTTTGGAATGGCATCTCGTTTGGCGCGCTCACTTTCCTGTCGCTTTTCGTAACCTAAATGATTGGCAGGACCAATTTCAGCAAAATCGTCCATTTCTTTTGTACGAAGCTGTACTTCCACATAACAACGGGCAATGTTATCGTAAAGTGTTATATGCAGCGAACGATAGCCGCTGGACTCCGGATTTGCAACATAATCTCTATAGTAGGAGCTTACGCCCGCTTGTAACAAGAGCGATTTATTCTTACCCGTAAATGAAGCCGGTTCTGCAGTAAATCCGCGTTCCTCAAGGAAACCAAGCAGCTTGTTGGCAACATCATATAGATATTTGTTTTCTTCAGCCGCGCAAATCGCCCCTTCTTTGAGATGACATTTGGGAAGAGAAATCACGATTCTGTATGCAATCAGGTCGCGAAAACAGTTTAAATTGCTTTTCAGTTCAGGAAGAGACGGGTAATTGCCGTGTTCGATATAATACTCATAAATATATTCTACGATGTATCCGTTAAATTTTGCTTCCGCGCGTATCAGAGATTTGATTCGGCCCTTAAAAGTAAATGCAAGAAACGGATAGTCATTTGCCATAAGTTTATAGAATTCCCGAATCCTCTGAGATTGCGAAGTCAGGAATTCGTTGTGCTGCAAAAGTTCCGCAATTTGAAGCAGAACATTACAGTGCAAAAGATCAATCTGATTATCCGTTTCTTTCGCCGACTGTTTTAAATCCTGCGCATATCTCTGTAATATCTTAAGAACGGTATCTCCTGAGTATAAATAGTCATTTAATTTTTTCATTCTTGTTCACAACCCCTTCCTTATTCATTTAGAAGACCTCATTGGAAAAGGTTTCCCATGCCCAGGATAAACCGTTTTTATTTTTAAGTTCTTCAGTTTGTTGATACTGGCATTAAAGTCAGCCAGGTCATCGATAAATTTGAAACCTGCAAAATTATAAAACAAGTCGCCGCAAAATAATTCTCCACCAGCTGCCAGTATTCCTATGGAACCCTTTGAATGCCCCGGAAGATGAAGGACTTCAGCACAGAAACCGTATTCGGAGAGACTTTGCCCATCCCCGATATAGAAATCTGGTTTAAATGTGTTGAAGTTGCCTGGTTTGTTCAATCCGCTGAAAATCATTGTAAATATTCTGAAGGTTATTGAAATTTTGTCCGGTTTGGATTTTCTGTTCCATGACATATCTCCGTTTTCCACCATTCCTGAATCGTCAAGGTGCATTGTAATTTTTGCACCATATTTTTCATGGAGATAAGCGGAATTGTCTGCATGGTCAGAATCTCCGTGCGTTAATATGATAAGCGTAAGATTTCCAGGCATAACACCTGCGCTTTCAAGTTCCTTTTCAAGGTAGGCACGCTTGGATGAAAATCCTGTGTCAATCAGAATATAACCGTCACCTGCTTTTACAAGGTAGCAATTTACTCCGCCTAAGTTGATCGTTTTTATTTCCCGTGTCATATTTTTCTCCTATCGGGTAATTTTTACTTTAAACTAATGATTTTACTGCCTTTACTTTCATAATAACGCAGCATTTCGTCAATTTTCCTTTTATCATAACTGGTAACGCAATCTGATAGGACATTAACGCCATAATTTTCTTTGCATAAGTTGTAACAGGTTGATTTAACACAAGCAACAGCATCTGCTCCTGCTATATAGAAATCACATATTTCATTTTTACTAATAAAGTCTGTAAATTCTTCACTGGTTAATGCGTTTCCTTTGTATTTTGTAAAAATATTATTCGATACTATTTTCAAGTCGGAAGCTAATTCAGACCCAAATGTATTGGGTTTAAAAGTCCTCGTGCCGTCTGATAAATTCTCATGCCTTATATAAATAACATGAATATCATTATTGACTGCCCAATCAATAGCTTCATTGATATTGCCAATAACATCCTTGTAATTCTTTGTTATGTCATTTTGAATGTCAATTATTACTAAAGCTTTATTCTGCATAGTGGTTCCTCCTGATAGATAGATTGATTGATTTACTTCTTTATTATGCCCTATAATTGTTGACAACAGTATGGCAACAATCTATAACAGTAATATGAAATTCGGGAAGGCGGCTATCAGATGAAAGTTGACAGGCTTGTTAGCATTATTATGATACTCCTTGATAAAAAGCGTATAGGCGCACAGGAGTTAGCCGATATGTTCGAAGTCTCACCCCGCACAATCTACCGCGACATAGACACGATCAACATGGCAGGTATTCCTGTTCGCGGGGCATCGGGAGTGGGCGGCGGCTTTGAAATCATGCCGGAATACAAGATTGATAGAAAGGTTTTCTCGACGGCCGACCTTTCCGCTATCCTGATGGGGCTTTCCAATCTTTCTACTATGATACGAGGGGACGAGCTGGTAAACGCCCTTGCGAAAGTTAAGAGCTTTATCCCCGCCGACAGAGCAAAAGACATTGAATTAAAAGCAAATCAAATTTACATAGATTTAAGTCCGTGGATGGGCAACAGGAACATACAGCCATATTTAGAGATTATCAAAACAGCTCTGAAGGAAAGCAAGCTGCTTTCGTTTGAATATGCAGACCGCTACGGAAATAAAACCGCACGAACAGCCGAGCCGTATCAGCTTGTATTGAAAGACAGTCATTGGTACTTACAAGGGTATTGCCATCTAAGAAATGATTTTCGCTTATTTAAACTATCCCGCACATCAAACCTGCAAATACAAGAGGAATTTTTTGCGCCACGAGATTATCAAAAACCGCAGTTGGATTTTGCTGATATTTTGGCAGCTATGCAAACAAGAATCAAAATTCGTATTCATAAATCTGTCATGGACAGGGTACTTGATTACTGCACATATGAACACTTTTCGCCGGACGGTGATGAGCATTACATTGTTCGTTTTCCTTTCATAGAGAACGAATACTACTACAATATTCTTTTCAGTTTTGGGGATAAATGCGAGTGTTTGGAGCCGTTACATATCCGCACGGAAATGAAGCGCAGAATACATGATATTGCTGCCATATACGAAAGTTAATACATGGAGTAAGACGAAAAAGACAAACGAGTTGCCAGGTCATTTCGCCGCCGACAACGGGGAACAAAATAAATCCTGCCCTATCGTGAAAGCCCGCTATCAATCCCATTCTCTCGCCGGCGTAATCCGACCCGATAGACATATTCCCGTGAGCAGGTAAAATCACGTTATTAAGTGTACCGTTCAAAAATTGTCTACTGATTATTTCAGTTTATACTCGTTCTCGAAAGCAAATCGACAAGTCTAGTATGCCGTATACTTTCTACTCTTCTTCGTAATAATAGGAATAATCAATTCCTTTCATGAATATCTCTCTGTCATTAATCTTATCGGTCAATGCCTTCTTCAGCAACTTCTTAATATCTGTGCTATCTATAACACTTTTTGTCATCGCATCCAAATAACTTTTCTTATCAATCCGGCTCCAATCAACACAGACGTTTAATCGTTTTCTCAAAAGCATATCCAACCAAATTCTTGTCGATCTGCCGTTTCCTTCCATAAATGGGTGTGCCACATTCATTTCAATATACTTATCAATAATCTGTTCCAAATCATTATCCGGCATCCTCTCAATTTTAACCAGAGTATCATCAAGATACTTTGCCATAGCAAACTGGAATCCGCCCTTTGCAATATTTTTCGTCCTGATCTGTCCGGCAAATTCATACAAGCCGCCAAACAAATATCCGTGAATCTGCTGTAATCCTTTTATCGTCCCCACTTCTATGCTTTCGAGAAATGAGCTTTCCCACAGTGCATACGCTTTGCTTTTACTTTTTCCGTCGATTGTCTCATCACTGAAACTAAACCACTCAATAAACCGATTTGCCTGCCTGGAAGGGAATTCCTTTGCAAGAGAAATAATCTGATCATAGTTCATTACATTGGTTAGACGCCTTTTGCCATCCGGAGCAAGAAGCTTCATCTGGGTAGTCACACTACCCAGTTCATTACTTTCCTTCATAAGTTTTGCCTTCAGATATTTCCAATAATTACGGGTCTTCTCATAATCATCCTGATTTGTAAGAACCGCAACGATATCCAGGACAGAAAACATCCATCTGTTTTCTTCTTCATCCCAAGCGGCGCGAACTTCTCTGTCATCAAAAAAACGTATTGAAACCTTTGTCTCCATTCCGCTCAATCCCTTCCTGATACTCGCTGCGAACCGGGCACATTATTCACAGCCTGTGCTGGCAAAATTGACCTTGTCTCAACAGATATATACTGTCAATAACATTCTAACAGAAAGCAGAAAGCCTTGGGTGTCGAAGTCTATATATGCAGGAATTTCACGACTCACAAAGCACGAAAAATTCAGGCCGCATAATCGACGAGTGCTTGGCGGGCAACATTGATCATGTGATCACAAAGTCCATCAGACGCGTTGCCCGAAATACACTGGACTGCCATAAATACATTCGTTAGCTAAAGAAGAAAAACATCCCCTTCTATTTTGAAAAAGAGAACATAAACTCGATGGATTCCAAGGGCGAGGTCATGCTGACGATTATGGCATCCCTTGCCCAACAGGAAAGCCAATCGCTAAGTCAGAACGTGAAACTTGCCCTTCAATACCGTTACCAGCAAGGCGAAATTCAGGACAACTGCAAATGGTTTCTTGGATATACCAAGGAAGTTGAGTGTCTGCAGATTCGAAATTGTTAATTTCTATTAGTTTGATTATGAGGTCAAACAACTTGATTTTTGATAATGAAGCCTATGAGTTACCACTTGCTTTCATTAGCTCCTCGTGCGTGTAGCCAAAGCTATAGTCCTCATCACACCCATGAGACAAATAGATGTCTGCGGCATCCCATACGCTAAGGGCTTCTCCATCATCGTCATCTTCATCGGGCTCACCAAAAGCAATCACGCTGCCGCACGAAGGACACTTCCAATCGCCATCACCTATGTACTCCATGTCAACACCACACCCTTTTCCACAGCTATAAGAGACCATACCGTTTTCCTCCATATCTTAAATGATCTTGTTTGTTTATTTGCCTATTCATCAGCTTTCGCAGTTCATCAATACTCGTAGGATTTCTTCGTCCTTAACTTTTGCTTCATACAAAGCAGCAGTTACAAGTTTAATTTCTTTGCGTCTAGCTCGGCGTTCTTCCAATGAACCCAAATACATCTCCGTTTCCTCCAGCTATCAATCCCATATTTCGCTACTTTCATCCAACCCGCGCTCTCAACACTCGATTTTTTAAAAAACATCTATTCTGACCTCTCGTGAGCGCATGTTATCTATCCTGCTCTGTCATGAGCACATGTTATCTAACCTGACCACTCAACTATAAAAACACATCCCTTTCGACATGTTCCCGTGAACTGATTTTTTCGTCGTTTTTGTCTCCGACGGAATTCGCCTCAAAATCCCCGATGCCAGAATACCAGGGCTTTTCAGGTTTTTGGCGCCTCTTCCCGTGATGTTGATTTGCAATTAAGTTTGTAACAGAGTTCGACGCATTTTACTAATTAAGTCTGTAACAAAATCGCTTTTTGATTCATCCGGAAGATAGAAATGTTGTAATTAGGTTTGTAACAGAATTGCTTCATCAACTCAATAATTCGTTTGTTGATTTCAAGCAATCCATTACGTTTGTAGTTTGGATTTTTTCTGACATCGCTGGAGCCACTTTTCTAAATTTCAGTTGTTCTCTGCTTACTTATTACGATTGACAATGCCCTATTATAGTTTCTGGAAATTTTGCTTAGCAGATTGTCCAAAAAACGTTGACTTCTCTTTAGTCTATGAATAATTATTGGCTGAACCAAGCCAATTGTTTCATTAATATTTGATCAACTTCTTTTGTTGTGATCTTATATTTTTCTGCAATTTCTTTGGTTATCTCAGCTTCGTCTGGAATATTACTGAGAGTTGATTTTGCCATATACAAATCTTGCCATGCTTTGTATATTTCAGCTTCTTCTTTTTTTAATTGAATGCTCCAGTCTATGGTCTTCAGTTCATTCATATATTCCATTTTTAAATAATCACCTGTTTTAATTTCTGAAGCTTTGCTCCAGTCACCATTTGGTGCATATGTAACTTTTCCTAAGGAATAACCTGATCCATAGTATTCCTCATAATCGTAAAATCCAATTACAATGGCATTAAAAGGACTTTGCTCTTTTGCTTGTTCAACAATAGTGACCGAAAGATTGGATAGGTCTTCGGTGCTTGGTTGTCCCTCAACAGAAACATGCCAAACATATCTCTTTGCATTAGCAATCGAGACGTCCTCTTTTTCGAAAATCTTGTACTTCAAAGCAACAATTGTTGGGACAGTAGTTTCCGATGTTGTTTTTGGAGTTGAAGCAGCCGTAGGCATCGTTGTTGGAGTCGCCGTAGGTAAGGAGGTAGGTGTCAATTCTAGCGATGGAATAGGTGTAGCAGTTGTCAATTGTTTCATTTCTGCCAATGAAGACTCAATTTGTTTTTCCAATTTTATAGATTCCTGTGCTAATTTATTTTGAAGTACTGCGAATTTGTGTTTTTCTGAAAATCCAGAATCAAGCGCAGCTATAGCCATTCCGATAGAAATGGAAACAACAAACGAAGTTAAAACAACAAGAAATATACGAAGCCATAATTGTAATGTACCCTTCGTTGTAGATAGCAGAGAAGCAAAAAAAACAGGCCATAAAAAAGCAAGGAAAACGAGAAAATATTCCCCAAATAGAATGATTCTATCTGAAACGGTAAATATATTCGTGCCTGCAATAGTCATAAATATTACAATTAAAAGAAAAATAAATAGAAAACCATAATACAGAGAAGCTAGTACCATTTTCCAAACTTTGTGTGTACGGAATCCTAAAACTTTAATTTTTTTCATTCTCATTTTCTCCATGCATATGATGTTGCTGACAAATTGAATGAACTTAGCAATACTGCCCTTTCAAATCCGCTGATAAATACATTGCATTTCTTGCTTAATGAACAAATTATACAATAAATATATAGTAGTGTTGATTCGCAATTAAGGTTGCGTCAAATTTACAAGTTTTGTGTCAAACTTAATTGCAAATCAACACGTGACATCAATACTACCGTCTCAACATGCCCCGTCCACGGGAACATATCGACCGGTTGGATTGCTTTGATCTGGTATTCCCCTGCGGTTAATACGGCGATGTCGCGGCCGAGGGTCGCGGGGTCGCAGGATACGTAGATGATTTTTTCAGGATTGAGGACAAGGATTTTGGCGAGCATCACCGGGTCGCTGCCTCTTCTGGGAGGGTCGAGGATGACGAGGGTCGGGTGGTAAGGGATCTCGCTGCGCGGGACTTCTTCTACTTTGGCGGTGATGAAGGTGGCGTTGGTGACGCCGTTCTGGGCGGCGTTTTTGCGGGCGTCGAGGATGGCGCCTTCATTGCTTTCCACGCCGACGAGCTGGCCTGTATAGCGCGCGAGATGGAGGCCGATGGTTCCGGCGCCGCAGTAGAGGTCGAGGATCGATGTGATTGTTATTTGGGGTGTCTCCGGCATGGCGGCGACGGCTGCGGGCGTCAGGTTGCCCAGGGCAAAGTCACGCACGGTGTCGTAGAGCTTTTCTGTCTGCAGGGAGTTGACCTGGAAGAACGACAGGGGTGAGATCATGAATTTGTTCGCGCCGATCCGGTCTGTGATCTGCGGTGTGCCAAACAGCAGGCGCTGATTCTGGCCGCGGGGGCTGATGACCTGTCCCTGACGGACGCCGGTCGGATTGAAGTTGACCGAGAGGCTCTTGAGCTTCCAGGGCTTTTCGGGTGCGGCTGGTGCGGCAGCAGGAGCGGCTGTTACATCGGCATCCTGACTGGCGCGGGCGAGTTTTTTCCTGTCTTTTTCCAGACGGAAAGATATGTCGGATACGTATTCTTTGATGGGAAATTCGAACGGCTTTTCCGGGACCGAGTTGATTACCAGGATGATGAGGACTTCGCCGGTATGCGGCGCGATGCGGACGATCAGGTGGCGCAGTAGGCCGAGGCCGCTCTGCTCATCGTAGCCGGGGATGCCTTTTTCAAGGCAGAAGCGCTCGGTCATGCGGCGGACGGATTCACATGCAGGATGTGCGAGGCGGCAGGTATTGTGTGGGACGATGGTGTGGGTCTTTTTGCCGTAGAGGCCGATCTTGAAATCGCGGGCTGCGACGGGGGTGACAGCGGCGGGCTCTGCGGATTCAGAAGGCGCGGCGGTTGCAGATGCGTCAGTTGCGAGAGCTGCTGATTTGTCGGATGCCTCGGTACTTGTAGCTGTGATCGTCTCGCCGATGGGGTACTGCATATGGTTCCTATAATCATATGGATATTTCATCCCGAGTGTCGGGCGAGTGAGGGCTTCGATGGTATCGGCCGGCTGTTTGCCGATGCGTGTGAGGCAGGAGACAACATGCTCCCTTTTGAGGCGCAGCTGCTCGTCATAGCTCAGGTGCTGGAGCGTGCATCCTCCGCAGGCGTCGTATACCGGGCAGTAAGGTGTGGTACGATCCAGGGAGGACGTGATCAGGTTGATGCATTCGGCCACGGCATAGCTCTTCTTTCGGGAGACAATGCGCACCTCGGCTTCTTCGCCGGGCAGCAGGCCTTCACAGAATACGGTGAAGCCGCGTGCGGCATCGCCGTCGAGTCCCGGTATGCGGGCGATTCCCTGACCTTCCGTGGTAAGGGCCTCTATATTTACAGTATAGGTCTCGGATTCTGCCGCGGGGTTCATATCCGCAAGGGCTGCGGAGCCCGTATTCGGAAGAGGTGCTGTATTTGTATCCGGAAGTATCTCGGATTCCGTCCCGGGAATGGAGCTAATATCATTTGGCATTTTGAAGCCTCTTTCTTATTTTATATTCATTTTTTTCTTTTCTATCCTATTATAACTGGAAAGCGAGTTGTTAACAAATTTCGGCAATTTTCCGCTATTTGCATGGAGATGTTGATTATTGGCGTTTTTCCTATCTTTTCGGGAGGTTTCCGGGATGTGCGGGGACCGGTCCGGGAGGCCTTCTCTTTCCATCCTGCCTATTTGCTGATATGATAAGTCATGTGTAGCATTCTGTCCGCAGCCTTTTGATTTGCAGGACGCACGCAGCAGGCGGTGCGGGAATCATGTATCGGCTGAAAGCGGCAGACATCTGCAATAGCAGCAAGAAGTAAAAGGAAGTACGTTATTAATATGGATGAAAAGAATAGACCCGGCACACCGCCCAAAGCTAACGGACCGTCCAAAAACCAGCAGGGAAAGCCGCCGATCCAACAGCAGCGGGTTCAGCCGTCACAGCAGCAGGCAGGACAGGCTTCACGGCCGCAGTCCATCCGCCGGGCGAATCCCCTTCCTCCGGACCAGTCGGTTATTGCCGATGATTTCCACAAAAGGCTTCGCGGCAAGCCGTCGCACGCCGCCCACTCTCACACATGGTACGGCGGTATCGGCGGGGGCGTTTTCTTTTTCGTGAAGATTTTCCTTGTTCTTTTCCTTTTGGTTGTTTTTGTACTCGGCGGATTCGGCGGAGGCATGCTGGTCGGTTATATTTCGACGACAAAGCCGATCACCGTTGCCGACCTGATGATAAACGACAAGAAGCAGACTACTTTTGTATATGATAAGAACGGCACGGAAATCCAGAAGCTGACCGGCAGCGACAATGTCGACAGGGTGTTTGTCTCTTACAGCGAAATCAAAGGCACGTATATTGATGAAGCGATTACTTCGATCGAAGATGAGCGCTTCTATGAACATAACGGAATCGATATCCAGCGCATCGCCAGCGCGATTTTGTCCGCCCTGTCTAACGGCGGTACCGCGACCCACGGCGGATCAACGATTACACAGCAGACCATCAAGATGATCTCGGGTCAGAATCAGGTGTCGACACAGCGCAAGGTACAGGAGTGGTTCTCCGCGATGGATCTTGAGCAGAAGCTCACCAAGGACGAGATCATGGAGCTCTATGTCAATCAGGCGCCCATGGGCAATAACTTTATCGGCGTCCAGTCGGCTGCACAGAATTATTTCGGAAAAAATGCAAAGGATCTCAGTCTGACCGAGTGTGCTTTCCTTGCGGGTATTCCCAAGAGTCCTTCCTACTATAATCCGCTGAGAGAATCCGGCAAACGCAATGCACTTCGGCGTATGCGTGTTGTGCTTTCCAAAATGCATGAGCTCGGCAAAATTACCGATATCCAGTATGAAGAAGCCCTCAATTCCGAATTGGTCTTCAAAACAGCCAAAGCCGTAACCTCGAATTCGGTCCAGTCCTTTTTCGTGGAATATGCCGTGTCCGAGGTCGTCACGGACCTTATGGCACAGCGCAATATCAGTAAGGAAATGGCCAAGACCCTCGTTTACAACAACGGGTACAAGATTTATACCACGCTGGAGCCGACCGTTCAGGCATCGCTTGATACGACTTTCATGACGCAGGAGCTTTTCCAGAAAGATCCTGCTGCAATAGAGAATCTGCCGGAGAAACCGCAGAGCGGTATGGTAATTATCAATGTGGAGACCGGTGCGATTGCAGCTATGCAGGGAGGCTACGGGGAAAAGGAAGCAAACTTGATTTATAACCGTGCCACTACCGCATACAGGCAGCCGGGGTCTTCGATTAAGCCCCTTATCGATTACGGTCCGGCTCTCGAGAGGAAATTAATCGTCCCCACCACGATTTTCATGGACGCAGGAATGAATCTTGATCCGGCCAACCCGACTACAATCTGGCCCAAAAATGCCGGTTCGTTTTCAGGCGGACCGCTGACGGTCAGGCAGGCCATTTATAAATCATCCAACGTTATCGCTGTTCAGGTCTGGGATAAGGTAGGCGGTGATATGGCTCTCTGGTTTTTACAGCAGGTGGGAATCGACCGCACAAAGGAAGTATATCCGGCTACGGCCATCGGAGGCTTCAATGAAGGTATGACACCGCTTGAAATGGCCGCCGGCTATGCAACACTTGCCAATAAGGGGAAATTCCGTGAACCGTATGCCTATACGAAAGTCGAAGACCCGGACGGCACCGTCATCATGAAGAAGGATATCCTGACAACCGTTGTGTATTCCCCGGAGACGGCATTCATTCTGTCCAACATACTTGAGGATGTTATCCTTAAGGGAACGGCAAGCGGTAAAGTCCAGCAGATTACGACGGATTCAGGCGAAGCGATTGAGGTTGCCGGTAAGACGGGAAGCTCGGATGACTACGTCGACAAATGGTTCTGCGGGTATACTCCCTATTATGCGGCCGCCACCTGGTATGGGTATGACAATAAGCTGATTAAGACG
>Ga0209748_1000146_pt1 | contig 43025 bp, 35 predicted proteins | sample BarGraIncu00421A_FD_185490 | JGI IMG/M metagenome (GOLD analysis project Ga0209748, IMG submission 185490) | Arctic peat soil microbial communities from Barrow, Alaska - Barrow Graham LP Incubations 004-21A (SPAdes) (version 2) | ecosystem: Environmental > Terrestrial > Soil > Wetlands > Peat... | reverse complement strand
AAAAGGTGATTCAAATTTTTTGTATGCCTTTTTTCTGTTACATGCGTATATAAATCTGTTGTTTTTGAACTCTTATGTCCCTAAATTTCTTGTATATACCACAAGTCAGTTTCCGATTCTAGTATACGTGTTGCATAACTATGACAAAACCGATGAAGTGTTACCTGCTTTTTGCTTTTTGAGGTGTCAAGTGCGTGTTTTAATTTCTTTTGGTGAATTTTCCGACGCTTGCGACAAAAGTCCTTCTTATATACAGAAAAAAACAATTAATACCCAGACTGTTTGCTATGTGGGTAGTTTATTACAATTACTTTTTGTAAACTGGTCTCACTATATTGTTCACTCTTATTTTACCCTTGGAACAACCATATTTTTGGTCGGAGAGTTTTGTAATATTCCCGAAGCATTTCTATCACTTTGTCCAAAGTATGAATTGTTCTATCTTTTTCTCCTTTCGCATTTAAAATGATTAATATATATCGTTTTGATTTAATATTTCCTGTTTCAGATAAGTAATTCCGATGCCGAAGTCCACAAGCGTAGATCAAATCAGTATGGTATTGTGCTTTAACTGCCACTTTTTTTACTTAGCACATTACATATTTGTCAATCAAATTGATTTTTCTTCTTGCTTTTTATACTCAGTAGATTCATTTACGATAAACTCCAGTACAATATTTCTTTCAAAATTCAGGAATTATCGTTTAAAAAATTCTCAAATCGGTGAATTTCCATACTGAAAAGTGGTGAAACAACTTTCCCGGCATAAAATTTCAGAATAGCACTCATTATCGAGAATTATTCTTCTAACGCACCGACTTCGGAGGCTGCGTTTCCCCCTGAAAGGGCAAGTCATTTTGAGCTGCTGAAAGAATTTCAAGCAGCTCAAAATACAACTTGCCATTTGCTAAGTGCAAATACAATTAGCTTTATTTACTGTATGAAAATTTATCGTATTGAGATGAAAAATGAGAGTGCAAAATTAGTTTCGCCTTTCAACTTATGCGAAAGCTGTATGTAAGACAAACGTAGACATACTGTGCCACACTAAGACAGTTTGAAAAAGGGACTGATTTAATGTTTTTATTTGCATTAAATATTGATTAAGAACTTTCTTGTCAACAATAATTCAGGATAGATTAGATGGTGATTTTAATTGTTTCAAGATTAGTTTCAAGAAGTATTACAATCTCGAATACTTTTAATCTGAAATACAAGTCAACATAAAATTTTGAGAACGTGACAATCAATCAATCAATTTTTAATGGAGCAAATATTTAATTGAAGAAACAAAATTACTCATATTAAATACATATAAAAACAACACATTTATTTAAAACAACTATGGCAAAGCAAACAAATGTCCCAAAAGTGGATGAAGATTTTATGAGAGAAGTTATTTCTCAAGGTTTCCCTATGAAACGAGATGCTACTATCGAAAATGAGCGTACAATTATTATCGAAGAAAATGAATCGGCAATTGAGACTCCGGATGTCATTGAAGCTCCAAATGAAGAGCAAGCTGAGGAAGTGGACTACTGTGAGACCTACTTCGAGAAAGTGGATCTAACCTACCGACAAAGCATCTGTATGTCTAAAGAAACTCATTCAATCCTTTTGAAAGTCGTCAATATGATAGGTGGACGTAAAACCAACCTTAGCAGCTATGTGGAAAATATCATCCTACAGCATCTTGAAAGTTACAAAGAAGAAATCAATGAAATGTATGAAAATAAATTCAAAAGGCCGATATTGTAGTCAGAAGCATATTGTGAGTAAAAAATCTCAATTGACCCCGGTAGCAAAAAACTATGTCATGCTAGGTACAGATTGAAAAAACAATTGAAAAGTCCATTATATTTAGTCAATCCAACGAGAAGTTAATTCTCGTTGGATTTCAAGTATTATAGGCAAAAGAGTAAACACCTCCTTTTCTCGGACACGAAGTGTAAACATGTATTTATTGCACAAAATGCTAAACAATCAGAACTTCTTTTAGTGGATAAATTATTTTATTCATGCGGTAGCAAATAATTTGAAACGCTGAATGTAGTTCATCCATCGTCCCTATTCAAAATAGTTTGCCTGTTTTTTTCTTTGGTTCAAGAAACTAGGTCTCTAAAAACAGACATACTGTTTTGGGGCATTTATTTCAAGTTCAACTTAAACCTTAAATTGGAACTGTCTTTAAATGTTGGAAAGCAGGAAATAAGTTTTCCAGTATCGGTATAAAAAAAAGTAAGAATTAGTCCCGAAAACTTATTCTTACTTTTCAACATTATTAAACTCTATCACAACGCATTTTTTTGAGTGGATACCGGGGCTCGAAGTATCAGGCGAAAAAAATGTATTGTGCCAACAGTCTCCATTGAAAACATTTTATAACTTATATGTCAAATTAAACAAATGCACATTAAAGTTATAAGTGGTTTGCAGGGCATTGATTCTCTATATGTTGGTACGATCTAATAGTCGCTTAAGTTTTGCATAAAAGTAACTTTCAACTCTTCAATAGGTGATTGATTTGAGAAAACTTGCTGTTATCAGAATGTTGAGACAAAAGTGTTTTGTAATGTTATGATACCCCAAAAGCATTTTTAGTTAATTTATTATTATTTTGTTCTATCAAACAAAAAATTAAGTAATCGTTCCTTTTTTAAAATTATTTTTCCAGTTCCTAGCATGTTGCTATAATATGGGATAGATTTGCCATTGCTTGTAATCAAGCTATTGTTTAATGATAAATTAAAAAGAATATATTTCTTATTATTTTTAACAACTGCTATACCCATTCGATTTTGTACATAACAATCAATTTGTCCATTCGTGTTTTTACCATACCCTTCTATTTCTACCAACGCTTCCTGCCCTTTTATCACTTTTGACTGTAGATTTATTGGAACATAGGCAATAGCAACATATTGTTGAGAGGGCAAATTAATAGATAAAGTTTTATTCTCTTTTATTTGTACAGGTATGGTGATTGTTTCAGAATATGGAAAAAAATAACTACCAATTATTAGTAAGGCGAAAACAATAAATAATACTAAAGTACCACTACGTACAATTCTTGGTGGTATTTTGCCTATAATACTGCGTACTTTTTCGCTTCTTAACTCAATTGAATTCATGAGATTGTTTTGATTTAATTTGTTGATAATTAATCCGAAAATTAGCTGATGATCTAATTCCCAAGTTCCAACTGATTCTTTACCAATTGATAATATGTTCCTTTTTTCAAAGTTAATTCTTCGTGAGTTCCAACTTCAACAATTTCTCCCTTATCTAATACTGCAATTTGGTCGGCATTTTTCACAGTACTAAGTCTATGTGCAACGACTACTACGGTGCGACCGTTATAAAATTCATTGAGATTTTCTATAATTGTTCGTTCGTTGTTAGCATCCAATGCATTTGTTGCTTCATCTAAGAATATAAATTGAGGGTCGCGATATACTGCTCGGGCAATTAAGATACGCTGCTTTTGTCCTTGACTCAATCCTTGACCCTCTTGTCCAATAATAGTATTGTATCCTAGTGGTAGTTTTTCTATATGATCTTTAATATTAGCAATAGTTACTGCATTTTGTAAACGATCAAGATCAATTTCTTCATTGTTTGCAGCAATATTACGGGCGATAGATTCTGAAAAAATAAATCCGTCTTGCATTACTACCCCACATTGTTGCCTCCACCATCTTATATCTAATAAATTCAGGTTCTTCTCACTTACAACAATTTCACCTTCTGTAGGATTATAATAGCCTAGCAGTAGTTTTATTAATGTAGTCTTACCACTTCCACTTGCTCCTACAATTGCAGTTACTTTACCTTTAGGTAAAATAAGCGAAACATTATTAAGTGCTTTTGGGGAGTATGGACCTTCATATTGAAATGTGAGATTATCAACTCTAATATCTTCACTGCGGCTTAAATCAATTATATTGCCTTGATTTATAGCTTCTTCATCTTCTTGTGTGTGTATTTCATTTATTCGCTCTAAACTTATACTTACATCTTGCCATTGGTAAATAAAATTGACCATCTGTTCTACAGGACTGTTTAATTGACCGATAATATATTGCACGGAGAGCATCATCCCTAGTGTAAGTTGTCCATGGATAACCGCCGTAGCTGCTAGTACTGTTATTACTATGTTTTTTAGTTCGTTAATGCAAATACCTCCAGCTTCCTGTGTTTGTTGCATTGAAAGAGTGGAGAGGTTTACTTTAAACAAATCAGCTTGAACATCCTCCCATTCCCAGCGTTTACGTTGCTCACAACCCTGTAACTTAATTTCTTGCATTCCGTTGATAAGTTGATATGTCTTGCTTCGATTAAGTGCTTGTTGTTCGAAAAACTGATAGTCCAATATCCTGCGCCGTTTGAGGAAAAAGATAATCCAAACTGCATACAAGGCTGTGCCAATTAAAAAAACCAGAAAAATACGTAAGTCATAAACCAGTAATACAATACTGAAAATAACAAGGCTGAAAATTGAAAAAAGAAGATTCAATGTTTGAGCTGTTAAAAATCTTTCTATCCGATTGTGGTCTTCAATTCGTTGTAATAAATCACCCAATAGTTTGGTATCAAAAAAACTCATTGGAAGTTTCATCAACTTAATGAAAAAGTCTGAAATCAATGAGATATTAATACGGGCACTGATATGAAGCAATATCCACCTACGAATAAAATCAACCGCTGTACGACCCAATAAAAGCATTAATTGGGCTAATAATACCAGATAAATAAAACTGATATTTTGGTTGGCAATACCCGTGTCGACTATTGCTTGAGTAAGAAAGGGCAAAAACAATTGTAAAATACTACCCAATAACAAACCCAATAACAATTGTCCAAATAACCGACGATAAGGTAGAAAATAATTACTCAAAAAGCGAAACCTATTTCGGGTAACAACTTCTCCCTCTTGCTGAAAAAATAAGGCTGTTGTTTCAAGAAGTAATGCAATACCTATTTCTTCACCTTTAGAGCGGGTACTAATCCAATTTTTACAAAATTCTTGTTCTGTATATTTGACTAATCCTTTACCCGGATCAGCTATATAAACTGTTGTTTTTCGCTTGTTCTTCTTAATTTTATATACAACTACAAAATGATCCTGCTGCCAATGAACAATACATGGAAAAGGTGCTTTTTCTACCAATTGTTCAAAGGTAAACTTGCCACCAAAAGTACGGAATCCAATCTCCTCAGCCGCTTTACTGATACCCATTAGCGAAACCCCTTCTCGACTAATAAAGCAGCGTTGACGTAATAGTTCTAATGAATAGTTGCGTTCATAGTAAGCAGCCACCATCTTTAGGCAAGTAGGACCACAATCCATAACATCATATTGGATATAATAGGGAAATGAATGCATAAATATCTTAATATTTATAGTTTACAACTTATTTCCAAATCGGGAAGTATCCACATCTTCAACTTCTTTCTTTTTATATCCACTGAAACTGTATTTAAAGGTCAACAAAATTAACCTGGAATCGTAAAGAACTGACATGCTATTTCTCTGGTCATTGATGTTTATATGAGTTTTTGGACTCGTGCTATTCAAAATATCTTCAGCTTTAAGTGTTAGTGTGGCTTTATCGCTTGCAAATTTCCATATTAAAGCACTGCTAAGGTTGGAAGTTGGGTCAATAGTATAAATGCCCTGAATAGCTGAGGAATTATAGCTGGCATCAATGGAAAAAATCCAATCTTTTTTCTTTGTCAGAAAAATAGTATTATTCATTTTTATCTGACCGAAAAGTTTTTCCCTGTCAAACTGAATATCATACAATGTGCCTTTATCATGAAAAAGTATTCCGGTGCCTGTTAGCTTCGATTTGATCAGGCTATTAATTGTAACCGGAACTGTGACTGATAATCCTGTCATATTCCGGTAATCCATATTTATTGTTGTATAAATCATGGTCAATGAAGTTTTATTCTGATAAGGCATTTGTTGAATATTGCCCGATTCGTGGTTGAAGAAAGCTGTCAATACATATTTTTTTCGAATAATGTAATTTAAATCAGTAGAATAAGTGCGTTCTGGCTTTAAAGAAGGATTCCCCTGTGTATAACTATAAGCATTCAGATAAAGAAGGCTTGGTGATGTTTGCCAATAACTGGGGTACGATTTATCACTCGAAAACGACAACTGAAATGTATTATTATCATTGACATTATAGGATAAATTCATATTTGGAAAAGGATCTAAGCGATTCCACAAGGTTCTGTGTTGTTGCAATGAATCTATAGTTGCTTTATAATATTGTAGAGACAATGATGCTTGTAAAGAGAGTTTTTCTCCAAGCTGTTTAGTAAAACCTATAAATCCTCCTGCATTTTGTTCTTGTTGGGTTTGAATGAAAGAGGCCACATTATCAGGTGTATTATCAATATTTGTAAGTGATTTATTATCAGTTTTTGATACCGATCCGCTTATTCCATAATTAAGTTCCCAATCATGAGCCAGATGGCTGGTCATATTAGCATATACATTTCCTCTTTGTACATGCTGAGACGAATTGCTATTGATAGATTCCTCCGTTTGATTAATGGATACATTGTGTAATTCCTGATTTGCAAGATCATTATATAACACATAATCTCCGCCAAAGCTTAAACCTTTTGTTCCTGCAAAATCAAAACGAAAACTGTGTAGTGAAGATGGTCCGGAAACATGATTATTAGTTGATACCGTATCAATATTTATAAAATTAGTCTGGGCATATCTTCTCGTATTTGTATTGTCGAAAGATCCTGTATAACTGAAAGTAAGATGGCTTTTATCTGTTGTTTCATATTCCAACACTCCTCGAACATGATGTGAGTTTGTAATTGATTTGCCATTATTTTTTTGGAAAATAGAATAAGCTTGATTATTAACTGTCGGAAATGCTTCCATATTTTCTATTTTTCGTGCATTATCAAAATCTTCTGAATAAGAAAAATCAGTAGAAAAGTGACCGAAAGCATAAGCTAAGTTTACTCGCCCGGAAGGTGAAAAATAATAAGCCTGACTCGCAGTAAGTGAAACTTCACCTGTAAGGACATCTTTTAGTGACTTATCGTCTTCAATAATTATATTGATGGAGGCTCCACGTACGCCATATTGTGGTGGAGTGCTATACATAACTTCTATTTTCTTCACCTTGCTCGCCGATGTAGATTTAAGCATACTGATAACCTGATCCCACGTCATAGAGCTTAATCGGTTATTGATAAGTATATTGGTGCTTGCAGCCCCAATAATTGAGATAGCGTCACCTGTTTTTGAAACTCCGGGTAGTTCACCAAGTACTTCAAAAGCATTATCAACAGGTTTATACTTAATCAGATTTGGAATGTTATATTCCAATCTACCACCGACTACCTTCAGTATAGGGCGTTGAGCTATAATAAAAACATCAGGCAGTTTGAGTGTTGTACTGTCGTTTAGTTTGAATAATTTTTTATTGTCATTATTCTGAGCCGGTAGTAAAGTTGCAAAAGCAAAGTTTAAAAGTAAGGTGATAAATATAATTTCAATTATTTTTTTCATAAGTTGATTGCTTTTTATATTTTTAAGTTAATATTTGTGAGGTTTAAATATAAATAATAAAACTCAAAATGATTTATTTCTTATTAGTTTATAAAAGTAAATCTGTATTTATTATTGTAACATTTTCAGAAAAATCTTCTCTAGAGTAAATTAACCATTCAGCATTTAGCTCTTTAATTGTTGATTTCAATGAATCTATATCAATTTGGCTGTTGATTCTATTTTTTAACTCGCTTATTGATAATGTTTTATGATTACATAATGTGAGTATTTGCCAATGTATGCTTTCTCTATCAAACTGTAAACCATTAATTAATTCACCATTATAAAATTCATTATAATCAATTTGGTTATTATTTGTAAGTAAACTATAAGTATATTCATTTTTTAGGTAGTAAGCTTCATTTGTCTTTACATTTCCCCAAAGAGGATTTGCATAGTTTTCTCCAAAAAATAGAATGTCAAATCTATCAGATTCTATAAAATAATTAGCTGGTAGCAGTTTAGCCAATTTATAATTATTCCACCGACTTTCTTCTTTTTTCTGAACAATCGTTTTAAAATAACGAGAAGTACTTGCTATTGATAAAGATGAAAAGCTATGTTGAAATGTTCCTTTTTTTAAAAAGAAACGCAAGAAATGTAAATTTTGCGAAGAGATTAAAATGTCTTCATCAGTTTCTTCTAATAAATTTTGAATAATATTTGCCCCATCCGTTTTAATATTAAATTGAATGGCCCATTTTATGAAAAGTACATTACTGGAAAAAGTGTTTTTTTTGTTTATTTTAGTTAGTAAATTATCACTTAATGCCTCATATCCAATTTGAACAGACTTAAATCCTGCTAAAGACATTTTCTTTATAATAGTTGAATTTATACCAAAAGTAATTACTTCTGCATTGTTAATTTGGAATGATTCATTTTTTTCTCGAATTTCCAACAATAAATCTAAAAGATGATTGAACTTTTCAAAATTGTTTCCAATTATATCATTGTCTACAAATACAAAATTTGTCACTCCATATTTTTCAATAGTATCTTCAATCTCTTTTGCTATGATTTGAGCTGATTTAGTTCTATATTTATAACCACTATTTAAAAAACAAAACCTACACTTTTGCCAATGACATCCTCGTCCTCCTTCAATTTGAATCTCTGTTGAATCTAACTTTTCAATTTTTTGTTGAGAAAAATATTCAAAATGATTAGGAGATATTTTATCTAAATCAAGATAGCATTTATTTGGTTGTTTTGTGTCAATAATTGAATTTTCATCACGATATAACAAATTTGGAATTTCATTAATATCAATTTCATTATTTAGATATTTACAAAGTTGAAGTAGTGGATATTCACCTTCTCCCCATATTGCAAAATCGTAAGACTGAAAATTTCTCATCATTGCGAGAGCTTCCTTCTTACTTCCTAATCCTCCAAGTACAAATTTAAGTTCTGGGTTTATTGATTTTGCCTGTTTCACAAGGATATTTCCAGAGATCCACTGATGAAACTTTGAAGTAATACCTACTAGAGTATAATCTTTGATTGACATTTTAATTAACTCACTATATAATAACTCATTTATTGCTTCAGATTCTCTTAATATTTTGTTAGAATAATAGTCCTTATTGATATTAATATATTGTGGAAATTTAGATTTGTATTCATTTGTAAGCATATTGAATGCATCCTTGTCATTTAATTCAAGTGCAACATTGCCTAGAAATGGAATTAGCTGTGAAATATCGCTAGTTTCATCATTTTCATTAATAAATCCACGAATTATATCTGCAAATAGAATATTCCAATATTTTACATGAGTATCAATGCCATATGTCAATAAATAGCTTTGTAGTATGGACATTGCGGGTGATGGTCTATTATCCATTGCGGGAGGTAACCAATTAAGAAGTACTTTCATTTTTTTCATTTATATTTATTTGAGATACATAACACATGAGTCTAGAAATACCTAATCTCATGTGTTATTTTTGCATTAAAAACTTACAGCAATTGTTACTGTTCCAGAAACTTTGCCTCCAATAATTTTATTAAGTTCATCATTTGTAAGACTATTCATGACATTCTCAATTTTTTTTTCTTTAAATAACTCTTTCTTTTTCATTTTTTTTCATTTTAGTGTTTATTAATTATCCTGCTGACTTTTTAAAATCAGCAGGATTTAATGTTAAAACTTCAACTCGCTAGTATCTATTTCAATCAGTAAATAAAACAATCACAACGTCTAATTTGAAAATAATACTTTTGAATTTGAAATTTAGGAATCATCTTCTTCGATTGGTTGTTTTTTAATTTACTGTTACAAGCTACTACTTATTGTTATAGAACCAGTTCCAGAAACTTTGCCACCAATAATTTTATTAAGTTCGTCACTCGTGAGATTATTCATGACATTCTCAATTTTTTTTTCATTAAATAATTTTTTCTTTTTCATTTTTTTTTAATTTTTATTATGTAAGACTTGTTGAATTTTGAGAATCAGCAGGATTTAATAAGAGAATTTAAGTCCACAAGTAGTTATTTGATTATCAAATATTACTTGTGAATTTATTAATATCAAATATCAAAAACAATGCTTTTAAGATTTAAAATACAGATTATGATTTTAATCATTAAAAGTATTTACAAACTACTACTTACGGTTACAGAAACAGTTCCGGAAACCTTACCACCAATGATTTTATTAAGTTCGTCATTTGTAAGATTGTTCATAACATTCTCAATTTTTTTTTCTTTAAATAATTCTTTCTTTTTCATTTTAGTAAAATTGATATTTTTACCTACTCATAACGCTTTTCAGTTTTCGCGGTGATATTTTACACGTAGTTACCACAAACGTCAGACTATTCATTATTTCAAATGTTGCGCACCACTCTACTAAAATCAATAATCATATTTTTTTATTAGAATAAACTTTTCCAAAATCTTAGACTTTGGAAAAGTTTAGAATTTTAAATCACCACCAGTGTAACTGAATCAGAGAAGTCGGAAGTGCCTGTAATAGTCACTACTGCTACACGAAACCAATACTTGGTGAGCGGAGTAAGTCCGGTAAGCTCCACCGAAGCCTGCGCGGTTGTTTGTACAGTTATCCAATTGATACCATCGGTGCTCTGTTGCCAAACATACGCTTTGCCACCATTCTCAAGTTTATGTCTAAGAACTACGGTACACGATTTTTCTCCTTGCTCTGCACTAAATTCAGGACGTGCAGCCGGAACAGGTTGTTTAGCAAGACTAAATCCGGCACCCAGAATCACTGCACTATCACCATCGGCAATGCGGTCAACGTAACGAGCCTGGATACGCATCTTATCATTCCAGTCTTCCTCGGCTTGATGCAAAAGGGCTGTAGCTTCTTTGCCGCCATTCATTGCTGCCACGTTCCGTGTTTCAAGCAAGTCGGTACTAGCTTTCAAGTCATCAAGAGGTACATCCGGATTAGTAAAAATCGGATTAGACCTCATTTCATTTTCTACACTACGTCCGATTTCAATTTTAATTGCAATCGGCTCTTTCACGAAATCAAAAACCGTATGATCTTTCTTCATACTTTTTAAATTTTAATTGTTTAACATTGGTTGATTATAAATGAGAATTTGATTTTAAAATACTGTTATTTTTATATGTCCAATTGGTTTTGTTTCAATTCCAGTTGCTTTTGTTTCAATTCCAGTCGGTTTTGTTTTTATGCCATCTTAAAAGAAAATAAAGCGACACAGGTTACGCAAATTACTCGGATTATTTACCCCTATTTTAGACTGGTTTAGGTCACCAGATAAACATATTAATGATCGCTGGAATAATATATCTGTGCCGCTTATTTTTTCTTTTCACATAATTTCAGGTAATACTTCTTGTTATAATTCAAAATCACCCGATAAGGTAACATCGGCATATTGCACAGTTACTGTATAATTTCCACTATCCAGACCTCCAATTGGAACACTGAAATCCAATGCCGTATCGGTATTGATTGTTGTCTGATATACAATTCCAGTTGATTTGTTAGTTAATGTTATAGTAGCCGGACCTACTAATGCGCTGAAAAGTATAGTCAACTCTTCACCATCTGATGTGGCTATTAATGTTGTTCTGTTTTTGGCCGGGGCACGAGGGTATGGATTTGGTGGTGTCGTAGGACCTAATATAATTGGGGTGTTATTTGCCAACAAAATTGCACCAGAGCAAAAACAAAAGAAAACGATAAAAAAAATAGCACGTTTCATATAATTAATTTGATTATTTTTGCAAACAAAGTTATGAAGCAATGTGTATAATTCCAAAAAAAAGTGTTGGACAGGCAGCAAAAATGAAATTTGTAAGTCATTGAAAAACAGTTGCATTTTTGGTGCTAAAATAGAAATAGTTGGACAGCTAGATTTTGTAGCAAAAAAACGCATTAAATTAACTAACCTGTAAACTGAAATATCGGTTAAATTAAAAAACAAGATTATGAATTATTCTAAAGTAGTTTTATTTATTTTGGTTGGTATTTTGTTTATATCCTGCCACGGGAAGTATACTGAAAACAAAACTCTACTGCATGCCGAAGCTTTATTGACTGAAAAACCCGATAGTGCACAAAAAGTATTATTGTCTGTTCCACATCCCGAAAAACTATCGAGGGTTGATTATGCAGCCTGGTGTTTACTCTATACAAATTCGCAATACAAATTATATCAGTATATTAAGTCAGATAGTATCATTCGTGTTGCTATAAAGTATTACGATAAAAGCAATCTATATAAACAGAGTGGAACAGCTTACTATTTATTCGGTTGCATTCTACAACTAAAGCAAAATAATAAAGTGGCCATGCAGGCCTATAAAAGGGCTGAAGATTTATTGTCTACAACAAATGAGAATGACCTAAAAGGATTGGTTGATTTTAAAATTGGGTATCTCTACCAGCAGGATGAAATACTTGTTCAATCAATAACTAATTATAAAAAATCGCTAAACTCTTTCATTCGGTCTAACAATAAAAAATACCAGGCCTTTGCTTATCGGGCAATTTCAGATATGTATGCTCAGTTATATTATCCATTTGATAGTATAATGCATTATTCAAATGAAGCACTTAAACTTGCAAATCAAGCGGGTGATACCGATAACTATTCTTCCATATTGGCGCAACAGGGTGAGTTGCTATATAGTACAGATTATGTCCGCTCTAAAGAATCCTTATTGAAAGGATACCGGTTTTTTCCAACTCATCAATCTTCTTATGCTCCTTTTCTTTCATTTACGTATTCAAAATTAAATAGGCCTGATTCAGCGCGTTATTATTTAAATGTTGCATTAGCCGATACTACTAATGTAAATGACAGAACAGTAAGATTCCTTGCAGGTGCTTATGTAAGTAAAGACGAAGGAAACCTGAATCAGGCTTTCCACTTTTTAGAGAAAGCTTACCAAAATCGTGATATTATCTTTCAACATAGCATTCGGAGTCAGCTATACCAGATAGATAAACAGTATGATTTGACTCAGAAGGAGAAGGAAAATGCGCAACTGAAAATTTCAAACCAACATAACGAAATATTGATTTCGTTATTAGTCATAGGTGTCCTTGTTTTATCTTTCTTGATTTTTTATGTGGTTAATTTGCAAAATAAAAGATTATTGAAAATAGGTTTGGTAAATCAGATGAAACAGCAACAGTTGGAATATGATTTGAAACTTAAGCAAGCTGAAAATAAACAAAAGCAGGAACTCTTATTAGTAAAGCTTCAGAGTAGGATTAGGAATACATTATCTTTTAACCGATTAAATATAGGTTGTATTCAAGCGGATAAAAAAGAAGAATTTATGCAGATGATTATTGAAGAATCAGTCTTGTCCGAAAAAGAGTGGCAACATTATATTGATGATATAGATCAGATATTTGAGAAAAAAATAACTCTGTTTAAGTCGACGTATTCCGATTTGAGTCAATTGGATTTAATTGTCATTACGTTGATATGTTTACAGATAGACATTTCGGATAGTTGCAGTTTGTTAGATATGACTAAGCTGACAATGTATAAACGGCGATTCAGAATAAAGGAGAGAATTGGGTTGGAGCGGGAGATTGATTTGGAAGAATGGGTAATGGAATACATTCAATCAACACCGGCCGAAGAAGAACCGGCAATTTAAAGGAGCCGGATTCAAAATTGAATCAGCATAGTTGTGCATTTTTTCGGATAGGTATTTATAGAAAATAAACCCCAGAATATAATCCCGAAATTCATCTGCATCCATCTTTCCCCGTAAGGTGTTGGCTATATTCCAAAGTTGTCGTTCGAACTGTTTTTCTGGTCTTCTGACATGGATTGTATGAATGAAATTTAGTAATTGCTTTTTTTGCATATGAATTGCAAAGGTATGAAAAAATGTGAAATCAAAGAACAAAAAAAAGCCATGAGTAATGACATGAAAAAAGCCGAAACTTTAGAAGTATCGGCTTTTTAATAAGATATATTTGAAGTTTAAAACTATTCGACAGGCAATTCTTCTAAATCTCCTTTAAAAAACTGCGGTGGAATAACAAGCGTCCCTGTTGTACTACCTAAGTTTGCAGTTAAAGTTGTGATAAAAGACCTCACATAAGGAAACATTATTGCCGGAGCATTTACATTTACAAAGTTTTTAGTCATATCAGCAGGAATATCCCCTTCTAACTCAAAGTGACCTATAGCACTCAAATTCAATACAAAGTAACGTTCATCCTTTACTTCAACATCCATTAAGATTTTGAAAATATTATTTTCTTCTTTCGGATAAAATACTTTTGGGTTGCACGTAACATCTATACTAACATCTTCTTTAAAAGGTGCAATAGCATTAAAATTAACGTTTAATATGTCAACGCCTTTGAAACTTAGTTTTGCTTGTGTGCCAACTTCCATTTTTATGCAGCTAATCTGTAATCGTTTTCAGTAGTATCATTGTTAGTGATACAGTTTGAATTAGGTGATACCTTAGTTTGGGTATCAAAAAAAGACTGTGCTTTTAGATTTTCAATACAACCCGCTCCTAAAAAATTAGAAAGATTGTCTTTTCGAAGATTTAAAAGCCATTCAGTCAAACTTTGATTGTTTTCTTTTGCAAGAGCTAAATCAAGTTTCTTCTCAAGTTCTTTTAAATTTAACATATTCTTGTGTTTTTAAATTATATTATCTACACTCGTCCTCTAAATGGAGTGCAAAATTACTAATAATATTTGAATTATACGCAACTAATTGAATTCGTTTTCGGTAATTAAAGTTCACAACTAATAATTCATCACCAAACGGTAAGTCCTGATACATAATTCCATCAACTTCAGACCAAGAAGCACGTTCTTGAAAATACATGTTGATTTCTTTTATATTTGCCTTTAAACCAGTCTTTTTTGAAATATAACTTGCAGCTTTCTCAATTTGTTTTAGCCAAAAAACATAATGTTCTTCATTAAAAACAGTATCTAAGACATCCTCACATTCAATGTCAGCTTTGTAAATTTGATATCTTCCTGTACGCTTTTTGCTGTCATTACCCCATTTCACAGCATCGATTTCATCTGCCCAGAAGTAATATCCAACACCTAACCATGCGTTTGGCAATGAACATTTAATTGGCTGAGTTAGCAAATTAAATCTCTTCTCCTGTGTATGGTACATTAAACGTTTCAAATATATTTTTTGTTTGCAAAAGTAGCATTAAAAATTATCTTTCCAAACACAAACCTCAACTAAGTTGAGTATTATTCACACTCTCACCAATTTTAAACCTTTTATCAACAATGATAGTGGTTTGCTTTGTTCTATAAACACTTGCAATTCCGAGGTTGAATTATTTTTCACTCTTATATTTTCTTCAAAATATTGTAGTTGTCAACGAAGTTGAGCAATCAGTTAATCAGCGACATCCAACCCTTTAGTCTTGGCTTCGGGAGTGGCAATATTTTCCAATAAATTTGAGACTTTGAGTTTGCAAGTTAGCTATTTTTCAATTTCAGTTGCTTTTATTGTCCATTTTCATGAGCCCCTAAGTCGGAAAATAAAATAATATTTCGATCAACCAATACACTGCATTTTTCGAGTGATAATTCATTTAAATTTCTGCTGCCAGCCAACTTAAATTAGACGTTATTGCCAGTGCAATAGTGCCTGATTTTTCGCTTTCAACAATTGACACGGTTTTATCCAAGTAGAGAGCCAGCAAGTGTTCTCCAAAGAAGCATTGCTGCAAATTAAAATTTTGGGATAAAGTGCTGTTTTTTTTTGAGTTTGTTATACATACCCAATTAACCGTAATAGTTAATCATACATGATGACCATTATTTATCTAGTCACTTGAGGACAAATAACGCATATAGCTCATGTATTTAGCGGTCAAATTCTCAACCGTCCAACTGTTTGTTCTAACCAGCCCTATTTGTTTAAATTTATCTCTTTGTAAAAGCCAATCGAAGCCAATTATAACCGAATGATGTCATTGCCTTTTTAATGCGTATAATTCTATACATGAGGGTGTATATTTACAGAAAATTAGAGAGTTATAAACCTAAAAGTAATTAGAAATGGAAATAGTAAATATAGAAGCTCGCACATTCGAGGCTATGATGATGAGATTCGAGACATTAGAAAAGAAAATGAACTCGCTCCATAGCGAACAAGATAAAGGATTGAAAAAATGGCTGGATAATCAGGATGTATGCATGATTTTGAATATCTCAAAAAGGACTCTCCAAACATACCGGGACAATGGCACTTTACCATATAGTCAAATCAATCACAAGATTTATTACAAGCCGAATGATATAGGACAGGTAATGTATAAATTATTGACCAAATAAAAACTCAACACTAAAAAAGCGAATATGAACAGCGAAATATTGACCAGAGACAGCCAGTGGATTAAGAACTTTTTCAATTCAACGAAACAGATGCTTGATGATATCGACCTATTGGCAAAAAACAATAAGCCACACTTGAACGGAGAACGGTTTTTGACCGACAAGGAAGTCTCTGAAAAACTAAAAATCAGTCGTAGGGCGTTGCAAGACTACAGAACTCAAGGTAGGATAGCCTATATTCAATTAGGTGGAAAAATACTCTATAAAGAATCTGACATTGAAAAGATGTTAGAAAGTGGGTATCAAGAATCAATTGAGTAGCTGTCAACAGATGGTTGTTTATTTTACGACAATGGCAGAGGCTTTTAAAGCTCCTGCCATTATTGCATCTGGTTCTCATTCATAAGGGTCTTTCCTTTTTTCTGGTTATTATTTGATATTGCTGGTTCTTGTTGCTATTTTTCCTTATTCCTTTTGAAATTCTGATTAAGCTTGATGCCTACTGGCATAGTCTTATCCTCAAAGACAGCATATTTGTCGGTAATTCGTTCTGAAAGCAACTTCATATCCTCGTTTACCTTTTTGTTGGTAATCTTGGCATAGATTTGAGTGGTGGCTATTGACCTGTGTCCCATCATTCGGCTAACTGTCTCAATCGGTACACCCTGTGAAAGGGTAATATGTGTCCCGAAATTGTGCCTTGCCATATGAAAGGTAATATGTTCAATACCACACAAAACAGCTATTTTCTCTAAGTTTTTGCAGATACAATTAAGTGATATCATGTTGAATACTTTATCGTTTTTACGATCGTCGTTGTATTTATCGATAATTTGTTTGGGTATATCCAACAGGCGGATATTACACTCACCTTTCGTCTTTTGCCGTTTGATGCTAATCCATAGGCTACCGTCCACCTGCGTTGTAATATTTCCCTTCGAAAGATTCCTCAAATCCGAATATGACAAGCCTGTAAAACAGCAAAAAATGAACATATCCCGTGTATGGCAAACCTTCTTGGATGCTATATGAATCTGCATAATTTTATCTATTTCTTCCGATTTCAGATGTCTGCACTGCTTTTCAGGCTGCTCTGTTATATAGTTTACAAATGGGTCACGGTTGAGTACTCCTTGATGAATAGCCCTGCGGATCATCTTTTTTAATATTATCAGATGGCCTAATAGCGTGCTTTGCTGCATCTGCCGGTCAACACGCAAATAGAAGTCGTAGGCATTAATAAAGTTCAGGTTGAGCTTGTCAAGGGCAATATCTTCTATCCCGTACTTCTGTCTTATGAAATTGAACAAATGACCGTATGACCGCAAGTAAGAGGAGTAAGTATCTTCCACCCTATTTACACCAACCCTTAGCTTGAACTCTTGGTTATGTTCATTAAAGAGCTTTAGCAACATTTCTTGTTTTCGTCCGATACCATATAACGCATTTTTGACCAGTTCTGCGGTTACATAGCCTTGCCTGTCTATTAGTTCTGTGTAAAACTTATTTATCTCTTGGGTAAGATGATCGATGGTACGGTTTACCAAAACAGATTGGCAGCTTTTACCTATGGCTCTGCCTGTCTTTGTATCCCAAAGCGTAGAATCCACATCTGCCTTAGTACTGAATTGAGCTACTTTTGTATCTATGGTTATTCTACCCATAACAGGACATAAACCGTTTTGCTTAAGCTTGTCTCTATTCACGTAAAACAAAACTGTAAAGGTGCTACGCCTTTTCTTATTGCGGTTATCGTTATTTGTGTTGTTATTCTTGTTATTCTTGCTGTTATTGTTGGCGACATTCATTTTAATATTCTTGTTGTCATGGTTATTATCGTTATTGATTTTGATATTGCGGTTATTGTTGTTATTGTTGCTGTCGTTATTTTCACTATCCTGTTTCATGGCTTTATCAATTTTAGTGTTTTTATTTGAAATTCTCATTTTTTGCGGGTTATTTCATTTTGCTAATTGGTACTTGTTTTCCATCCGGGTTTCGAGGGCTTTCATATCCTCGTTGATTTTGTCGTTGGTGATCTTGGCATAAATCTGTGTGGAGCGTAAATCTCGATGACCCAACATACGGCTCACACTCTCTATGGGTACGCCTTGCGAGAGTGTAATCTCACTCGCATAGGTATGCCTTCCCATGTGAAAAATCAAGCGTTTATCTATTCCGCAAAGCTTAGCTATCTTCTTTAAGTTGACATTCAAACGTCCACAGCTCAACATCAAAAGCAGCTTATCATCTTTGGTGAGTCCTTTATACTTCTCAATAATTTGCAAGGGAAGTTCCAGTAAGGGAATATGACAAGGTGTTCCTGTCTTCTGACGACTGGTGGTTATCCATAATACACCATCATCGGCTCTGACAAGGTTCTTTTGGGTCAGATTACACATATCTCGAAACGCCAGACCTGTAAAGCATGAAAACAAAAACACATCCCGGGTAAGATATCGGTTGGGATGATCCAGTGGAGTGGTCATAATCTTATCCAACTCGGCACGTGTAAGGTATTTCTGTTCTGCTTTGGGTCGTTCAGGGGTATAACTATCAAATGGGTCACGGGTAATGATACCTTCGTGGATAGCAAGTTTTATCATCCTTCGCATAGTACGGGTGATACCCAAAATAGTGTTGGGTTTGCGTTGTAATTCAACACGCAAATAGAAGTCGTAGGATGTAATGAACGAGAAATCCAATGCGCTAAATGGAATATCAGACAGATTGTATTTCTTGCGGAGGAATCTTGTCAGATGCTTGAGTGAAATATCATATTGTTGGTAGGTGCTAAGTTCCCGATTAATCCCGACACGTTTCTTAAACTCCTGATTGTGCCGCAAAAAATACCTGACCAATGTTTCCTGTTCTGTGGCGATACCCTGAAAAGCATTTTTTACTTGCTCAGCCGTGACCTGCCCTTTATTCTCCAAGATTTCCTTGTGGTGGGCATTGATAGATACGTTGATTTTGTCTAAGGTTCGGTTTAGTTCGGTGGCTAGTCTGCTTTTGCCATTTGCTCGTCCCGAAGGAGTATCCCAAAGGGATACGGGTACATTCATCTTGGCACTGAACTGCACCATAGTTTTGCCTACAGTGATTCGTCCCATTACCGGACACATTCCATCTTCTTTTGCTTCGTTCTTTTTAAGGTAGAATAGAACCTTTAATGCATGTTTCATAACTCTTTTTTAGTGATTTGAAATTACTAATTATTGAGTTATTTGACGGCGTGCAAAATACAGTAGTTCAGCGCATAACAATCAACTTTTGACAGCATTTTCTACTTTTATCTTCAAAATTCGAAAACTTCCGATTTTTGGTGGTGAAAGTAGCTGTCTTGTCAGCTGATAAGCTGTTCTTCTTTTCCTTTATCCGAACCAAAAAGGGTAATGGATAAGTAACGGAACTCTCGCTTAACCTCGCTATAATCTGCTTTTTTAGCATGTAGCAGTGTAAAGCGTTTTTGTGCTTATCACTCCAGCCTGTCAGCAGATTACATCGTTTATCCAGTTATTGCTTTTGAGATATATACTTTTGCCACCACCATTACTTTGGCAAAAGGCGTTCCGATTGAGACTGTAAGTAAGATGCTCGGGCATACCAACATTCGCACTACACAAATCTATGCTCGTATAACGGATAGTAAAATTAGTAATGATATGCAGGCATTAGCAGGGAAATTACAGGGAATAGAGAAAATGTTCAGAATATAGAACAACAAATTTATTTCACATTATGTCAATATTATTTTAGCTCGTAATTTTAGAGACAGGAAAATACTTATAGTATTTTTCCTGTCTCTATTTTGTTGGAACGTTTGAGCTGGATAGAGTTCGTTAAACTTAATCCGTCTAATTGCCTATCATTTACATTTTGCGCCTTTTCTTCTTTCTCATTCTGCGGATAAAAGCTTCTTCTTCCGAATCTGTTCCATTATTAGTCTCCATGCTGAAAATGTTGAGAGATGCATCTAAGTTATCTGCATCATGTTGAGACCTGGAATCAGGCTCGACAGCGTATCCAATATTATTGCTGGGCTGCTGTTGCAATCGCATGCCGTTATCATCTTTAGAGAATGGGAAAAGCTCATTAAATACGTTTGCAGAGAACTCTTTGCCCAAACGTGAACCATTGAGCACACATTTATTTTGATGGTCTATGAATGTTACTCCATAGATACGTCCTGCATCATTTTGCCGGAACACTACATTCATACCGTTGGCAGCAAGACATTTTTCAAAATCAGCTCGACTTAAAGGTAATTGCATCGCTTTAGTCACTATTGCTTTGGTTCTTCCTTTCAATTGTTTCTCTTTTATGCTTTCTGCTGATTGAAGCATCTGTTGTTGCAAGGCTTCATATCCAACCGCTTTCCCCAAAAGAGATGATTTGAAAGGTTTACCTATGCGTTCTCCGTGATTATCAATAGCTGAATAAACCAATCCGTTATATTGTCTGCCCTCTACTCCACCTTTAATCTCTTCGACAATAATATTGTAAAGGGATAATATAGCCTTGTATTCTCCGAAGCTCTGAAATTGATACGACTTCACTAAAGGACGAATGACATTGGCTATATGTGCTTTCAGATTTCCCTCACCGTATTGTATCCGTTTGATGGAAAGTTCACCTTGCTGATCCTTCTTATCAGCTGCTACCAAGTTGTAATCCTGCTCTAGTTTCCGACAAATTTCCATTGATTTGCGATATTCAAAATTATGATCCAACTTCTTGCCATTTTCGTCCACCCGAACCGATACGATATGAAGGTGATGGCGGTCAATATCTTCGTGTTTGTAAACAATATAAGGCTGGTCGCCATAACCTAATTTTTGCATATACTCTTGTGCAATTTCAGAATACTGCTCATCTGTCAATACATCTTTAGGGTCGGGATTCAATGAAATATGTAGAATTGGCTTTTCTGTTTTTTGATTCGCGGCCAGATAGGGTTCAAACGAACGCATACAGATACCTACCTTATAATTGCCATCTCGAGGTTCTATCATCCGGTTAGTAAGAATTACTTCCCCTTGATGCTCATCTACCTTGGTTTGATTATATGCCAATGCTCCAAAAATGGAACTACCTGAACTTATTTTTGCAACCATTTTTGATTATCATTTCAAATTGGCATCACTCTTTTTTGATTCTGTATCTGCCGAACCATACATCTTCACTTCAAGTTTATTTGTCAAATCCATAATTTGACGGTTCAACACAACCAATTCTAAGGTTGCTTTTTCCAGCTTAGCCAGATAGTAAAGGGCTTTTTTCTCTTCAAAAGCAAATTTAATGGACTTCACTGCCTGATTATAATTGACCCCAATAGCACGAAACTGTGAATGAAAAGTTGTCAATTGTATATAATAATCCATCACTGCCTTATCCTGTTTGACTACACGAATGGCTTTATCGAAGATGCAAGCGGTAATAAAATGCGCTTTTATTTTCATTCCAGACTCATCAAAGCGACCTAAAAATGCGGCATTTTGTTCCTCATTAAGGCTTATGGTATGACGAAATATAGCAGGATCACTCTTCAGATTCCTCCCAGCTCCAGTTTTACGTGTCAATTCATTTTCTTTTTTGTTCATACCTCTTGAATTTTACTTTTGAGCTATTTGCTCCATAAATACTTCTTATAAAACACCGACTTCGGAGGTGTTTTTCTCCCTGAAAGGGCAAGTCATTTTGAGATGCTGAAAGAATTTCAAGCATCTCAAAATACAACTTGCCATTTGCTAAGTGCAAATACGATTAGCGTTATTAACTGCACAGATAGCATATTGATTTTCCTTCCTTCATGACAGCGCAAAAGTAGTTTCTGTTTTTGAACTGAGCTATAGATAGTTATAAGACAATCTAGGACTGTGCGTGCCAAACGAAGACAGTTTTAAAAAGGGATTGATTTAATTTTTTCATTTGCCCATGATATTGATTTTCAACACATATGTCAGCAATTCATCTGGAGTGGTGAATGAAAATTAAAAAGTTGAATGAGTGGTTGGGTAGTTGGGTGAATGAATGATAAACTGAGTATCAAAAAGTATTGTCAGCAATTCAACAGTTCAACACATCAACAATCAATATTTTCAACAAGCCAACAATAAATAGTGTCAGTCACTCAACAAATCGAAATAAAATATTACCAAAACAAATTATTAAATCTTGCTGACATAAAATTGAGTCAACATACTTTTTCTATTTATCCCAATTATGCACAGAACATTAAACACCTTCTTTTCCCTCACACGAAGTGTAAACGTGTATTCTATTGCACGAAGTGCTAAAACAACCAGAACTTCTTTTAGTGGATGAGTTATTTTATTCAGGCGGTAGCAAATAATTTAAACACTAAATGTAGTTTCCGCTGTCCCTATTCAAAAATAGTTTGCCTGTTTTTTCTTTGATTTATAGAATAGAGTCTTGAAAACAGGCATATTGTTTTGGGGCATTTGTTTCAGGTTCAATTTAAAACTTAAATAGCGAATTACTTTAAATGTTGGAAAGCAGGAAATAAGTTTTCCAGTATCGGTATTAAAAAAAGTAAGAATTAGTCCCGAAAACTTATTCTTACTTTTCAACATTATCAAACTCTATCACAACGCATTTTTTGAGTGGATACCGGGGCTCGAAGTGTCAGGCGAGAAAAAATGTGTTGTGTCCGATGTCCTCATTAGAAAACCTGTTGTGAATTTTATGCTTCCACAAAAAAGCAAACACACATAAAAGTCATAAGTGGTTTTTCGGGGCATTGTTTTTCGAATTGGTGGAACGCTTTATCAACTCACTGATTAGGTATAATTACCTTTCACTCTGCCTTGGCGTTTTTATTGGATCTTACTTACTCGCCGCAGTATAAAAAATTAACCTTTTAAAATACATTGGAAAGTGACATATGTGTGACTGAATGCAACGGAACAATGGGTTGAGTGAACTATGTAGTAAATTGCTTGCCGAGCGATTGGTTTGTATGTGGATTACAGTCTGACTAGCGAAATGATAGAATAGAATTCTTTAGGCTGCGGAATTTGCTCTGCGTAGCTGCCCATAATTAATTTCAGGCTTGCCTGACCGCATTTTATGTAATTATTTTACCTTTTGTTCATTTAAAAAATTTGTTCATTGGCAATGAACAGCTAAAAATATTGAACAAGTCTGAAGTCGATTTCTTGTTTGAATTGTACTTTCAGTGTTTTTTCTGAGCAGCCCTTGGATAAAAATATTTAATCCTCCCATAAAATACTTAATGCAGAACTTTTATAAGAAATACAATGTTCATAAAACTTTCTTTGTATCTCCTCTTCTTTGACATATTTAAAACAATCTGACGCCCAGATAACTTCTGTTTTAAAAACATCTGCAATATGATTGTTGGTGAAATATTCCCCCATCACCATATCCCGTGGAACGACATTGTCATTAATAAATGATTTATACGGGAAATCGTCGCTAGAGTGAGCCCATTTGATGATATTATTTTCTGCGTATACTATCATAATCGGATGATTGCCAATTTCAGCAAATCTGAAAGCACATGCAGTTCTACTGACTTTATACTCCGTCTTTAAAAAATCAATTACTTCAAATGAGAATTTTTTATTGCCAATATCTTTAAGAAAACGAGATTCAGGCATTAATAGACATGAGGCAAAATAATCGGCTTCACGCTCAATGGTGGTGAATTGCTTTTTGTTAATTTCTGAAGGATGTGGCTCTAACAATCCTTTTTTTAGTCCAATTCTATGTGCATCAATGAAATAATGACCAAGTTCGTGTGCTAACGTAAATCTTCCTCTTTCAGAGTCTGGTCTATTTCCTTTGTCAATATTTAGATGAACATAAAATCGACCATTATCAAAAATAGTCATTCCATCAAAAGTGTTGTCTTCATAATTGTCGTAAAACACATTTAATTCTTCTTCGACAACTATTTTATCAAGTGGCGTAATTTTCTCATTATACTGTAAAGCAATATATTCCGCCAGTTTCTTCGCTGCAGATTTATTATTGCTCTTCACCATTATTATCCTTCTTCTGGTGCTTTTGTCTCATCTTCTCAATTATGTTGTCTGGCAATACTTGACCCTTTCTAGCAACCATTCTTAACTCTTCTATTTCCTTATTTATTTCGTTGTTTTCAATAATTCGTAATGTTGTTTTTAATGCACAGTGATTTCCTGTAATTATTGCTTTAACATCAATAGAAGCATCCTTGAGCTTAAAGTCATAATCAGCATACAGTTCATTAAATCTTACTAGCTGTAATTCATTTTGAGGAAACAAAAAACCTGTAGAAGATAACCATTCATCAATGTTATTAACATCAATTTTCCCGCTATATTTTTTATTTTGTGACATTGATTTGCTCTAAATAATTTAAAACATGCTTGTTTGCGTCTAGTTTATAAACACGAATAGAATTTTGAGTTAATTCTAATTGGTCTTGTAATTTTTTGCTAATTGAACGAGGAATGTTCTTCCCAGATTGTTCATATGCTTTATAAGTAAGGTAAACTATTTTGTGCTTTTCGGATAATCCCAACATGGCACTGTTTATTATTTCTAACCTAGCTTTTAGTTCATTTTTCTTTTCCAAATCATTTCCAACATGAAATTCGATCAGTTCGTCTACAGTTGTAATGACAGATAGATCTTCCTCTGAAGTTGGCTCCGCACAAGTATTTATTTTTCCAAGCAATATTATTTGTGTGTATAATATCCTAAGCATCCATAACATTACTGCAGTATCAATATTTTTCGATTTCGCTTTATTAATATCAAATGTTGGATATTTCCAAACTCTAGCGAATGTGCAATTTGCAACTAACAAAGCTTCCACCTCATTGTAAGAATATTTTAAACAGTAAATTTCGGCTTTCTGTATTAAACTTTGTTCATATCTACTACAGAATATGGTGAATGCTTGCTCAGCTTCTTGTGGATATTCTTCTTTCCAAGAAATAACCTCAATTAGATCTGAGCCAGACATGTTTTCGAAATCCATTCTTTCCTCTTTAATCTCTTGTTTCATTTATATACTCAAAAGCGTTACTAACGGAATTGGTATATGATTGAAGAGTCCCAATTCATTTGCAAATATATGCATAATGTATTGAATATGTAAAAATAATGTTGAATAAAATAAACTCCCTAAACTAATAATGACAAATTAAAAATGTAAATGAGTAATACAAAAATCAATACCAAAAATCAGAATCTTCTCTGGGCTATTTCAGGAGGAAGATGTGAGTATGAAGGCTGCAATAAAGTTTTGCATACTGATATATTAACTAAGAAAAAATACAATAGTGCATATATAGCTCACATTGTTGCAGATGAACCCAAGGGGCCAAGGGGCGATTTAAAGCGTTCAAAAGAATTGGCTAATGACATAAACAATCTGATGTTATTATGTGACACACATCATAGACTGGTGGATGGCGATGATACAACTTACACCGAAGGTTGGTTACTTGAAATGAAACGAAATCATGAAGAACGAATAAACCGACTAACAGCTATTGCTCCAAACATGTCAAGTGAAATAATCCTCTATGGAGCGAATATCGGTAGCCATAATTCACCATTATCCTATCAAATGGCAAGCGAAGCTTTACTATACGATTATTACCCGGCAAGTAATAACGCAATTGAATTGGGATTAAAGAATGCTCCATTTATTGACAATGCAGATACATATTGGTTGGTAGAAGAAGAAAATCTATGTTATCAATTCAATTTAAAATTGAAGCCTCGATTAATGCAGGGAAGCACATGTCATTATTCTGTTTTTGCTCTTGCTCCGCAGCCTTTACTTATAAAGTTAGGAGTTTTACTGAATGATTTGACTGAACTAAAAATACATCAGAAACATAGAGAGCCATCAACGTGGAAGTGGCAGCAAACATTATCGAATATAAATTACACAATTAGTGAACCTGCTGATAAAACGCAAATACCCGTACTTGTTGTAAGTCTCAGTGGAACTATTACGTATGATAGAATTGAAAATACGTTAGGTGAAAAGGTTAGTATTTGGGAAATCACAATAGACACTCCCAGTAACGATTTTTTAAAAACAGAGAAGCTATTGTCGGACTTTCGATACACAGCCCGACTTGCATTTGAAAGAATAAAATTTCATCATGGATGTACAGATTTGCATGTTTTTCCAGCAATGCCAGTGTCGGCAGCAGTGGAATTTGGTAGAGTTTGGATGCCTAAAGCTGATATGCCCTTAGTGATTTACGATCAGAATAAAACACAAAATGGATTTTTTAAAACAATAACTATAAAATAATTTGATATGCTTACACAAGAAGAAAATAAACAGTTCACAGAAATTTTAGAAACACTTGGTGAAACATTGGATATTACAGAAACCCAATATAACGCTGCAGTAAGTAGTTACAAAGCCGTAGGCGAATGGTTGGCCAAACCAGAGTCTTCGCTTGCTCCTTATAAGCCGGAAATCAGACCACAAGGTTCGTTTATGCTTGGAACTATGGTCAGACCAGTGAACGAAAAGGACGACCTTGATATTGACTTAGTGTGTGAACTGACAGGAAAAAATCCGAGTTGGACACAATATCACCTTAAACAAGTAGTCGGAAATCGTCTTAAAGATAATGAAAGCTATAAAAAAATGTTAGATGAAGAAGGGCGAAGATGCTGGACGTTGATATATTCAAACAATGCTAATTACCATTTGGATATTCTTCCAAGTTTAGTCTGTAATGGATATAATACAGTACTTGAAAAAGCCTTTTCTGCTAAAGCTTTATCCAGTGATTTTGATTCGCTAGCGATTAGGATTACTGATAAAGAACAAGACAATTATTTCATAGACCCTGTTGCTGAGAATTGGATGAAAAGTAATCCTTTTGGATATGCTAAATGGTTTTTTGATGAGGCTTCAATAGATTTTAGAAAGACTTTAATGCTATCAGAATCAGCAAATCCGGTTCCAAAATATCAAAAAGAAAAGTTGCCTTTACAACGAGTCGTTCAAATACTGAAAAGACATCGCGATATGATGTTTAACGGACATGAAGATAAACCTATCTCTATCATAATAACAACTTTGGCTTCTAAAGCATATAAAAAAGAAACATCTATCATTGATGCGTTGATAAATGTATCTCTCAATATGGAGAACTTTATTGAGAGCCGTTATGATTATGATTCAGGCAAGTTTATTAAATGGATTGCAAATCCGGTAAATCCAGAAGAAAATTATGCAGATAAATGGGTTGAACATCCTCAGAGAGAAATGAACTTCTACAAATGGATTGAACAGGTTAAACATGATATACCAAATATCTTACAACAGCGAGGGTTGCAAAATATTTGTAATGAAATGAAAAAGCCATTCGGAGAGCAAGTTATAACAAAAACATTTTCTATATTGGGAGAAAGAAGCTTTAATCTTAGACAAAGTGGAAGTATGGGAATGAATACGGGTAGTGGAATTCTTAGTTCTGTTGGAACTGTAAATACAAGACCTCATAATTTTCATGGGAATGATTAAGAGATTAGATATCCCATTAATAATTCAGGGTCACAAATTGCATTCTTATTTTCCTGACTCTAAGTATTCAATCAGATGCAATACTCTTGTATGGAAAGGATATTTACAACCTTCAGAATTAAGTTCGATATACTTAATCAAGGTTGTTTATCAACGAGAAAAGCATCCTAATGTTTACGTGCTTGAACCTAAGGCTCTGATACTAGCAGAAGGTAAGACAAAACTTGAACATGTATATGATAGCCCCAAGCAGCATTTATGTATATATTATAAAAGAGCTAAAGAGTGGGATGCAACTAAGTTGATTGCTGATACCATTATACCCTGGACGAGCGAATGGCTACTTCACTATGAATATTGGGTTGCAACAGGTACATGGCACGGGGGTGGAATTCATTAATTAAGATCGTGAAAGTTTCCCTTTCTTATTACAATATGAATCAATAGGATTAAATCCACCTGTATTGTTCGGATTGGAAAATAAAAATTGATAGTAATGGCTAATGAAGTTACAAGTAAAGTTACAGTATCTGCCGCTTCAAAAGTACTTAGAGATGGACGTACTAGTGCTGCGAGTTAAACCGTAGCAGGAAGTGCACTTTTACAAAGAGAAAAAGGTGAAAAGAAGAGCAAGTAAGCAGTAATAAGAGCGTAGCTATTAAAGAAGTCCTCAATTTAAATTTCTAAAAGAGAGGATATTCAATTAATTCATTTATATCTGCTCCAGATCTTTTTTCTCAGTCTTAAGGATTCTAAGTTGTCTATTCAATTCTACTTTTCTATTAAACTGTTTACAGCTTTTAATTGAAGTAGTTAATTTCTCAATACTTAAGTTGAGTTGTTTCATTTTTTGTTCCAACTCAATAAGTTTATAGGTATAGGCGGTTAGACCGCAGGATTATTTATCTGTATTTAAACGTTTTGGCTCATACTCAACCATTCTTTTAAGTAAGGTATCAAAGATTGTGTCCATATTATTGCGTCTATTGTATCTAAAATGATATTCCTCAAGATAGCCTTGTAATCTTTCCTTACTGCAATGGTGGTGTATTCCTCTTAACCAACCTTTCAAATTCATTATGTGAATATGCATATCAGGCTGATTTTTCCCTTTGTTCGAAGGAACTTGTTTTAACTTTTTATAATCATTTTTTAATGGAATATATCCAGTCCATTCATCTGTAACAACATCGGCATCCTTTGAAATATGTGCTTTAAAAAAAGGAAGAAATGAAGCGCTAGAAGCATTCTCAATGATTTGTGCGTATGCCCTTCCAACTCCATCAATTGGCAACTTTTCAAGTGCCACTATTACCAATTTTTTCTTACCTTTACTTCGACCTTTTTTTTGTTCTTCTTCTCCGCCAATGAAACATTCATCAACATGAACTTCCCCTGTAAGTGGGTAGTTAAAGCTACTTTGCATTGCTTGCTGAACTTTCCATTTGAACTCCCAACAAGTCTTCTGGCGTTGTTCAAATTCATTTGACAACTCTAATGAGGACATCCCTTTCTTCTTTGTACTAAGTCGAAATGCAATGTGAAATGCGATTTGAATAGGAATTTTGCACTTGTCAAACATTGTTCCTGAAGTAGGACTTTCATCATAGCCACACTTTACACATCTTCGGGAATGAGGCTTTACGCCAGAGCAATAACCTGTATGATTGCACTTCTTGCAGTGATAACCATTCTCCCATTTAATCTCTGAAAGGTATTTATAGCAGGGTTCATCTTCATGAAACCTGAGTGTGAACTTTATAGAATTTAATCCTAAAAATTTGTCTCTTGTTTCCATCTGACAAAGGTAAAATCTTTTGTCAGAAAATCTGCGGTCTAAGCGCCTATACCTATAAGTTTAATAACATCTCTATCCTTGAATGATTGTTTTCCTGATATTTGAAAACAAATCTCAGAAAATACAAAATCCAAATTGTTTGCCAATTGCAAAACAAAACTTGATTCTTTTTGAGTTTTCCATTCTGTAGTAAATGTCCAATCCACAACTGCTTGATTCTCATTGGTTGGATGTGAATGCTTTTGTGCAATAGAATACATCAAAAACTCTTCATGCTTTATTTCAAACAAAATAGGATATGGGATAACACGGTTCATCAACAATATCAATTCACTTATAATAGACCTTTCTTTTAGTTCAATCTCAAATATCTGAATTTCTTTTATCTCATTTCCATGCAAATTTATAGTTTGCTGCGAAAGCTTATTAGCCCATTTTATTTTTGCTACCACATTGGTAAACAACCTTTTTTGTTTAGATGTGGCATATTCATCAAAGGTGTTTTTTGGAATTGTCTTATCCACAATGGTTGAAGCAGGTAAATCAAACATAGACTTTAGATTAGCGTACAATTACAAATGAAATTAATTTGAAATCTTCTTTCCCCTTTATTTTACTTCCCAGAGCAGTTGTACCTCCAGCTTTGAAAAGTGATAAAATATCTTTTTCCTCTTCGGTATGTAAAATTGACTTGATACTCTGGTCTAATAAGTCAGAATAGGGTTTCATTTTTCTTCCATCGCTAGTTTCTTTATTGAAGTCTGTACACAGTTCTGCAAAAGGTTCTTGATTGCCTTTGCATAAAAGTCGCAAAGCATCAAGAGTTTTCTTTGCTTGAGCATGATTAAATATCACAGCGCCATTATTCTTAATATAAACCAAATAAAAAGGGTGTAAACGATTCTGCTTGTCAATATTTACTTCCTTATTTATGTTTTTCAGAATGAATACTACGCCTGACTCAAATCCATCAGTTTGTTTTGCAATAGCATAAAGACCACCGGGAATACTTTTTTGAACGCCGTACTGTTTTATAAAATTAGACAGATCGATTCTAAAATCGTTCAGCCCTAAATCAGTAATTGAAACCCCTTCTCTTAAATCTTCCAAATCGATTACTTCATCCTGCAATCTTTTCAATTGAGCCTTACGGTATTCTAAGTCCTTTTCTTCAGTATTAAGAATATTATCATCGCCAGTGCTTGTCAGGTTAGTAATCAACATTTTACTTTCTACCTTTTGTTTGAGGTTGATATAAGCATCCAATGAGACATCGGGCCAGAAATTGACCAATGTAATTGAATCGTTTTTAGATCCAATACGGTCTATTCGTCCAAAACGTTGTATAATACGTACCGGATTCCAGTGAATATCATAATTGATTAGGTAGTCACAATCTTGTAAGTTCTGACCTTCTGAAATACAGTCAGTACCAATTAATAAATCAATTTCCTCATTTAGATTTGGGAATGACAATTCTTTCCCCTTTGACACTGGGGAGAAACAAGTCAATAAAGTATTTAAATCGGCATGAATATGAGGAGATGTACTCTTACATTTGCTACCGGTAATAATTGCTGTATGCAATTTGTATTGTTCCATCATCCATTTACTGAGTGCCTCGTAAAGATAGTTGGCTGTGTCAGCAAAGGCTGTAAAAACAATTACCTTCTTATTGCCAGGATTTAAAGGTTGTTCTAATTTTTCGCTTATCAGCTTTTTGAGCAATGACAGTTTTTTATCGCCACCTGTAGAAATACTTTCAGTTTGTGTCAATAAAGCCTCCAAAGCCTCTTTATCAGCGGTTAAATCTTCTTTCCAACGAGTTTTATCAACATCCGAAAGATGAATTTTTATCTTTTTACCAATTATATTCTCCTCATCACCCCAATCGTTGTCCAAATCCATATCGTCAATTTCATCTTCTGAATCTAAACCAACATCAATTGTACCGTCAGTATTCTTTTCTATTAAAGACAAATAATAGTCAACCTGATTCAAAATTCCACCGACAGTAATTCGGAAAGAGTCGATACTACTTTCAATACGTTTTAGTAAGTTGATACGCATCAATATCTGCAAACTCTTTTCCCTGTCGGCTTGCGAAAAAGTACTGGCTTTTACTTTCTGGTCGTATTTCTCAGCATATAATTTCACCTTACTCTTTAAAACATAGTTGATTGGCGTATAAATCGAAAGATTAAGTAACATCAACTGTTCGGCAATACTTTGATAATTGAGCGTACTCTTTTCTGTAAGTGAACTTTGTATAGAAATTGGTTTGTTCCGATGTGGAAATTTACCAATGGCAGTAGTATCGTAATAGGTGGTAATGTGTTTTCTCGAACGGGCAATGGTCAAACTATCCAGTAATTCAAAAAAGTCAAAGTCCAATCGTTCAAGCAGAGTTTCGGTAGTGCGGTTTTCATTTGGAAATTTTGACCAGATATTGAAAGCCGTTTGGGCACGTTTAAATATTTCATCAACGCCTCTTTCTGTTTCCAACTTTTCATCAATGTTGGCGGCAAAGCCCTCATAAGCCAGCGCCAATTGATTTTTCAAATCGTTGAACCGATTGTTCACCGGAGTAGCCGATAGCATTAGGACTTTTGTCTCAATCCCTTCTTGAATTACTTTACGCAACAACTTTTGGTAGCGGTTTTCGCGCCCAACAATGGTATTGTTATTCCGGAAATTGTGTGACTCGTCAATCACAATTAATCCATAATTACCCCAATTGACATTTTCCAAATGGCGACCATTACTTATTCCACGTTCCCTGGATAAATCAGTGTGAAAAAGTACATCATACCGAAATCGGTCGGCATGAAGTGGATTATTCTTATCGTTATTGCAATAGGTATTCCAGTTGTCAGCCAATTTTTTCGGACAAAGAACCAACACATCTTTGTTGCGCTTTTCGTAGTATTTGATGATACCTAATGCCGTAAATGTTTTACCCAAACCCACACTATCTGCCACTATGCAACCGTTGTATTTTTCCAGTTTGTTGATGGCTCCTATTACTGCATCCTGCTGAAAATTATAGAGTTTGTTCCAAATCACGGTTTCTTTAAACCCAACTCCTTCGTTGGGCATATTATCCACTGAAATGTCTTTTAGAAAATCATTGAAAATATTGTATAGCGTTATGAAATAGATAAACTCGGGACTATTTTCTTTGTAAGTAGTCTCAAAATAAGCCAGCACTTGTTCCGTAACGTCTTGCATCTGCTCTTTGTTGGACCAAATCTGCTCAAAAAGTTCGAGGTATTGCCCACTTACTGGATAATCGAATTTATGCACAAAAGTGGTAAATCCTTTATTGGGGGAAGTTCCCAAATCGGCTGAAGTAAAACCTGCCAACGGCGAATAAACCACATCATTCGTTGTATTACCTTTTACGTGTATCATGCCGTTTATTGGACGGTCGGCATGGACAGTGCTTTTAAACCGAACACGTTTCTTTATCCATTCGCTGCACTCTTTAGCAATAGCACGTTGGTTGAGTTCATTTTTCAATCTCAACTCAAATTCACCACCACACAAATGCTGTTCGTTGTATATGTTAGGAATATAATATTCACGCAACTCTTTCTGAATACTATCCGACACAAAAGTGGGTGAAGTGAAGATAAAACGCAGTTCATCAATCTCTTTCAACTCCTTTTTGAGGGCTTCAAAAGCATAGATGGAGAAAGTAGAGGCTGCAATGGAGAGTTTACTTCCTTTCTGCAAATCCTGTTTTAGCTCATCGCCTAAACGGGTATTTATGTTGTCGATTAGTTTCATTCTTCAAGCTCTGTGCTTTTTTACGATAGGTTTTATGTTTCTTGTTTGCATGTAGTGATTTCTTTGGACCCGATTTACTCTCTTTTAAGAATTTTTTCCAACAAAGTCTCAACTTTGTCAATTATAAAGTTCGTTATTACAGATTTGTCAGGAATTAAACCGACCCATCTAAAAAGACCAAAAGCACCAAGTAAACCTGCAATAATTGAAATTATCCAATTCCACATATTACTTATATCTTGAGATATTAATGGTAGAATCAATCTAATAAAGAATACAAGACCTATTAACAATGACCAGATTATCCAGAAGATTATTTTTGCTATATATTTTGCTATACGCCTTATGTTTTTATTTACGACTTCAGTTCCATGTTTGTAACTGTTTATTATATCTTCAACTATTTCACCAGCTGTCTTATCAGTATATTCATCAACATCATTCAATGTTTTTCGCTCTAATAACTTATATGTCAAATTTGATGAACTTAGCAAATAGTATTGCTCATCACTTATTGTTTGCTCCTTATGTAATGCTTCTACATCAGTGTAAAATTTGTGAAACAATTTATTATCTAACTCTATATTTGAATAACAAGAACTCATTAATCTTTTTATGTTAATGTCGTCATTTTTTGAAGGGTAATTTGCCCAAAGTATTGTTGCTAAAAATACATCTGTAATGCATGGGGCAATTATAGAGTTATTAGAGTAATTTGATATTTGATAATTTCTTGAAGAAAATGCAATTGCTTCGTTTGTAGTTAATAATATTGCCTTGGATTGTCTTAATGTAGATATATTTGTGCCTCCTCTTAGCATAAAGATATTTGCTATAGTTTTAGCATCCCTGTTAATTTGATTTTCCTGATACCAAGCAAGATTCTTTGCACCCCCATTTGTATAAATTCCAGTTATTACTTCAATTAACTTCTTTTCATTAATCTGATAACGAGGGTTAATCTCTGGAGAATCTTCAACTGATATATTGTATTTCTTATATAGGTCAGGTATTTGATTTAATTTTAACTGTAATTTTGCGGATGTATATGACTCTCTTATGGCTGTTCTCAAAACTCTTGAACTTTTATGGATGTCAAAATTCTTTGAATTTAATCTATTAATCGCATCATTAATAGTTGAAGTAACTTCTTCATTATTTATTGAAAAAACTTTTATTGAAGCACCCTTTTCAATTAAAGAGGTAATAAGTTCTTTTGCTAGTTCAAAATTTGATACTCCATTTATACCTATTAAATTAAATATTAAAGGTGCATCGAGATAAACTACAACATCAGTCAAAAGCCCAACATAAGTTTTTATATTACTATTTGCTACTATTGTTGCAATAGCATGACCTTGAGCAATATTAGCAATCTTTTTAAAATCTACACTTTTCCCCTCATGACATTGTATAATAAATTTGGAAATAACATATTGAAGTTTGTTTTTATCTCTAACTTTCTTGATGTTATCTAATTGTTTATCTGTGGTCAATATAATATCTGCATCGAATTTTTCAAGAAATTGAATAAACCCATTTTCTATTTCTTGTATTTCAAAATCAATACCAAACTGACTTTTAGCATATTCCTTAATTTTTAATATTATATCTTGAAGATTATCTTCAATTAAATCGTTTGGTTTTGAAACTTTTAATTTGTTTATTTCAGTCCAATCAACAAAGTAAACCCCTTCGTTCTTTTTTAATAATTTTTCTCCCACACATCTCTTTAATATACTTTCAACTACTCCTGATGGGACAGCTAAACCATATATTTGGAAAAGGAGTTCTTTCAATTCATCTCTGCTAATTGTATTTGTACCTTTTGTTTTTATACAATCACAGGCCAAAGGTATATATGTGTCAAGTATATCTTTTCTATTAGCTTCCCAATTAAAATTTAAAAATGCTAATCCAAATAATGTGTTGTTTGCCATAATATTATTTTTATATTGTTTTGGTTATTTTCTTACACCAACCTCACCTTCCCCGTCAGCATCCCCTGCAACATCCATGCTTTGAGTTCTTTGTATTTATCCCGTTCATTTTCAAGCTTCGCTATTTCATTCTCCATATCGGTGAGGATTTGGGCATTAGCGGTTTGCTCGAATTTAAGATGCTGAGCACCGAAATATCTGTTTTAATCGCAATATGACTAAACATAAAAATACCCCTTTCCTTATCTCATCCCCACCAAATCCAACATACCCTCATAGCTCTTTACCACGTGGTACTTCACTTCGTCGTTGCTAATTTGGTTGAAGTGGACTTCGGCACAATGTTTCTTTAGTTTTTCTACACCACGCAAGTTGAGTTCTGATTCTGTGCCTTTTGTTTCGGCAATGAAATAGACATTACGCACCTTGTCTTGGTTGAATACTATAGCCCAGTCGGGTGAGTATTTACCTACAGGTGTGGTAATGTAGAACGATTTAGGAAGTTTGGCATATACCATCACTTCTTCGGCGGTGTCCAGTTGTTTGGCAAATTCCGTTTCTATGTTGGAGTCCGTTATCAGGTAATCGTAGATATGATTTTTCAGCAAATCGCTTTGCAGCACAGCGCGACTATCATTGCCAAAAACGGTAGCAGCATCAAAGCGTTCGTCCGTTTTGTGGTAGCTGATGTGGTTGACAATCAGTTGCGATTTTACCTCGTTGATAATGGTGCTACATTTGGCAATAAACTCTTCGGGGTTTTTGCCAATAAGCAGAAAGCGCGATTCTTTTATTTTGCTCAAAATGCTTGCAATGCTTCGTCGGGTAAGGTTGGTTAGCGCCACTATTTCACCCACAATATCGTATCGGGTATCACTGTAAAGTTCCGTATTCAGCTTTTTTACCGACCGCGCGGTTTGTTTAATTCCTTCGTGCTTTTCCAATTCCGATTTGGTACTTTCCGCCAATTCTCCACTTTTCACTTCGTAATAGCGTTCGGAAATTGTCAGGTTGGCGTTGATATGAATTACTGCTTCTTCAATCAGTTTTTCGCTGTCGAAATGCACTTCATAGACTGTTTTCAAATTTATTTTGCTCCACAAAGTCTGAAATTCCACTTTGTGGAAATTCTTATTGGGTGCAATACTTTGCGTACTGCGGTCATTGTCAATTTTAGGTAATTCGCCAGACGATAAACCGTTGAGCAAGCCACCAATGGCAGCACTGTATTTTTTCAATTCCTCCGGTAGTGGAATTTGTCCTTGTGCAATGGCTTCGCGACCAGCTTCCGTCAGTTTGTTTTCTTCGTTGATAATTCCACCAATAGCCAATTTCAACACCAACTTTTCTGTCTGCTGTTTGGTTAAGCGCACACTTTCGCCTTGTTCGTTGGTGAGCAGTTTGCCCAAAAAGAATTCAAAGTCCGCTTTTTGTGGACGTTCTTTCAGATTATCCGCAATTTCGTTTTGCAAGCCCTTGGCAAAAGCTTCGTAACTTTCGCTGGCAATTACAGTGAGTGCATTTATTTCCTGCACCTCATCGCCAATGGTATCATAATCCTGACGTGCACCGTCTAAGTTCACACAAAGTCGCATACCACGTCCCACTTCCTGACGGCGACGAATGGTTGCATCGGAATGTTTCAAAGCGCAAATCTGGAACACATTGGGATTATCCCAACCCTCTTTCAGTGCCGAGTGCGAAAAGATAAAACGTACCGGTTCGTCGAAACTCAACAAACGCTCTTTATCTTTCATTATCAACTCATAAGCACTTTGGTCGTCACTTTCTTCGCTTCCACGTTTCACAGTAGAATCAATGACCCGTTTGCTTTTTTTGTCGATAGAAAAATAACCGCTGTGAATATTTGAAGCATCATCGCGGTTCAGGTAAGCAAAGTAATTGCTTGGTTCATAGCCACGATAACTTTCTTTTATCGAATGTTTGTGTAGGTATTCGTTGTATTGTTGTTGAAATAAATCAAGAAATTCGCTCCGAATGGCTGCATATTCTTGTTCAAATATCTGAGCGTACTCGCCCTGAACTTCTACGCCCAATTCGTCATATTGGCGGTACTTTTCCACATGGTCGATAAAAAACAATGTCAACACTTTAATCCCTTTGGCATAGAGTTGTTTTTCCTTTTCGAGGTGTGAGAGTATCGTTTCACGTATCTGAATGCGTCGGAAATCTTTCTCATTCATATCGCCCACCGCTTCGCCCGGATAAAGCACCTGACTTCCAATTTCCACTTTACCCAGATAGGCATCGATATTCAACACATTAAAACCCTGATAGGCAGGCATTCCTCCCGAAAGTTCATGCAGATTATCGCCCACAGTCAGTGGTTTCCGTACCCGTTTTACTTGTTCACCTTGTCGTATTTCATATTCCACCAACGCCACTGGCGGTTTTCCGCTACTTATCTCAATTCGTTCGAGGTACAAGTATCCGGTAGTTCCGGTAGAACCTTTGAGGTTAATTCCTTTTACCTTTATACGTTTCACTAATTTTTGGTTGTAAGCATCCAAAGCATCCAGTCTATACACCTGATTGTACATTTCTTTGTGAGTAGCCGAATAGCGCAAGGTAAACAGCGCATTGAATTTTTGCATGGATTCCAACGTTTGTTTACCATCCACGCTCTGCGGTTCGTCAATAATCAATATCGGATTGGTTTGAGCTATAATCTCAATGGGGCGTCGTGAACCAAATTGATCTAACTCCATATCAATACGACGGGCATTTTCGCCACGAGCATTGAATGCTTGTGTATTGATAATCATTACACTAATGCGACTATCGGCAGCAAAGTTTTCAATATCCTGTGGACGTGCCGAATTGTAGATAAATGGTTTTATCTTGTGTCCGTATATTTCCTGAAAGTGCGATTGTGTTACTTCAAACGATTTGAAAACTCCCTCACGAATAGCTATGGAAGGCACAATGATAATGTATTTACTCCAACCGTAATGTTTGTGCAGTTCGTACATGGAGCGTATATAGGTATAGGTTTTACCAGTACCGGTTTCCATTTCAATGGTTAGGTGAAAGCCTGATTTTTCGCCTTTGGGGCGTTCAATGCTTGTACTTTCTATCAGTTCGTTTTGTCGCTGTACGGTTTGGATATTTTCAAGGACCTGTGTTTCGGTAATGCTTATGGGACGGTTACGATAACCGATACTTTCGTTTATCTCCTCCTCATAAGCTATGCTTTGCAGTCCAGTTTCGGCATTTTTCGATTTGCGTAATATTTCTTTGGTGCGTTCCAGTGTAAACTTTGCCGTTTGCAAGGTTTGTCCTGCAAATGCATCCACCACCGCTTTTACGGCGTGTAACTGAAAAGCTTGTTCTTTAAATTGTAGTTTCATTTGTATTTTTGGCTATAGTCTACTTCATCAAAATCAAAGACTGGTTTATTCGGTTTTATTTCTTAGTTACTTTCTTAGTTACTTTCTTAGTTACTTTCTTAGTTACCAGAAACCTGTATATATTATATTCAGCTCAATATCAATCTATTATTTCCAGGATATTCTTACTTTCTTAGTTACTTTCGGGTCAATAAGCTTGTTTTAGTTTCATTACTATTTTTTTATCAAGGATAGAATTCTTTTTCCGGATGTAGTAATCTGATAAGTCTGATTTCGATTATTAATTTCTGGATATTGTTTCTCTACCCATCCTATTTTAATTAATGGGTCAAGGTATTTTGACCGATTCTTTGATTGATTACTCAATTCCATCATCTCGAACAAAAGATCTCTTTTCATCCACGTACTAAGTAGTTCAAGCATCTCCACCACTCTATCATGGATTTCTGTTTTAATAATTTCTATTACTTCGTTACTTTCTCCGTTACTTTCTCCGTTACTTTCTCCGTTACTAAAAATAATAATATCTTCTATTCTGCTTAGTGACAACTTATTATGACCGTTACTTTCTCCGTTACTTTCTTGGCTACCAACCATAAGATGAGCCGGTAATGTTGTTAAGAAACAAGTAAAATCTTTATCGGTATCAAATATAGGGTCAGATGAGCCATTGTCTGCCATTACCTTGTATATAGTTGGGAAACCAGTTCCACGACCTTCTGTAAGTCCAAGTTCTTTTAGAAAATCACCTATACGGCGATTGCGGTATTCGCGGGAGACAATTCTTTTCTGAGTTTTTAAAACCGTTGCATTTACAGGTGGAACAGGACCCGGATAACTCAGTATTTCTATTTTATCTGGCCAAACCTGAACTTCAATGGGTGAACCGATTTCATAACTCTTGTGATATACGGCATTGGATAATGCTTCTTCCACGGCAGCATACGGAAAGTTATAAAAGCGATCTGCTTCTGCTTTATTGCCGTGCTTTATGACTTGTTCGGAAATAATATTAGTTTGTAGAAAAGACAATGCATCCCTAAGTTGTTTTTGCAAAGGTCCTTTGAAATAATGTTCGGAAAAATTTGAACCCGAATCCTCTTTGTGCCATACCAATTCAATTTGACAACGACTAAAAAAGCGTTCCGGCTGTTTACAAAAAAACAACAAGCCCACATTAACAGGCCTGATATTTTCGTTGGCACCTTTGGCAATAAGCATGGCGCGGCACAAATCTTCAAAACTCATTGTTTTACTTTCCTCCAATAAATCACTTTTCACTTCATGTAGATAGGCTTGAATAAGTCCCAAATCCATATCTTGTAGTGAGGATAGCTGATTGATGCGGTCATCGTACGGGATACGCGCCGTCAATTCCTGAAGTTGACGCAAAGTTTCCCCTCTGGCAATTACACTATTGGAGCCAATACGAACGTATGGTTCTCTTCCGTATTCCTTCCCAAGCGAGGTTGGTGCGGTGTACATTCTGTTATCTCCTGCAGGACACCATAATACCAGAATCTGTTTTCCCTGTAGAATGTACGGTTGTATTACTGGAAAGTAACTGGGCTGAATTTTATGCCCCAACTCAAGTATTTTTTTCTGAATAGAATCCAGTTGTTCGGATTCCAAACCAGTCGGAGGAAAAATAGGTCGACCTTCATTTTCGGCAATACCGATTACAATATAACCTCCACCCCAGTTGTGCAAATCGTTGGCAAAGGCACATGCCGAATGAAGTACATCCTCTGGATTCCAACCTTGTTTAAACTCCAGGCGTTCCCATTCCACGGTGGCACCATGCACCAAATCTTCTATGTTTATAGGTAAAGCCATATTTGACTATTGATTGATTGTTGATTTTCTACACCGCTTTCACGGAACGCAACTGAAAGGCTTGTTCTTTAAATTGTAGTTTCATAATATTCGACCGTTTTCACGCTTTGAAGTATCAACTTTCCCTGATAAATCAGCTATTCCTAAATGACTTTCATTGGAGTCAAAAACTTCATAATGATTTCTATGCAAATTATCCAAATACCAAAAGCATTTTGTTCTCAGTTCTTTGTAAACGAGCTGTCCTTGCCTTTCGAAATTGGTCTTCTTAAATCGAGAAGTATCAGTCAATGAAAAAGCTACAACTAATCCACGAGCACGAACTAGAGTATACAAGTGCGTATGATTAAATAAATTATCTATTAGAATAGTAGATGTATTCTTTGCAACGTCAAGTGTAGTACTATTATATTCATCACTAATAAATGACATAACAACCCTATCTCTTTCGCAGCTTTCTGCTAAAGAGGAATCAAAAATAACATTTGTATTGAACTTGTAAGTATCAGGATGATCGTGTTTTCTATTATCTTGCCAATATGGGTCATCCATTAAGGCAGCCAGTTGCGATTTGGACTTTCTTATTTCATCACATGTCCTGGAATATGACCCTTTAAACAAAGCGTGAAGCGTGACTGTAGAAGTTACTTTACAATCATATAAATCATATTTTCTCAATAATATATCTCTTGTAGAATCATATTGCTGAAGAAGTGATAATAATGGTTTTAGTGCAACTACTATAAATTCGTCAACAGTACTAAACTGACCTTTTAGCGATAATTCGTTTATCAGTATCTCCATAGCTACAGGTCTAATAATTCATCTAAATCATCATCAAACTGATCAAACAAACCTGATTGGGTATTTATTATTCGACCCCTATCCGAGAATTGAATTTCTGTATTTCTTGATGTATTCTGTTCATCAAGTTCAAAGAAATGAATTTTTGCAATACTATTATCAATTAAGCCTGCATGAATTGCCTTACGTATCCCATTGAAGATATGATCACTATGTGATTCAATAAAAATCTGAACACCACTTTTTGCTGTACGAGCAATTAATTCGGCCAGTTTGGATTGTCCTCGTGGATGCAGATGAGCTTCTGGATTTTCTATTATCAATAATGCCCCAGGTTGAGCAGACAGCAAAGCAACGACAATTGATAAAGAATAAGATATACCAAAACCAATATTCTTAGGTTTCAAGTCTTTTGTTGGAGCATGACTTCCCACACCTTTATAACCATAATCAATGGTAACTTTGTCAGCTTCTTTTTTAGTAGTCATGGTAAGGCGTGGACTAATTTCATTTTCCCATGCAATTGTTTGATCTAATAATTTCTTGCTTGTAGTACTCTTGTGTAAAAGAAGTGTTGATTCGATATTGAAATCTCTATGGTTACCATAATATTCCAAAAAGTGTGCAACAAGTTCACCTTGACCATAATTGACTGACAATTGCTTTTCTGTTTCAACCGCGTAACTATCCATAGGATATAGATCAACACCTGCAATACGTCCAGCACTCAGATACTGAAAATTATTTGTAAACAAAGGAAGGTTTAAAAGGGTTGATTCTAATATCAACGGTACTTTATTGGGAATTAAAGTATCTTCATACCTATTATTAACATTAAAGTTGAAATCATAGTTCTTTGTCTTATCAATATCAAAACTAAAATTAATAATTTCATTTTCTGAAAACTGGTTGAGCGCATCTATACCTTTACCAATATCACATAGCGGTGCATTCAAATCGAGTCCTGCACTTAATCTCCCTTTTTTATAACTTTGACGAAGTAACAAAAGAGCTTGCAAAACACTTGATTTTCCAGAACTATTTACCCCAGACAATAATGTCAAAGCACCTGTATTAAGTTCAGTATTTTGGTGCGACTTAAAGTTCGATATCTTCAATTTTGTTATCATCGTTTATTCTTATTTTTTGACCGTTTATACTTTTATTTAAAACTTGTCTGAACCACGAGAAACGGATATTGACACTATCCCTTGTACCTGTACCGCCGGATAATGAATTATTATATCTGGGGTTATTCATCAATGTGATTAAATTTTCTTTCAGAATTTCTTTGTTTGCAAGAACTATTTCTTTTTCAAAGTCATTTAGTTTTGAAAAAGTTACAGTTATTACTTCAAAATATGCTTTATTCAAAGGCCTTCTTCCATGTAGTAAATCTGTTCTTTTTCGGAATGCATCATTTTCAAAAACATCAATAGCTAATTCTAAAGCACTCTTAAAATCTCTTTCAAGTTGGGTTTTATCAGTTTTGGCAAATGTTGCCATAGTGGAATTAATAAAAGAGTCTAAGCCAGG
>Ga0209748_1000145_pt1 | contig 43431 bp, 37 predicted proteins | sample BarGraIncu00421A_FD_185490 | JGI IMG/M metagenome (GOLD analysis project Ga0209748, IMG submission 185490) | Arctic peat soil microbial communities from Barrow, Alaska - Barrow Graham LP Incubations 004-21A (SPAdes) (version 2) | ecosystem: Environmental > Terrestrial > Soil > Wetlands > Peat... | reverse complement strand
GCGCCGTCTCCGTTGGCGACTACCGCCTTGAAGGATACCTGCCCGAGGCACTCATCAACTACCTCGTGCTCCTGGGATGGTCCCCCAAGGACGACCGTGAGTTTTTCACCGTAGACGAGCTGATCAAGGAGTTCTCGTTTGGGGGTGTGGGCAAGTCTGGCGCTGTCTTCGACAAGAAAAAACTGACATGGATGAACCACATGTACCTTGCCAGAAAAGATGCGGCAGCCATTCTGACGATCCTCCAGGTAGACTTCGCCGAACAGTATGCTGCAGCATTCGGTGGACTCCCTGAAGACAAGACGCTGGCTGCTATCGATCTCACCAAGGGCAATGCGCAGGTCCTCCCGGATCTCTTCCGGCTCGCTCGCAACATCGTCCAGCCAGACGTCGTCATCACAGACGAGAAGTCGCAGGAAGTCATCGGCTCGCCTGAGGCAAAACAGGTCCTGCAGTACCTCATGGAACACTTCGCCGCTATCCCATTCGGCCAGGGCGACGACGCAATGAGCTCGTGGGTGGAAGATCTTCGCAACCAGATTCCACTCCCGCCCAAGAAGCTCTATAGTCCCATCCGTGTTGCGCTGTTTGGCGCCAAGGACGGCCCGGAGATCATCAAGCTGTTCCTGATGCTGGAGCCGGCCTCCATTCACGAACGCCTGCAAAAAGCTTTGGCCCTCTAGCCACCTCTTCACCCCCAGACCACAACCCCTCGGCGTTGCTCTTGCTGAGGGGTTGTTTCTATGTCGAGGCCCATCGAACTGGAGCGCGTACCCAGAGGCGCACAGAGGAAGGAATGTGAAAGGGACTACAGCTTGTTGGCTTCGGCGATAAGAGTGTCGATGAAGGCGGAAGGCTCGACATTGCGAACGGGTTCGCCACGCACAAAGAGGATTCCCTGGTCACGGCCGCAGGCAATGCCGACATCGGCCGCCTTTCCCTCGCCGACACCGTTGACGACGCAACCCATGAGGGCAACGGTCACTGGCTTTACGATCTCACCCAGCCGTTCCTCGAGCTGAGCCACGAGGGACAGGATGTCCGGGACCTCACAGCGGCCACATGTCGGGCACGACACAATCTGTGCTCCATGTCTTCGCAAGTCCAGCCCCACAAGCAGCGTCCATGCCGCGTCGACCTCCAGACCCGGGTCGCCGCTGATGGAGTACCGGATCGTATCGCCGATGCCGCCCAGGAGCAAGGAACCGATGCCCGCACTGCTCTTGACAAGCGACTGTCTCAGCGGCCCCGCCTCCGTGACCCCAAGGTGAAGAGGGTAGTCGCTGCAGCCCGCAACAATGCGCACGGCTTCCACCATCTCGCGGATATCACTGCTCTTCACGGACACCACAATGTCATGAAAGTCCGCTTCCTCGAGGAGGTGAGCCTCTCGCAGCGCTTCTTCTGCCAAGGCATGGGCTCGTTCTGAACGTGTAAGGCCCGGGTCCATCGACCCCAGATTTGCACCGACGCGGATAGGAACGGACGCCGCCTTCGCGGTCCTCGCGACTTCACGTACCATCGCCGGGTCTTTGATGTTCGAAGGGTTCAGACGGATCTTGTCGACACCAGCTTCGATGGCTGCCAGGGCAAGGCGTGGGTCGAAGTGGATGTCGGCAACCAGTGGTATGGACACTTCCTTTCTGATTGTCCGCAGCGCCCGGGCCGCTTCCATATCCTTCACTGCGAGGCGAACGAGTTCACATCCACGCAGTTCCAGCTCATGAATCTGACGGACGGTCGACGCGACGTCACGGGTATCCGTCTTGGTCATCGTCTGCACGACGATAGGGTGATCGCCACCCATGACCACGGACCCTACCTTGACGATACGTGACACACGACGTTCCATCGCTACCGTACGAAGATTCCTGCCACATCCTTGATCGAGATCAGAACCATGATCCCGAGAAGGACAAACAGACCAATGCTCTGGATTGTCCCCTGGCGCTCCGGCGAGATGCGGCGACGGATGACGGCTTCGGCCAGCAGGAACAGGACCCACCCGCCGTCCAACGCAGGAATGGGCAGAAGCTGGGTCAGCCCGATGGCTACCGAGATGATACCGGTCAGCCACAAGAGGCTCATAAACCCGCTCATGGCGGCTTCACCCGTCATACGGGCAATGCCGATGGGACCGGTCAGAGACTGAACACCCCTCTTCGTGAACAGCAGTGGAAGAGCCTTGATGTAGGTGACAATGTATTCTCCCGTGAACGTCAGAGCCCGCCAGACAGCCTTGAATGGGTTGTAGCGCACGAACCCAGGCCCATAGCCGATCGCAACATAGCCGAGGTTCGTATCCAGAGCAGGAGTCACGAGGATATCGACCTGCGATCCATTGCGAGCGACGCGGATGTCGATCTGCCGATTCGCGCTGGCTCGGACGGCGGCCGAGATCTGGTCAAAATCCTTCATAGGCACGCCGTCGATGGCAAGAATGTTGTCACCTGCCTTGAGGCCTGCAGTTTCTGCGAGAGAGGAAGGCGTCACCGTACCCACCTTGGTGGATGCACGCGGGTCTCCAAGCGTCGAGAACACGATGCTGAAAATGAGGAACGCCAGGACCAGGTTGCCAAGCATGCCGCCGACCATCGTAAAGAGGCGAGCCCACCATCCCTTCGTGTAGAAACCGTCGGGCGCATCGTAATTGGCCTCCATGCCCTTGATCTTCACATATGCAAGGATCGGCAACGCGTTGATCTTGAAGACCGTTCCGCGCCACGTACGGGACCACACGGTGCGGCCGAACCCCAGTCCAAACTCTTCCGTCTGGATATGAGATGCCCGGGCAGCAAGCATATGGCCTCCCTCGTGGAACAGGGTTGCCAACGTGAAGCTGAACACAAACGCGAGGATCGTAACAAGTATCTGCACAGATCAGACTCCTTTCTGGTTGTCCGGCTGAGTGCCGTATCTCTTCTCATACCACTGTTCAGCCAGTTGGCGCCCGCAGGCCACGGCTTCGACGTGTGCTCGGACAGTTGGATTGAGGACCTCGTCTCCGGTCTCGCTGAGCACGTATCGCAGAGCTGCCACTATATCCCCAAACGTACCCTGTGCAACGAGGAAGCGTGAAACCGCAACCTCGTCCGCGCCAAGAAGCGCGAGCATGGACCGTGGTGACCGCATCTCTGCCTCACGGCCGATGGCAAAGGCTTCAAACTTTGTGTCGATGGGCTCGAACGTAAGCTGTCCCAGTTCTTCCAGACGCAAGCGGGTCACCTGTTCGTGCAGAGGGCGATCGGGAACCGACAATGCGTACGCAATGGCGACTCGCATGTCAGGACGGTACACAACGGCACGCGTGGTGCCATCCCGAAACTCGACCAGACCGTGGACCACGGACTGAGGGTGCTGCACCGCAGTGATCCGCCCGCGGTCGACACCGAACAACACGTGTGTTTCAGCCAGCTCAAGTGCTTTGTTGAACAGCGTCGCCGAGTCGATGGTCACCTTGCGGCCCATCCGCCACGAGGGATGCTTCAGCGCCTGTGCTGCTGTCACACCATTCAGCTCTGCCGCCGTTGTTGTTCGAAATGGACCACCCGATGCAGTCAGCACAACGCGCTCGACAGTCTCGGGATCCTCACCCGCAAGGCACTGCCAGACCGCCGACAACTCACTGTCGATAGGACGCAGTTGCGCCCTGAATGGCTCCAGCAGGTCTCCCAGCGTGATGAGCAGTTCCTTGCTGGCGATGGCCATGGGCAATCCCGATCGCAACAGATCGTAAACGACCTGCGCCAAGCCAGTCGAGGCCGCTGCGACGACAGGCATGTCGAAAGCGACCCTGCCGAGCATCGAGGGCAGGTCCTCATCGCTGGCCACCGGGATACGCAGATCATGACGCTCCAGCCTGATCATCAGCCGTTCACGGGCGGCATCGTCCGACATTGCGACGAAGTGCGGCCGAAAGGCCACGGCCTGTTCAGCGAGCAGCTCGTCGTTAGTGTGCGCGGTGAGCCCGACGATGTAGTATCGCTCGGGCTGAGCCCGTACCACATCCAGCATCTGCGTTCCAATGGAACCCGTCGAACCAAAAAGCACAAGACCCTTACTGCCTGTCATGAGCCACCAAACCTCCGGTTCCTGGACTTGAACTTGTGCACAATCATGTCGAGCGTCGCCGGCGTGAAATCCGGCCAGAGCACGTCCAGAAAGAACAACTCGGCATAGGCCATCTCCCACAGCAGAAAGTTGGATACCCGCGACTCTGCCCCGGTACGGACAACAATATCCGGGGAAATCTCACCCCTCAGCCACAGATACGAATCGAACCTGTCTTCGGTGAGATCTCCGGGCGCCGCCGTTCCCGCCGCACATTCGGCAGCAAATGCCTTTGCCGCATGCAGGATCTCCGCCCGTCCTCCATAGTTGAGGGCGACGTTGAGATGAAGACCGTCGCAGGACGCCGTACGCTTCTCGATTGTCTCGACAGAAGCGCTGACGTCAGCGGGCAGCGCCGCACGATCGCCAATGATCCGCACGCGCACGTGCTGAGAAACCAGCTCCGGCAACCACTTCGTAACCACCGTGACAAACAGGTGCAGGATGTAGCCCACTTCATCCGGCGGTCGCTTCCAGTTTTCCGTCGAGAAGGCAAAAATGGTCAAGGCCGTCAGGCCCAACCCGGGCGCGGCTGCCACGATATCATGTACTACCTGAGCGCCCTGTTTGTGGCCGGCGATTCGAGGGAGTCCATGCTGCGCTGCCCACCTGCCATTGCCGTCCATCACAATGGCGACATGAAGCCGAGTGCTTGTGGTCACGACGTCAGGCGTCCCTACAGAGACAGGATCTCCTTCTCCTTGGCTTCGAAGGCTTTATTGACCTCTATGATGTGTTTTTCCGTGAGTTTTTCGAGCTCTTCCTCAAGCCGATGTTGTTCATCCTCGGACAGTTCCTTGGCTTTCTCCTTCGCCTTGATGTCCTCGCGGACAAAGCGGCGAACAGAACGGATCTCTTCGCGGAACTTCTCTGTGAGCTGGGAGATACGCGCTACCATCTTCTTCCGTTCTTCAAGAGTCAGATCCGGGAAGACGAGCCGTATTCGCTGGCCGTCATTGGTAGGTGCGACGCCAATGTTGGCTTTCAGGATGGCGCGCTCAACTTCCTTTAACAGGTTCTTGTCCCATGGTTCCACGACAAGGACCTTAGCCTGTGGAGCCGAAATCGTCGCGACATCCTTGAGGGGATTACGCTGTCCGTAGGCCTCAACGACGACACCGTCAACGTAGGCCGGGGTGATTCGACCGGCGCGAATCTCGGAGTAATCTTTGAGAAGGGCCTGATGAGCAGCCTCCATCTTGGCATCGATTCGCGTGAAGTATTTGTCCACCTAAGCCTCCTTGATCAGAGTTCCAATGTCGCCTTGCATCACCGCCCGGACAATGTTACCGGGCTTGTTCATGTTGAACAGCAGAATTGGGAGATGATTCTCGCGGCAAAGAGAGACAGCCGTCGCGTCCATCGCCTTCAGATGGTCTGCCAAGAACTGGTCGTACCCCAGCTGACGGTAGGGTGCAGCGGTTTTGTCCGTACGTGGATCGCCCGAGTAGACTGCGTCCACGTTTGTACCCTTCAGGAAAATGTCCGCTCCGACCTCGACGGCTCGAAGAGCCGCCACGGTGTCCGTCGTGAAGTACGGCAGACCAGTCCCTCCCACGAAAATGACGACACGATTCCTGCGGAGGTGTTCGAGAGCCCGCTGGCGGATGTACGGCTCACAGACCTGATCCAGACGCAATGCCGACATAGTTCTTGCTTCGAGTCCCACCTGTTCGAACGCCGATTGCAGCGCCAGTCCGTTCATGATGGTCGCCAGCATCCCCATGTAGTCGGCCGTGGCTCGGTCCAGACCCGTACCCTCGGCGTTGGCTCCTCGCCAGATGTTTCCGCCACCGATGACGATAGCGACCTGCACGCCGAGTCCAAGAAGCTCCTGCACCTCTCGCGAGATGAACTGCAGTACCGAAAAATCGATGCCAGAGGCGGCGCTGCCTTTCAGAGCTTCGCCGCTGAGTTTCAGCAATACTCTTTTGTACAACGCCGCCATGGGTGTCGGTGTATGTCGAAAACTAGCAGACTGTGGGCTTGCCGCTGATCTTGAAGCGCGCAAACCGCGCGACCACAATGTTCTCGCCGGTCTTGGCAATCATCATCTTGATGAGCTCCTCGATCGTCTTGCTCTCATCACGGATATACAGTTGCTGCATCAGACAATTCTCTTTGTAATACGCCCCCAACTTGCCCTCGATGATCTTCTCCCAGACCTGCTCCGGCTTCTTCTCAGTCTCAAGCTGGACGCGGTAGAGACCCTTTTCGTGCTCGATGACATCGGCCGGAACGTCCTCCAGACGGATGAAGGAAGGATCCGTGGCCGCGATCTGTATCGCAATTTCCCTGCCCAGACCCTGGAAATCCTCGGTCTTGGCGACGAAATCGGTCTCACAGTTCAACTCGACCAGAACCCCCAGCTTGCCACCGGCATGGATATAGGTGAAAACCATGCCGTCTCCAGCCTCGCGTGAAGACTTGGAAACAGCCTTGGCCAATCCCTTCTCCCGCAGCAGGTCGATGGCTTTGTCGATGTTTCCATCGGAAGCTACGAGTGCCTTCTTGCAGTCGAGGACACCAGCGCCGGTTCGTTCGCGCAGGGTCTTTACAGTCTCTATGTCAATCGTTGCCATTATCTCACCTCATTCTCGTCGTCAGTGCTGTCCTCTACCTCTGCCGCGACCTCTTTCGCCTTCTCAGCTTCATGGGCGAAGTCGGCCATGCTGGCGTGCTCCTCATTTGCCTCGGACTGCTGCACGCCCTCGCGTCCCTCGATGAGGGCACTGGCCATGAGCGCGGTGATGAGACGGAGAGACCTGATTGCATCATCGTTTGCCGGGATCTGATAGTCGATCTCGTCAGGGTTGCAGTTGGTATCGACGATGGCGACCACCGGAATGCCAAGCACATGTGCTTCCTGGATGGCGCTATGCTCCTTGTGAGTGTCGATGACATAGATGGCGCGGGGAAGGCCTTCCATGGTACGAAGACCGCCGAACAGCTTGTTCAGGCGAGCCTTGGACTTCATGGTCCTCGTGCGTTCCTTGATTCCCATTGCCTCGATAACGCCATCGGCTTCTTCACGGTCGATCTGCTTCAGGCGGTCGATGCTCTTGCGGACGGTGATGTAGTTGGTCATGAGACCGCCGACCCAGCGCTCGTTGACATACCAGGCACCTGCACGGGTCGCTTCTTCGCGAACGATATCCTGCGCAGCCTTCTTGGTACCGATGAAGATGACGTTGCCACCTTCGCGCGAAACCTTCGAAAGGAACGAGTATGCCTCGTCGAGCTTGGCAACGGTCTGTTTGAGGTCAAAGATGTGAATGCCGTTGCGCTGCGTGAAGATGAAATGCTTCATACGCGGATCCCATCTGCGGACCTGGTGACCAAAATGCACGCCTGCCTCAAGCAGGGACTTCATTGTTACGACTGCCACAATAGTACCTCCTGTTAGTTTTTGCCTCCGCCCGTTCACCTTCCGGAGAACCGCAATGCGGAACACTCCAGAATCCCGGGCGTGTGGAATCGTGCATGGCAATTGTACCAGAAAATGCCACCGCTGGCAAGCGAGGCGCTGTGACGACAGGGAGGACGCAGGAGCTTTGGACATCGACGTGGAGGCAATGCGGTGTCCAGATATCCGGATGCGTAGCTTCTCTACAATTGACTTGCATTTCATCGTCTCTACAATAGAAAGGAAAGACAAGAAGCCCGTCGTTTGTTGTAGGGAGACGCGCATGCGACAATGTACAAGGAGGAACCATGACAGACAGTTGGATGGACAAGGTCAAGAGTGCTGCGAGCAAGGTCGCCGACGGAGCAAAGGACTTGGCGGCAAGCACCAAACTGAAGTTGGACATCGCAGGTCTTCAAGGTAAGATCAAAGACGCGAAGCAGGAAATGGGCGTGAACGTGTACGCCATGCTTGAGCAGGGAAACACCATTGATAACATCACCGGCGCATTCACCACCGTCCAGGCGGCAGTCATCGAGTTTGAAGCCCAGATAGCTGCAAAACAGAAAGAGCTCAAGAAGATCGGCGACGACAACACCTGAGCTTTCAGTCCCCAATAGAAGCCTTCGAAAGGCGTGCGCAGGGAGCGCACGCCTTTCTGTCTTGCCCACTACGGGGACACTGGTTTCATGACAGAGCATGATCTGCAGTTCCTGTTGCGGGAGCTGACGACCTCGCAGGACTACGACGGGCAGATCGTCGGCCGACTGGACTTCGAGGCGCAGGAAGCGACGTTCGCCCCTCTGCCGCCTGCTCTGGATCCCGACTTTTCAGCCGACCTCGCAGACAAAGGGATCCGCGAGCTGTATGCCTTCCAGCGCGCCTGTTTCGACAGCGCATCCGATGGCTACAATGTAACAGTGGTCAGTCCCACTGCGAGCGGAAAGAGCCTCGCCTTCCAGCTGCCCGTGCTGGATCGTCTCCTCAAGCATCCCGGGGCAACAGCTCTGTTCCTCTACCCCACGAAGGCGCTTATCGAAGATCAGCTGGCCAAGCTCAGGGAAATGGAACGATGCATGGACCGCATCAACACCGCCGTCTATGATGGTGATACCGACCCCGATACGAGGCCCCAGCTGCGCAAGTTCGGGCGCCTCATCCTGTCCAACCCCGACAGCCTCCACTACAGCATTCTGCCGTATCACGAGAGCTGGTCACGGTTCATGCGCGGGCTTGCATTTGTTGTGGTGGACGAAGGACACTACTACCATGGCGTCCTGGGATCGCACATGGCCCTGCTCCTGCGGCGTCTTCGGCGGCTGGCCAACTTCTACGGCGCCCACCCCGTGTTCATCGTGACGTCCGCCACCATCGACGAACCAGGCAAGTTCGCTTCCCAGCTGACAGGAGAGATTGTACGTCAAGTCGATCCCTTGGGAGCCCCTGAGGGCAAGCGGACCCTCCTGCTGTTCAATCCGAGGGTCGTCGACAAACAGAACAACATCCGCAAGAGCGTCATGAAGGAAGCGCTGTGGCTTTTTCAGCGTGCCGTTCAGGAAGATGTGCGAACGATCGTGTTCACGAAATCGCGTCGGGAAGCGGAGCTGTTGTACAAGTACATCAGGGATGCCGGTGCAGGCAAGGGTCAGCGCCTTGGGGACCGTGTCGCAACCTACCGCGCAGGCTACCTCCCTGCTGTTCGCAGGGGCATCGAACACCGTCTTTCCTCCGGCGAATTGACCGGCGTCATTGCGACCAATGCGCTCGAACTCGGCATCGACATCGGACACCTCGACGTGTCGATCACGGCGGGCTACCCTGGTTCCGTGACCAGCCTCTTTCAGCAGATGGGACGGGCAGGACGCGAACGGGACCATTCGCTGTCCGTGTTTGTCGCGTCATCGAACCCTCTCGACCAATACGTCGTTCAGACGCCAAGCTTCCTGTCGTCAGGCCACTTCGGCACGCCGACGATCAATCCTGACAACGAGTACATCCTGAGCGCTCACCTCCGCTGCGCAGCATATGAACTCCCGCTGCGAGCAGCAATCGACGTCGAGTACTTCGGCCCGGAGTACACGCCGCTGGTCAAACAGCTGGAGACGGACGGGAAGCTGCGCGCGCGCGGCCCACTCGTCGTGTCGACGGAGACGTATCCCCACCGGTTCGTGAGCCTGCGAACGCTGTCGGACAAACGCTATCACATCCTGAACCAGAGCGACGGGCAGGTCCTCGAGGAAGCCGACGCCTACAAGGTCATCGAGGAATTCTACCCCGGTGCCGTGTTCCTCCATCAGGGAGACTCGTATCTCGTAACGGACAATGATCACGAACAGCAGATCGTCCATGCCACCCCCACGATGCAGAACTACTATACCGATGCAATCATCCGCAGTGACGTTGTCGTGCAGAACGAACGGGCCCACCGCGACTACGGCGACCTCGGCCTCTCGTTCGGCAAGGTCCTGGTGTCCGAGCAGACGATCGGCTTCATCAAGAAGAGCTTTCACATCGAGATAGAGGTGGGGCGTGAGTACATCGACACACCCGAGATCAGCTATGATACGATGGCGCTTTGGATCACCATCCCTGATACTATGCTCGAAACTCTCCAGGAAGGCGGCTGCGACATCGCAGGGAGCCTGCACGCAGCTGAACACCTGCTCATCGCCCTGATGCCGATCGTCGTGCTCTGCGACCAGCGTGATCTCGGGGGCATCTCTACCATTCTTCACCAGGATACGTTGAAACCCAGTATTTTTGTGTATGATGGACATATTGGAGGTGTCGGCCTCACTGAATCGGCGTACGGACGCTTCCGCGATGTCGTACACCTTGCACTGGACAGAGTGACCGAGTGCCCTTGCAAGGATGGCTGTCCAAGCTGCGTATACTCGCCCAAGTGTGGCAACAACAACAAGCCGCTGGACAAGAACGGTGCACGTGTTCTGCTCGGGCTCTTGCTCGACAGACTCGACACGACCACAGGAGGTGGCGAATGAGCGAAGAAGGAATAGTTACTCTTCTCAAGGATGCACTGCAGCTGGAAATCGAGGGATGGCTGTTCTACCGTAACGTAACCGGCACCCTGCCCGAAGGGGCGGTTCGTGACGTTTTCGTTTATCTGACCGAGCAGGAGGAAAAGCACGAGGAGTACATCAACAAGGAACTGGACCACGTGCAGGCGGGCGGCATGCTGAACATCACTGGACTCGGAGCACTGAAAGAAACGACTCACGATGAAGTCTTGGCTGATGCTGTGCGCAGCGCAACAGATCTCTCTCAGCACGAAGCGTCCGCAATTCACACGGGTATGTTGCTTGAGCGCAATTCATGGGAGTTTTATCACGCAGCGGCCGAAAAGGCCACCCAGCCCGACGAGGCTTCACTCTACCGACAGCTGGAAGAATGGGAGAAACTCCACCTTCATCTTCTCGAGAAGGCTTACGACCTCCTCAAAGAGCGCATCTGGGCGGAGAACCGCTTCGCACCGTTCTAGAGTGCAGCGTCTTCCCTGAACCCCAGACACCTGCCCGCGATGATGTGAGCGTGCAGATGTGACACGGTCTGTCCACCTTCGGCGCCCGAGTTAATAATGACGCGATACCCTGCCTCAAGGCGGTACCTGACCGCGACGAGACGGATGATCTCGAAGAGGTGAACGATCAGCCCATTGTCTTCTGTGCTGAGAGCATCGATGCGAGCGATGTGCTTGCGGGGGATTACGAGCAGGTGGACCGGCGCCTTCGGGAACCGGTCCTTGATGACGAAGACCGTCTCATCCTCGTAGACGTATTCGGCCGGCGCTTCATGCCGGCTGACACGGCAGAAGACACAGTCCTGTTCGTTCGTGTCCATCATGCGGCTACGCTCCCAGACAGGACGACCCGGTCGCCGTCGAAGCGACAGCCATCGACACGGACAACGACAAAGCTGTCGCATTCGAGTATCTCGTTCCCATACGTCCGCCCCTCCGTCCAGAGGTAGTACTCTGAGTACCCTTCGACTTCCCCGAGAGAAGACTTCTCCGATATAATCGTTACGTCCCGACCGATGAACCGACGGGCAAATGCCATGCCCGTCTGCTCCGCCACCTCAAGCACGTGGTGCAACCGCTCCTTCGCAACTCCCGGCGGGATCCGATTCTCCTCGCGCGCCGCAGGGGTAAAGGGACGGGGTGAATAGGGGAAGACATGGACCTTGGCAAACGCTGCTAGCCGAACCACGTCCAAGGTAGCCTGCAGGTCCTGCTCGGTCTCGCCGGGGAATCCGACGATGACGTCAGTCGTCAGGACAAACGATGGGTCGACCGCCCGCAGGCGTTGCACACTGCCGAGCAGGTCCTTCGATGCATATGGCCGACGCATGCGCCTCAGCACTGCATCACTGCCGCTCTGCAGGGGAAGATGCAGCTGCGGACACAGCGCGGCATGGTTCGCAAACTGGCTGACCAGTGCCTCGGTGACCGCATCCGGGTTCAGCGAGCTGATGCGTACACGCGTCGGAAGCCCTGCAGTCTCAAGTGCCCCCAGCATGCTGTCCAGCAGGACAGGCAGCCTGTCGGGCGCTTCTCCATACTTGCCTATCTCCGTCCCGGTCAGCACGACTTCCTTGACGCCTGCCGTCGCCAGCCCCATGACTTCGTCCATTGCCACGAGGGCGGGCTTGGATTCCAGGCGTGAGCCACGCACAAACGGTACCACGCAATAAGTGCACATGTTGTCGCAGCCCTCCTGAACGCGCACATCCACGCGGTTGCGGGGGCCCGCTCTCCGGATGCGCCCGTCGACCCATCGCGCAGCGGGCTGCACTGTATCATCTGAACCGACGACTAGCCTCGCCACTTCCGCTCGATCACGCATGGCAACCACGACGACGCCGGCAGGAGCTTCCGTACGCGTCAGGTTCAGCAGTGTTGCTCCGCATCCAGTGAGAACCACGGGCGCCCCCGGCCGTTCGCGCAGAGCACGACGCGCAAACTGCAGGCTCTGAGCCTGGGCCCGGTTCGTGACACTGCACGAGTTCACGATGACGGCGTCGGCTTCAGTCAGCGTCGTGGCCATCTCGGCGCCCAGCAACCGCAGTTCCTGTGCATAGAGCTCGGAGTCGACCTCGTTGACCTTGCAGCCGAGCGTGTAGATGAACACCTTCATGGTGTCGACTGCAACTCCCGCACAATGAGCACAGCGGCGAACCCAGCCAGCTCGCTCCTGAGAATGCCTGTGCTGAGGCGGACGGCGAAGGCACCTCGTTCGATGAGCAGGGCCTCCTCTGACACTGAGAATCCACCCTCCGGGCCTACTGCGACCGCGACCGAACCATCCAGAGCAAGCGCCCCGTCACGCGCACATCCCGTCATGGTCGAGGCTGCGCGAGGAGACATCATGACCAGGCTGTCCAAGGGGCCGGCACATAACAAGGCACCCTGGAGCCCTATTGCCAGTTCGACTGTTGGGACGTCGCCCGTCTCGGCCTGCTCGGCCGACGACAGGGCCACCTGGCTCAGGCGCTCGATCCGCCCGGCGACATTCCATGGCTGACTGCGCTCAGCGGCATACAGGACGAAACGATGCACTCCCAGCGGAGCACAAACGTGGACAACGTCGTCGAGCAGTGCAGGTCGGATGATTGCCTGCAAAAGGGTGACCGGGCGCAGGGAAAAGGGCGACTGGCGGATGCCCTCCACGGAAACGGCAAGGCCGGATCTGGAGGCATCTTCAACAACCGCGTCATACAGTTCTCCTGCGTGAAACAGGACGATCCGTTCGCCGTGACGAGCACGGAGGACATCTGCAATGTGGTGTGCAGCAGGCGTGCCGCCAAGCATGACATGTTCGCCCAGCCTGAGCGACCGACCCGCCTCGAACGCCGGCATGGGTCAGCCGCTACCCGAGACCCTGCCGAGGTATCCTGCGAAACTCTCCAGGACCGTGATGGCCCGGATGTAGTTCATACGGATAGGACCGACGAGACCGAGAACGCCCCGCTGGTTCGAATCGAGCGAGTAGCTCACCGACACGAGGCTGAAGCTCCTCAGTTCCTCCCGCTGGTTCTCCTCTCCGATGAACAGGCTGATCTCTCCCCGATTGCTCAGAGAGTTCAAGTAGGGTTTCACGACCTCTTCGCGGCTCAGGAAGGTGCTCAATGTGGAAAACGCCCCAACTTGGTCATCGGGAAGCTCGCTCAACATCTGTTCGATACCCCGGACAAAGATCTGACTCTCTCCCTTGCGCAACTCGCCTTCCATAAGCTCAGCCACGGCGTCCAGGACACCTCCGTAGCGCAGAGCAAGGTCCTGTGGCAACACGTTGCCAAAGCGAAGGATACGAATGCCCTCCTCGAGGCTCTTGCCGCGGAGCCCCCTGGCAAAAATGGCATTGATGTCCGCGAGTTCCTGCTCAGTCGTGTCCGCCGGAGCAAGCAGCTTGTATCCCTCGACGTTCTCGCGGTCAGTGATGAAGACCAGCATGAGCACCATCTCACTGAACGGCACGAGGCTGACATGGCGCAGGGTCACAGAGTTGATCGGGGGGGACAGGACGAAACTCACCTTCTTCGTGCGGTCAGACACGGCCGTCGCCACACCATCGAACAGACGTGGAAGACTCTCGTACTGCAGCGGGAGATCCATCGGTCCGGTGAACATGCGTTTACGCGTCGCCTCGACGAGGAATGCCGAGATATACATGTGATAGGCCAGGACAGTCGGAACACGCCCGGCGGATACGTGGGGCTGCTGAAGATAGCCCATGCTGCTAAGATCCGCCATTTCATTGCGGATCGTTGCAGACGAGAGGTCGTTGCCCAGTTGGCTGGTTACGAATCCCGAACTGACAGGCTCGCCGTCGTCCATGTACTTCCGGACAATAGCCAGCAATATGCGTTTCTGCCGTTCTGTCAGGAACATCTATCTCACCTCGTCTATTGTACCGAATAGCGCCAAGCTGACAAGCAACGAGTTGTATCGACTCACCTAAGATGTACGTGAAATGGCTCCATAAGCTCATGAGAAAACGGAGGTGAAGGATGACAGGTTACTGCTAGTCCTTGGGATGAGAAAGGAGTGGTGGAAATGACGGAGGCAGGGCGGTTCACGTACATCCTTACGGGGTGTAACATTCTCGGGACGGTTCCGTTTTCTCCGAGACTGTTACACCTTCGCTGCACCCTTCAACAAAAGGACTGGATTCCCGCATGCGCGGGAATGACGGAGTGAGCACAGTCGCCTGCGTGGAGATGGTCGAGTCATAACGGTGCCATGGGAGAGAATGATGGCCGAGTGAGTTCACGACCTGACCGTTCACCTACATTCGATGAGCTGTCAAGCAAGAAGCGGGCAGCCATCATGAGGGTGACCGCCCGCTGTGAGGAACTATAAAGGAAGGTGTCCTAACTCTTCTGGAGCAGGGCGTCGACCTTCACGGTGATGGCCCTCTTTGGAACAGCGCCGACGACCTGGTCGACGACAACACCGCCCTTGAACAATGCAAGTGTCGGTATGCTCATGATGCCATAGCGAGCGGCAATCTCCTGATTCTCGTCCACATTCAGACGAGCGACCTTCAACTTGCCTGCGTATTCATTGGCAATCTCGGAAACGACGGGTGCAATCATGCGGCACGGAGCACACCACACAGCCCAGAAATCGACTAGAACAGGTAGCGAAGAAGAGAGTACCTCGCTCTGAAAATTCGCGGTTGTTGCAACAATCTCGTTGTCCTCCATGTATTCCTCCTTGCAGGATTGTCTGCTCAATGCCATGTCTGCTTCGCCATTCTACTTGAGCCCAGTGTATGTGAGAAGAAGTCTCTCCAGGCGCTCGAGTTCCTTCTCAGGGACAAGATCCTGTTGCACATGGCAGCCGACTTCGTTGAGAAGGATGTCGGTTCCGATGCGACCTATCGCCGCATGGGCAGCCACAAGCTGCGCGAGGACTTCATCGCACGGACGACCTTCGTCGACCATCTTCTGAATCCCGCGCAACTGCCCTTCGACGCGTCGAAGGCTATGTACAACTTTTGTCTTCTTCATCATATACCCCTTGGGGTATATTAGACAGATAGTTGCCGTTGTCAAGAATGCCAATAGTATAATAGAGTAGAATTTGGAGGTGTTACGTGAAGCGAGTGTTGACCATTCTGTTCTTTCCGACAATACAAACGTCGGCTCTTCCCAGCGAGCGCAACTCTCCAGAATGAACCGCCACAGCACTGTCCAGATTACCCGCGCCGCCCTCATTGCCGCGATGTACATCGTCTTCACAATGGTTCCACCCTTCAGTGCCATCAGCTACGGAGCCGTGCAGTTCCGGCTGGGGGAGGCTCTGGTCCTGCTGCCATTTCTGCTCGACGAGGCAGTCGTTGGTGTGGTCGTCGGTTGCCTTGTCGCCAACCTGTTTTCCCCGTTTGGTCTCATCGACGTCGTTATCGGTACGGGTGTGACCGCGCTGGCCGCCCTTCTCACAAGACGTTTGCGCAGAACCGGCAAGCTCTGGCCGGCAGCTATACCGCCGATCGTCCTCAACGCGCTCATCGTGCCCGCATACGTATCGACACTCACCCTGCCGGGAGCCCAGAACCTGCCTCTCGCACACAGCCTCACGGCGGGTCTGCGTTTCATCCTGACGCACTTCTCCTGGGGAGTCTACATGCCGGTGGCGCTCTCGATCCTGGCTGGTGAGGCGGCCGTTGTCATTCTTCTCGGTCTCCCCGTGCTTGTCCTGGTCCGTCACAATATCCGCCCAATCAAGGAGGTTCGATGATCTATACCGTCGCTCTTGCCCAGGTGAACCCTGCGTGCGGTGACCTGGAATACAACGTGAAGATGCACGTCGCCCAGACGGAGCAAGCACTCGAGGCCGGCGCCGACCTGATTGTCTTCCCCGAGCTGTCACTCACCGGATACACACTCAAGGATCAGACACTCGACGTCATGCGCCGCGCCGACTGCCCCGAGTTCGCCCGCCTCCGTGAGCTTTCGCGCCACATCGCGATCTGTGCAGGCTTCGTCGAAGAAGGCCTGGACAGCATTCCCTATGACAGTGCGTTCTTCATGGACGCCGGTGAAGTCCGCCACGTACACCGCAAGATGTACTTGCCCACACACGGCATGTTCGAAGAACTCAAGTTCCTTGGACGCGGCAAGGAACTCTCGGTCTTCGACACACGCTTTGGGCGCACCGGCATCGTCATCTGTCGCGACCTGTTCCATCCCCTCGAGGTGTCCACGATGGCAGCTCTCGGCGCGGAGCTGCTGCTGGCGCCCAGTGCCATGCCGGCACGCGGATTTGACGGCGACGAACTGGCAATCGAGCAGACCGTCGGCTTGGCCCTCGGTTCGGCCAGCACATTCCTCGGGATGTTCGTCGTGTATGTGAACCGTGTGGGATTCGACGACGGGCTCGGGTTCTACGGAGGTTCGGCTCTGAGCGACCCAGTCGGAGGGATCACCATCTCGGCCCCACGGTTCGAGGCTGTGCAGATCCTCGGAACCGTCGACACGGCGCACATTGCACGACACCACTACCAGCTTCCCATTCGCCGGGAGGAAGACCTGGGGATCGTACGGCATGCTCTGGAAACGAGGAGGAACTCATGACGGCGGATGCCCTTGCACTCAACAACGCACTTGTCTACGACTATCTCAAACGGTTCGTCCAGGAAGAGCTGCACACGAGTGGGTTCACAGAGGCGTGCATCGCCCTTTCCGGTGGACTGGACTCTGCGCTGGTGCTCAAGCTGGCCGTCGACGCTCTCGGGGCCGACCATGTTCACACCGTCTTCCTTCCCTACAGAGCAAGTTCAGACGAAAGCAGACGGGATGCCCACACGATGTTCGAGTTCTGCGGCATTCCCTGGCAGGAGCTGGACATCAGCGGCATGGCCGATGCCTACCTCGCACTGCAGCCCGGCATCGATCGGCTGCGGAAGGGCAACCTGCTGGCTCGCCTGCGCATGGCCGTCACTTTCGACCAGTCGAAAAAGGAGAATGCCCTTGTCATCGGAACCAGCAACAAGAGCGAACTGCTGGTCGGCTACTCGACGTGGTATGGTGACATGGCATGTGCCGTCATGCCCCTCGGCGACCTGTACAAGACCCAGGTGCGGTCGCTCGCGCGTCACGTCGGACTGCCACAGCAAATCATCGTCAAGCCGCCTTCCGCCGATCTCTGGGCCGGCCAGACGGATGAGGAAGAAATCGGCGTGAGCTACGAGACGCTCGACCAGGTCCTGTACCTCCTGGTCGACCAGCGGTGTTCGTCTGCCGAAACCGTATCCGAAGGCTTCGACCTCGATCTTGTACACCGGGTCGAGCACAAGATTCTCACATCCCAGTTCAAACGCGTCCCTCCTCCTATCGCCAAGCTGTCGCAGCGCACCGTCGGCATCGATTTCCTCTACCCGCGCGACTGGCGCAAGTAGTCCGCGTCGCCTCACAACACTGATCAACAGCAAACGCCCCGGTCTGATGGCCGGGGCGTTTGCTGTCAAGCGGCAATGTGGTTGGTCGGCCAAGATCTAGTAGAAGGTCTTGGCTTGAAGGACAACATCGGCCGGGATGATGTGTGGCTGAGTCGTCGCTTCCCTGAGGTCGGTGAAGGCGATGCGCTGCCCAACCTCACCCACAAGGATGCCAGACTTGCCTTCGCGCACCGCGTTCACGGCCGCAAGGCCGAGTCGGGTGGCCAATAACCTGTCAAAGACCGTGGGCGAGCCGCCCCGCTGGAGATAGCCCAGCACCGTGACACGCATGGACAGGTTGGTCGTGCTGGCTAATGCTTCTGCCAGTCCGTATCCCGCCACGGGCCTGCCTGCAACAGTCGGTTCATGCGTGGCTACCGGGTATCCCTCGGCGACGACGACGATGGAGAAATCCTTCCCCTCTTCCTTCCGCTGCTTGAGGTGTGTTGCCAGCGTCTCTATAGGTACAGGCTGCTCAGGGATGGCTATGAAATCTGCTCCCCCTGCGAGGCCGCCGTACAGTGCCAGCCAGCCAGACTGACGGCCCATGACCTCCACGATCATGACCCGGTGATGCGCCGACGCCGTCGAATGGAGCTTGTCCAGCGCATCGCTGATCGTCGTAATCGCGCTGTCGAATCCTATGCTGAAGTCGGTGCCAAAGATGTCATTGTCGATGCTATTGGGCACGACGACACACGGAATGTTGTTTGCATCAAATACTGTCGCCACAGCGACGGCACTGCGGTCGCCGATGATGATACTGGTCGTGATGCTGTTGCTTTCCAGGACGTCGCGTATCTTCCCCAGGTTTTGGACCGCAAACTCGGGCGACACCCGAGAACTGCCGAGGATGCTTCCACCCAGAGGAAGGATACCCGAAACTGTCTTCTTGTTCATGATCTCGATGTCGCCACGTACGAGTCCTTCGAACCCGTCCCGTACCATCAGGACATCGTATCCGAGCTCAAACGAGCGCCTTGCAACGGAGCGAATGGCTGCGTTCATACCTGGTGCGTCCGCCCCTGCCGTCATGATTGCGATACGTCTCATCTGTGTTCCTCCCTTTGCTTTTCTGCTACCGGCTCATACCGGTGAACTGGAACCCCTCGGCCCGGATGCTGGGGAGCACCATAGCGCCGATTCCAAATGATAAAGCCAGGACCGCGCGGTTCCGGCTGATTTCGACAGTGTGCGCAAGCATGTCGATGAGCCCCTGCGTGAACCGCATGTTTCGAACACCATGCGTCTTGCGGCCGTTCTCAATGAGGTACGTGCCGTCACGCGTCGTCCCGGTGACCACCGCGCGCCGGGGCTCGACAGGGTTGCCGTACCAGAAACGGGTCACATAGATGCCTCGCTCGACGTGGGAAATCATGTCAGCCTCACTGCTGTCACCCGCGCCCATGAAGATGTTGAGCGGATAGGGCCCAATGTCGTTTGGCTGCTGAAGCGAGTGTCCTGTCGTCGCGCGACCCATCTTGGCAGCGTAGTAGGAATCGTACACGACGTTCCCTCCTTTGCCTTCAGTCAGGAAATCGACGCGACGCTTCGGCATTCCCTCGAAATCGAAAGGAATGGGCATTCCTGCAGGATCCAGCCCGTCGTCGTACAGACTGACGATACGGGAGGCGATCTGCTCACCCTCGTGCCCCTCGAGAAAACACGTGTGCTGCTCGACACTGCGAGCGGACAGGGCAAGATAGGCCAGCATGCCCATGAGCTCCTCCACGGCAAATGGGCTCAGGACAACCTCAAAGGCTCCGGGTTCGACCTCAGCGGGATGCCGTGTTTCGACTGTAGTGAACACAGCTTGCTCGCCTACGGCTTCCGGATCGATGTCCGCAACATCGGCCGACGACATCAGACCATACCCGGAACTGTCATCGCCCATGACGACGGCTTTCAGTCCTGCGACCGTGTACTGGTGATAGGCCGCCACACCCATCGAACTCACAACTGCCAGTTCAGAACTCTGCACCTGATAGGTCCCGGCCGCCCGCAGGCCCTCGTGCTCTGCGCGCTCGATGACCTTCTTCACCGCAAGAACGCGTTCTCCGGGCTGGGAGGCGGCGGTCGCCGCGACCCATCCGCCGATGCGTCCTGCAGTGATCGGCTGAGGTGACGGAAGACCTGGAAAATCGGGATCGTCAGGCATGAGCCGGGCAGCCTGCGATGCCTGCCGTACAATGAGCGCCAGACCCTCGGGAGAGCAGTCGGTCGTCGAGGCACTTCCGACCTTCTTCCCGACGACGGCGCGAACCTGAACCTGCGCCGTATGCTCGGCCACATTTTGATGGATGATGTTCTCGGCATACCACGTGAGAGCGCTGTTGGAGGTCATGGTCACGATCTCTGTCTGATCCGCATCCGACGCCTTCAGTGCGTCGTGCATGAGGCCGTGAAGCTGTTCCTTACTCATGAAGCACCCCCACCTGAACGTGGCGGAACCGGGCAGGCGATGTGCCATGCGACACGTGTGCCACCTGCATCGGCTCTCCTTTGCCACAATTGTCGACACCCCACACGTGGTACAGCCCCGGGCCTCCGATGCCGTCACATGACCTCCAGAACTCATACGTGACGCCGGTATACGTCGGGTTCCTGACCATATCCTGCAGTTTCCCTCCCCTGATCTCCCAGCCGATCTCGCTGCCGAACAGGAAGTTCAGGCGCCGATCATCGATGGACCAGCTCTTGATGCCGTCCACGTAGAGACCGTCCTCCACACCGCCGATCAACTGCTCGAAGGTCAGGTCGCCCGGTTCGAGGTTGATGCTCACCATACGGACAATAGGGCACCGTGCAAAGCCGTCGGCCCTCATCGCCCCCATGGGCTCCTCGCCGACGACGGGAGCTGATGCACGAGAGTTGAGGTAGTGCTCGAAGATGCCGCCCCGTACCAGGTACACTTTGCGGCCTCTCACCCCCTCGTCGTCATATGCGAGTCCACCCAGGGCGTGGGGAATCGTGGGATCAGCGGTCAGATTGACGATGTCGGACCCATAGCGGAAGCTGCCTTTCTTGTCGGGCGTCAGAAATGATGTCCCGGCAAACGACGCCTCCATGCCCATGACCCGGTCGAGCTCGGACGGGTGGCCACATGACTCGTGGACTTGCAACGCGAGTTGCTGTCCACCAACGACCAGGTCCTTGACTCCCGAGGGACAAGGCTTGGCAGCCAGGAGTGCCAGTGCTTCCCTGGCGGTCGGTTCCGCATGTTCCAGAAGTTTCATGGCTTCCACGAACTCCCAGCCCGATTGAGCGTTGTCGCCGGAGAAGGACATGGGGTAGCTGCGGATCTGGACGTCGCCCTTGTCGCTGGCAGCCATGGCGCTGACGCCGGCCCCGCTCTCGACCCGGTCCTGGACGATGTATGAACCCTCGGAGGACGCGAAGATCTTGCGCTCCTTCAGAAACTGCATCTGACCTCGTGCCAGGACCACTCCCGGGAGCATCATCGCCCTGGTAGCTTCGGCGAGCAGTCCGATCTTCTCAGAATCAGGGATCGTGAAGGGATCCACGTCCGCCTGGTGCGGTATCATGTCCTGACTGGGAGCGACCGTGGCCAGCTCGACATCCTTCTTTTTTGCCAGCGCACTCGCGTGGGCGATGCCCACCGCCTCTTCGACGATGTGGTCGGCCTCGGCATCGGCCACGACGGACGATGATGAGAATCCCCATGCCCCGTTCGCAATGACGCGAACCCCAAATCCACGCTGGTGAGCATGCACGACGGCGCGGGGTGCTCCCCCGACAACCGACACGTCCTCGCGTTCCATGTCAATGAGACGGCAATCGCAGTAGCTTGCGCCAAGGCGCTTCGCGTCCGCAATGACCCGTTCCGTGAACTTGTCCACTGGACACCTCCCTGGTCGATAATGTCAGTATATTGGAGCATCCGCCAAAAGCAACGCCAGGAGCCACGTGCCGTCGGGCCCGCCAACCTCTTCTTTGCCAAACCTGACGTTCAGGCTAGAATTGTCACGGTGATGAGATGAAGAAAACCGTTCAGTCGCATGGCCTGCGGCAGATAATCCTCCGAAATCGGCGCTGGCTCGCCGCCTTTGTCATTGTGGCAGCAACCCTGGGTGCCATGACCATGTGGGCACTTCGTGGAAAAGAGACAACGCTGCATGTGGCCTCGCAATTCAAGACCAGTGATTACCCAATTGGAATCGTGGGCACACAGGACCAGGGATATGTGCTGACCGCGGCCGGCCAGCTGTTTGCTCTTCGTGGATGGACCAGCCAGAGCGGCGGCGTGGTACTAGGGGGCAGCCCAACCTCATTGACGTTGAGTACCTCGGGCAAGTACCTTCTGGTAGCGGGACAGCGGCTGGTGATGCTGGACAATGCCCTTCGCCAGATGTGGTCGCGAACCACGACAGCTCCCAGCGTCGTCGAACAAACCATGTTTACCGTCACCGGGAGCGTTGCCGTCGTCTACTCGTTCCTGAAGGACCAGTCCCGGCAGTTCGTCCTCTATGATCTCGCGGGCCAAGACCTTGGCGGCTACACCGTACCCGATTTCGGCCGTGGATCTCAGATCAGCCTTGCGCGCAGCGGCATGCTCGTCGTGACACTGACAGACGGAACCATCTACACCGTCTCGCCGCAAGGAAAGGTCATCGCGAAGTTCACAGTCCCCAACCCAGACCAGAAACTGGCAGGACTCGTCACGGCTGTCGACGAAAGCGGCACACGCATCCTGGCCGGTTACAGCTTCAGCGTATCAGGCGTTGCCGGTCCCCTTCCGCGCTACCTCTTTGACCAGACAGGAAAGAAGATCGCCCAGACGACGGCCACTTCCGACAATCCTGGCCTTCGCGCGCTGGGCACTGGCTTTCTGACCTTTGGACGCTCTGCAGAGATTATCGACAAGGACGGCAGACAGCTGCTGTCAGCCTCAAAACTCAACTTCACTGTAATCGACACCTCGATGTCCAATGGAGAGTGCGCACTCCTGTTCCAGGAGCAGACCAGCTCTCAGACTGCGGTCTATTTCCTCGGTATCTACGACATGAAGACCCGCGCGCTTGTGCGCCAGTGGAGTACGGCTGAGAGCGACGAGGTACGAGTTTTCCAACTGCCGGGGATGCGCTCCGTCCTCGCTCTCGGCAGCGGTCTCTTTATTCTTACGCCCTGACAGGAGGGGCCGTGGACCGCGAGACAGCGCGAAAACGTATACAAGAGCTCAAGGCACAGATCGGGCTTCACAACTACGATTACTATGTCTTGGACAGCCCGAGGATAGCCGACGCAGCCTTCGACGCCCTGATGCTCGAGCTCAGGAGTCTGGAGGACGAGTTTGTGGATCTGGTGACTTCAGACTCACCGACACAACGCGTGGGCGGAGCCCCTCTCGGGGGATTCACGACCGTCCGGCATCGCGTTCCGATGCTCAGCCTCAGCAACATGTTCTCCGAAGAAGACGTGGTCCTCTTCGACGCCCGCGTCCGGCGAGCACTCGGACGGAGTGACCCCGTCGAATATCTGATGGAGGTCAAGATGGATGGACTTGCCATCTCGCTTCGCTATGAAAAGGGCCTCCTGGTGGAGGGTTCCACGCGCGGAGACGGCGCAACTGGCGAAGACGTCACCGCCAACGTCCGAGCGGTGCGTTCCATCCCCATGAACCTGGCCGGCGTAGCGAGCCATATTCCAGCATTGGTCGAGATCCGTGGCGAAATGGTTATGTTCAGGCGTGACTTCGAGGCACTGAATGCTGCGAGGGCTGCCTCAGGCGATCCCCTGTTCGCCAATCCACGCAATGCGGCTGCCGGATCGCTGCGCCAGCTGGACCCACGCGTCACTGGTTCCCGCCCACTGCGTATGGTGGCATATGCGCTGGGGGAAACATCGGAGGACCTGGTGCTTCCCACCCAGAAGAGCTTGCTGGACTGGATTGCCAGCGTCGGCTTTCGTGTATCACCGTTTGTGCGCCTGGTGCGGACACCCGCCGAGATGTGGGCAGCCACCCAGGAGATTTCAGCTGCCCGCAGTTCGCTGCCGTTTGGTGCCGACGGCATCGTGTTCAAGGTGAACGAGATATCGCTGCAGCGTATGTTGGGCCAGACGGCCAAGGAACCGCGATGGGCCTCCGCTTGGAAGTTCCCTCCTGAAGAAAAGGAAACACACCTGGAGAATATCATCGTCTCCATCGGTCGAACGGGCGTCGCAACACCGGTCGCGGTGCTTACGCCGGTAGAGATCGACGGGTCAGTCGTCTCGAGGGCGACCTTGCACAACAACGACGAGGTCAAGCGTCTTGGGATCCTGATCGGAGACACAGTCGTCGTGCGCAAGGCAGGCTCGGTCATCCCCGAGATTCTTGGACCCGTGCCCTCCGCCCGCACCGGTATCGAGCGCCCCTTCATTATGCCGGCCGCATGCCCGGTATGCGGGTCGCAGCTGGTACGCATCGAAGGTGAAGCCGCCACCAAGTGTGTGAACGCTGCGTGCCCCGCGCAGGTGCGGGAAAGGCTGCTGCATTGGTGTTCGAAGGACGCCATGGACATCCAGGGCATAGGAGAAGCCGTCGTCGACCAGCTCGTAACGGCCGAACTGGCACACGATGTCGCCGACCTCTACGACCTGACGGAGGAACAGCTTCTTCGACTGGAGCGCATGGGGTCTCTCGTAGCCCACAAGCTGCTGGTTCATCTCGAAGAAAGCAAGGGAAAGGGTCTTGCCCGTGTGCTGTATGCCTTGGGCGTTCCTCAGGTCGGTGAGGTAGGCGCCCGCGATCTGGCCCAGGCCTTTGGCTCCATGGAGACTATTGCATCGGCCACGTCTGAATCCCTGACCCATGTCTACGGCATCGGAGAGAAAACAGCCGAGAACATCACCGCCTTCTTCCGAGAAGAGCACAACCGCACACTCGTCGAGCGCCTCCGGAAAGCTGGAGTCTGCATGGCTGACTCCGCGGCCCCCGCAACGCATGGTCCCCTCACCGGCAAGGTCTTCGTTTTCACCGGCGAGCTGTCCACCATGGCCCACAGCAAAGCACAGGAACTGGTGCGCGCGCTCGGAGCCGAGACGTCGGAGACCGTTTCCCGGAAGGTGACGACGCTCGTCGCAGGATCCGCCACGGGGAGCAAGATGGCCAAGGCCCGGCGACTGGGAATCGAGATCCTTGACGAACAGCAGTTCCTCTCCCTCATTGGGCAGGGGACCTGAGAAAACAGGCACAGGAGGTATCATGGCAATGATCATCGACAAAGAGACGCTCGAGCACGTGGCTTCACTCGCGCGTCTCGAGATAACTGCAGAAGAGGAAGGGCCCCTTCTGGGAGACCTCGAACGCATCCTCGGGTATGTTGCCCAGTTGAGCTCCGTCGACACGTCAGCCATCGTCAGCAAGCGACCCGCCATGACCGAACTCCGTCCAGATGAGCCATGCGAGGGATTGACCCGAGAAGAAGGACTTGGTGGAGCACCCGCGATGTATGACGGATTCGTGGTCGTGCAGAACGTCATGGGAGCCGAGGATGAGTAGCGAACTTCCACGCACCCTGGAACACTATCGCCACGCTGTCCGCGCACACGAACTGTCGGCAGAAGAGTATCTGGACGAGACGCGGCAGCTCATCGAACGCGGAGACCCTCAGGTGAAGGCGTTTCTGCACCTGCGCCTCGACACCGCCCGGTCCGACGCGCAGGCCTCCAACCCCTCGTCTCCTCTTGCAGGAGCTCCGATAGCGGTCAAGGACAACATCATGATGGCCGGCGAGCGCTGCACCTGCGGCTCCCGGATCCTTGAGCACTATGTCGCCCCTTACTCGGCGACTGCCGTGCAGTTGTTGCTCGCCGCAGGGGCTGTCGTACCCGGCAAGACCAACCTGGACGAGTTTGCCATGGGTTCCTCCACGGAGAACTCTGCCTTCTTCCCCACACACAACCCGGCGGACCCGACCCGTGTTCCCGGTGGGTCCAGCGGAGGTTCGACGGCTGCGGTCGCCGCAGGTTTTGCTCTTGGAGCAATCGGCTCCGACACCGGCGGTTCAGTGCGGCAGCCCGCTGCGTTCTGCGGGGTGGTCGGTTTCAAGCCAACCTATGGGCTGGTCTCGCGGTACGGCCTGGTCGCCTTCGGGTCCAGCCTCGACTGCATCGGTCCCATTGCGAGAAGCGTCCGAGACGCTGCCATCATGATGAACGTGATGGCTGCCCATGATCCAAAAGATGCTACCAGCGTCAAGCGGCCCCATGTCGACTTCGAGGCCGCACTGCAACCGACCCTTGCAGGCAAGCGAGTGGGTCTCATTCGTGAGCTCCAGGGGCTGGATGTACAGCCGGAAATCGCAGCAGCCATGGATATGGCCCGTAAAGCAGCCGTGAAAAGCGGTGCATCGATTGTCGACGTCAGCGTGCCACATATTCTTTCCGCTCTGCCCGTTTACTACATCATCGCGCCTGCCGAGTGCTCTGCGAACCTCGGACGCTTCGACGGCGTCCGCTACGGCCTGCACATCGACGGACGGGACATGACGGAAACATACAGCAGGACCCGCGATGCCGGATTTGGCACCGAAGTGAAGCGACGCATCCTCATCGGCGCATTCGTGCTCTCGGCCGGATACTATGACGCCTACTACAGGAAGGCAAGCAGTGTCCGCCAGCTCATCGCCGACGAACTGGACACGGCGCTGCAGTCCGCCGATGTGCTGCTCACACCGACCACCCCGACGACAGCGTTCAGGATTGGAGCGGTGACCGACCCGCTTGAAATGTACAAGGCGGATGTGTTCACGATCCCCGCGAACTTGGCCGGGGCCCCTGCCGTTTCGTTTCCCGCCGGAAAGGACGCCGCCGATCTCCCTATCGGACTGCAGCTCATGGGTCCCCGCTGGAGCGACGCCGAACTCCTCTCCTCCGCGAACGTCCTCTTCACAGCGCTTGGAGGTGAGTCATGACCACGACCATCGGCCTGGAAATCCACGTTCAGCTGGCCACGCGGACCAAGATGTTCTGTGGCTGCGGCACAGCATTCGGGGACGCGCCCAACACACATGTCTGCCCCGTCTGCCTCGGACTGCCGGGCGCACTACCCACACTAAACGCCGAAGCCGTGCGTCTGGCCACCAGGATCGCCACGGCGCTGGGGTGCACTGTCCACGAGGTCTCCGAGTTCTCACGCAAGAACTACTTCTACCCGGACCTTCCCAAGTCCTACCAGATCACCCAGTTCGACCGCCCGATCGCGACAGGAGGATCGCTTCCCATCGTCACCGAACGGGGCGCCCGCAGCGTCCGGTTGACGCGCGCACATATCGAGGAAGACGCCGGCAAGTCGATGCATGCCGCGGACATCACGCTCGGAGGTGAGACACTGGTCGACTTCAACCGCTGTGGCATGCCACTGATCGAGATTGTCACTGAACCAGACATGCAAAGCGGCGATGAAGCGTACGAGTTCCTGCGCAACCTGAGACGGCTTGTTCGATGGCTGGGCGTATCGTCAGGCGACATGGAGAAGGGGGCCATGCGGTGTGACGTGAATGTCTCCGTCAGCCCGGATCCCGCAAAGCGAGGGACAAAAGTGGAGATCAAGAACCTCAACAGCTTCCGCAGCGTCAAGCGAGCCATCGACTACGAGGAGCAGCGCCAAGCACAGTGCCTTGGCGACTGTACTCCCATCATGACAGAGACCAGGCACTTCGACGAAGTGCAGGGAACAACGACCGCTATGCGCAGCAAGGAAGCCAGCAACGACTACCGCTACTTTCCGGAGCCGGACCTGCCCCTGCTGCAGCTGGATCCGGCAGAGCTGGCATCCCTGCGGGCACAGATGCCCGAACTGCCTTGGGAGGTACAGTCACGCTTCGAACGGGACCTCAGCCTCTCGCCATACGATGCGGCCCTGCTTACCGAAGAACGCTCCACGGCAGAGTTTTTCCAGCAGGCCATTGCGTTCTACGACAACCCCAAGAAGGTAGCCAGCTACATGGGGACCGAGGTAGCCAAGCTCCTGAACGAACGCGGAAAAACGCTTACGGAGACGCAGTTGACGCCCGCGACACTCGCCGGCCTCCTGATGATGGTCGAACACAATGCAATCAGCAACACAGCCTCAAAGGACGTCCTGCCTCTTCTCATGGACACGGGCACAACGCCCATGGAAGCCGTCAGAAGCCTTGGCCTGGAACAGATCTCCGACACCTCCGCAATTGAGGGATTTGCGCGCGAGGTGATAGCGGAGAACGTCATCCAGGTCGAGCAGTTCAGGGGTGGCAAAGAGGCGGTCCTCGGTTTTCTCGTCGGCCAGCTCATGAAGAAGAGCAAGGGCAAGGCGAATCCGAAACTGGCGGGGGATACGCTGCGGCGGCTGTTGAAATAGAGGAAGCGGGGCCTCCTCTTCAGGAGATCCTCGCTTCCTTGATGGTCACTACGAGTTCACGTCCCGAGGTTCACTTGGTCAAAGCCTCTTCAATAGCCTCCATTGTGTTCTCATCAAGGGCCACATCGATAGCCTTGACATTCTCTTCGATTTGCTCAGGCCGTGATGCTCCAATGATCACACTGGTTATCTCTTTGTGATGGAGTATCCAGGCCAGAGCCAGCTGTGCCCTCGTGATATTATTCTCCAATGCTATCTTGGAAAGCTGCTCAACCCTGTCGAGGTTTTCTTTGGTCAGATAGCGCTCCACAAAGTGTCCGACCGTGGGATCTGCAGCCCTGCTTCCTTTGGGCAATTCCTGGCCCGTCTTGTACTTTCCTGTCAAAACTCCCTCGGCCAGTGGGCTAAATACCGCGATTCCCAATCCTTCCCTGGCGCATATCGACATTACTTCTTTTTCTATATATCTGTTCAGCATGTTATACGCCGGTTGATTAATAGCAATCGGGCTCAAATTGAATCGATTTGCTGTATTCTGACCATCAAGTATCTGGGTTGCACTCCACTCACTGACCCCTGTGTACAAAACCTTACCTTGATGTACCAGATCGTCTAACGCCCTCATGACCTCATCAATAGGTGTTTCAGGGTCATATCTGTGGCAATAGAAGATATCAACATAATCAGTGTTGAGACGCTTCAAGCTGGCATTGCACTGTTCCATGATGTGCTTTCTGGAAAGTCCTCTGTCATTGGGACCCTCACCCACAGGCCAGAAGGTCTTTGTGGCAAGCACATAGGAAGACCTGCCAAAACCCTCCAGAGACTTGGCCAGAACCTCTTCTGCCGCACCGGGATGCGTCTGTCCGACGCCATAGACGTCAGCGGTATCAAAGTAGTTGATCCCCAAGTCGTACGCCTTCTTTACGCATGCATCCGCCTGCTCCTGCCCATAGGAACCGCCATAGGTAAGCCAGCTGCCCAAAGCCATTTCGCTCACTTTAACGCCATAACGGCCAATCCTTCGGTAGTTCATCCAATCCTCCTTTTAATTTGACAGTGATGTCTCAGGGCTGGCGAGCAAGCTCCTCGTCACTGTCGAGCCGAAGGGACACGACCTTGGAGACACCACTCTCCTGCATCGTCACACCGTACAGAACATCCGCTGCCAGCATGGTCTCACGGTTGTGTGTCACGACCAGGAACTGTGAACCCTCCTGCTCCCGAAGCAACCGCGCAAAACGATGAACGTTGTTTTCGTCGAGTGAATTGTCCACCTCGTCGAGAAGGTAGAAGAGGCTGGGGCGCGCCTTGAAGAGAGCAAACTGCAGAGCCGCGGCCGTCAGGACTTTCTCGCCGCCTGAAAGCAGCTCAAGAGGTTGCCGCCGCTTGCCCGGAAGTATGACATCGATGTCGATGCCCGTGAGTTCGCCGTTCTCCTGCCGCACCAGTCTTGCCTCGCCGCCGTCGAACATCTTGACGAAGTTCTCCTGAAATGCCTTCTCGATGACGACGAACGACTCTTCGAATAGTGTCGACGCACGTCGATCGAGGTCATCGATCAGCGCGAGCAACTTCGTTCTCGACTGGGAGAGGTCGTCATCCTGCGTTTTGAGATGCACAACGCGTGCCGCAAGCTCTTCGCTTTCCCTGATGCTGGCCATGTTCACAGGCTCCAGGTTCGTCATGTTGCGGCGCACCTCGTCCATCTCGCTCTGCATGTGTTCGAGGCTTGCTTCTGGTTCCGTTCTTCCCGTCAGCTGCGCGAAGTCATCGCGCGCCGTGAATTGCTCCAGCTTGCCCTTCCCCTCTGCCAGCAGGACCTCCAGCTCGCGTACGCGGCCCTCGAGACGTGTACGGCTCGCCTTGACCCCTTCCATCTCCGCCGCCAGGGCCGCACTCTGTTCGTCCTTGTGACGCTTGTCAAGTTCCAGCTGGTCGATGCCGGCCTGGAACGCTGCCAATCCGTTCGACTTCTCCCTGAACTGGGCGTCCAGCAACCCGATACGCTGCTCGAGCGCCACACGTTCGGCACGCACCCGCACCAATCCGTCCTGCGACGCCTTCATCTCCGTGGCAAGGCTCGAGAGCTGGTCCTCATATGCCAGTTTCTTCTCCAGCAATGCCTGGATGCGTCCCGAGATGGAGTTTCGCTGGATCTGCAGCGCCTGGACTCTGTCCTTGCCTGCGAGCAGGTCCGCCTCGGCCTTCTGGCGAGCTTTGTCCGCGCCGTCCTGGGCGTCGCGCGCCCTGGCCAGCGTACTTCTGCGTTCAGCAAGAGTCTCGCGGAGGGGCGCCAGTTCCTTCTCGAGTTCCACGATACGGCTCCGTGCCACGTCCACGCGGCTCGCACGCTCATGTTCGACCGCGAGGCGGCGTTCCTCCTCTACGACCATCGCCTGTAACCGCGCCTGAGCCTGTTTCAGGTCCCGCTCAGCCTGCTGGATGCTATTCAGGGCCAAGCTTCGCTTGTGGCGCGCGAGCGTCACCGCCTGCGCCTGGTCAGCAGCTATCCGCAGGGCTTCGGCAGCCTCTGCCTCGAGCCGGGAAAGCTCGGCAGAGTCCTTGCCCGCAAACGAGCGTTCGATGGACCCACGCAACGGTCGCACCGCAAATGCACTGTCGATGACAAATCCGTCTTCGCAGTACACCTTGTAGAAATCGTGACGATGCTCGCGGGCGAACACCAGTCCCTGCTCGAGAGACGAAGCGACGAAGAGCCGGCGCAGCAATTCATCGATGAGAGGCGGCGCACCCGCCAGACTGCCGGCCATGGTGGCGACGGAAGAGGTGGCGACGTCCTTCTGGTCAACTGCGTCGTCCTCTGGCGCGTACCGGACTCCCATGGTCGCCTGTCCAGAACGGCGGACGGCTATTGCAAGGGCATCGCAGGAATCATCGCTCAGCTCGATGGCCAGCTCCTCCCGCAGCAGCTGCAACAGGAGAGGCCCGTGTTCACCCAGGTCGACCACGTCGAGGACACGGCGTGCCGTGGACCCGTTCCGTATCTGCCGCTCGAGGCTGGCGACGAACGCCGTGGCATTCTTGAGGGACTTCCGGTAGGACTCGGCAGTCATCGCTCTGTCCCTGCTGTCAGCTGCCAGCGCAGCCTGCTCCTGTTCGAGCGTGGTCAAGTTCCGAGAAACATTCTCAGACTGCCCTCGCCACTCCTCAAGTGTTTTCTCGAGTGCAGCTGCCTGCTCACGCACCACATTCACTTGTTCAGCGGCTGTTTCAGCTTCAGGGGCGTCAGTGGCCTGTCCGGAAATCTCGACGGTCTTACGCTTCTCGTCCAGCTCGAATTGTAATGGATTGAACCGGCTGAACAGCTGACGAACCTCGGTCTCGAGCTGCAAGACCTGGGCCTGTGTCTGGGCCAGGCTCTTGCGCCTCTGTTCGACGCTCTGGATCACTTCGTCGTAGGTGCGTTGTTCTGCGGCCAGCTCCGCGCCCCCCTGTGACTCCTCACCCCTCAACTGGTCAATGGACGATGCTGTCTCGCCAGCCAGCCTGGTCGTCTGGAGCCTGCTGGCATCCCAGTCCTGCTCCTGACGTACAAGCCTCGACTCCTCTGCCGCAAGGTACTTGGCCTTCTCGCGGACGGATACCAGTTCCTTCTCGAGCCGGTATGCATCCTCCCGCGCCTCGCTGAGAGCTGATGCCTTCTCGCGGAGTGATGCACTAAGCTTGCGCTGTGCGGTCTGAAGGTCGTCATGCGCTGCCTGCCGGCTGTTCAGGCTGCCGATGACCTCCGCCATCTTCTCCTGAGCCTCGGCAAGTCGCGCCGTGGCGCGTTCCTGTTCCCGTAATACAGATAGATACCGCGCGTGCGCAATGTCCATCTCCAGATCGCGCAGGCGCGACTGATAGCCGACATACTCGCGTGCCGCCGCCGCCTGGAGCCCGAGATGCGCATAGTTGCCGTTCAGCTCGGCCAGCAGGTCCTCGACACGTGCGATGTTCACCCGTGTCTCTTCCAGCTTGATCAGCGTGTCCCTCTTGCGCTGTTTGTACTCGGCAATGCCGGCGACCTCTTCGAAGAGAGCCTTGCGCTCCTCCGGTTTCATCGTGAAAATGCGGCTTATCTCGCCCTGCCCGATGAACGGGTAGTGGCGGAACCCGAGCCCCGTCGATGTCAGCAGCTCTTCGACATCTCGAAGCTGAACATCGTTTCCGTCGATGAGGAAGTCCGATTCCTTGGAACGGAAGATGCGCCGAGCCACCGCGACCTTGTCCATGCCGGTGCCGAACACGTCGCCCTCGTTGTTGAACACGACCTCGGCTTCGGCGTAGTTGACGGGATGGCGTGTCGCGCTGCCGGCGAAGATGAGGTCCAGCATCGAACGGGCACGGAGCGTCCTCAGGTTTTGTTCACACAGTGTCCAGCGCAACGCATCGACCAGGTTGCTCTTGCCCGAACCATTGGGCCCGACGATAGCGATAACCGGATAGGAAAGCTCCAGTGTCGTGCTCTGCTCAAAGGTTTTGAACCCCTGGATATGAAGGGATTTCAGATACATGTCGCGCGTGTCCTCCGACTCAAAAGGGTCCGGTCAAGCGAAAGTATAGCCGCGTTCCGGGCCGTGGCAATCTGTGCCGCAGGGCCTCAGTTCAATTGACAAACAGCAGCTGCAGCCTATACTTGGCAAATACCGTCGTGGAGGTTCGGGTGATGACTCCAATCGAACTGGATCCGCTATACGAAGCGAAAAAGTACGAGGAACAGATCTATAGTCTGTGGCTCAGCCAGGCGGCTTTTCATTCGGAGCCCAACCCCGACAGAACGCCATTCGTCGTCATGATGCCGCCACCCAATATCACTGGGTACCTGCACATCGGCCACGCTCTCAACATGACACTCCAGGACATCGCAGTCCGGTACAAGCGCATGAAGGGGTTCGAGACGCTGTGGCTGCCAGGCATGGATCACGCCGGCATCGCCACGCAGGCGGTCGTCGAGCGTCAGATCAAGGAACAGGGACTGACCAAAGAAGGACTTGGGCGCGACGAATTCGTTCGTCGCATCTGGGAGTGGAAAGAGAAGTACGGAGGCATCATCCTGTCCCAGCTCAAGAAGCTCGGTATCTCTGCCGACTGGGACCGTCTGCGCTTCACACTTGACGAGCCCTATGAGCGCGCAGTCAAGGCTGCCTTCGTCCACTACTATGAAAAAGGCCTTCTCTACAAGGGCCAGCGTATCACCAACTGGTGTCCCCGTTGCCACACGGCCATCTCCGACATCGAGGTCATGTACGCAAACGAGAAGGGTCATCTCTGGTACGTCCGCTACCCGTTCGTCGATGGCTCGGGGTCCGTCACGATTGCCACCACGCGCCCGGAGACCATCCTTGCGGATGCAGCCGTCGCTGTCAACCCGGCTGACCCACGCTATACGGACATCGTCGGCAAAGAGGTCATCGTCCCCGTCGCCAACCGGACAATCCCGGTGATCGCGGACGAAGCTGTCCTGCTGGATTTCGGCACGGGCGCCCTCAAGATCACGCCGGGCCATGACCCAACAGACTTCGAGGTCGGCCGGCGACACGACCTTCCGAGCATGGCTGTCATCGGCCTCGACGGCCTCATGAACGAGAACGCCTTGCACTACAGTGGCATGTCTGCAGTTGAAGCCCGTGAGAAGATCGTGGCCGAGATCGACGCCCTGGGGCTGCTGGAAAAGGTGGACGACTACGAACACAGCGTTGGGCACTGCTCTCGCTGCGGCTCTACAATTGAGCCTATCGTCACGGACCAGTGGTACCTGCGCATGAAGGACCTGGCCGTCAGGGCACTGGAAGCTGAACGCGAGGGCAAGGTCGAGATCCTGCCGGTCAAATGGCGGAAAGTCTATGAGGGCTGGCTGGAAAACATCAACGACTGGTGTGTTTCCCGTCAGTTGTGGTGGGGTCACCGCATCCCGGTCTACCATTGTGAAGACTGCGGAGAGGTCATCGTTTCCATCGACGCCCCACACGTCTGCCCAGCATGCGGCAGCAGTCATATCACTCAGGAAAGCGATGTCCTGGATACGTGGTTCAGCTCTGCCCTGTGGCCGTTTGCTACGCTGGGATGGCCTGAACAGACTGCCTCTCTCACGTATTACTATCCGACGTCTCTGCTCATCACCGGATATGATATCATCTTCTTCTGGGTCGCTCGCATGGTCGTGTCTGGTCTCGAGTTCATGGATGACGTCCCCTTCCACACGGCCTTCATCACAGGTCTTGTCCGCGATGAACAGGGAAGGAAAATGAGCAAGTCGCTCAAGAATCAGGTGGATCCGCTGGACCTGATCAGTACATACGGCACCGATGCCCTGCGATTCACGATGGCCTCCCTCTCCACCTACGGAGGACAAGACATCCTGCTCTCCGACCAGAAGCTGCTGTCATCGCGGAACTTCATCAACAAGCTGTGGAACGCTACGCGCTTCGTCGCCGCCGGCGTCGACGTCAAGGAGACGCTGGCCGGCCCACGTCCATCCGACGATCAGCTTGGATTGTTCGACCGATGGATTCTGACGCGTCTGGTCGACGCAACACGCGACGTGACGGCCAAAATGGACGTGTACGACTTCGGCGACGCTTCGCACCGGCTCTACGAGTTTGTCTGGGGCGACTTCTGCGATTGGTACATCGAGCTGGCGAAGATCCCGCTCCGCGACGAGGCCAGGGCACCCGCAACCCGCTGGGTACTGGCGTACGTCCTGGAACATACGTTGCGCCTTCTCCACCCGTTTGTCCCATTTGTCACTGAGACCATCGCGCAGCAGCTATACGGCGGCGACCATCTGATGGCGACGACGGCGTACCCCGAGGCCGATGGGATGACCAGGTACGATAAAGACGCCACCCAGGCCGACTTCCTCATCGGGTTCATCAAGGCAGTCCGGAACCTCAAGGCAGTCTTCCACCTGCCGCCAACCGAGAAACAGGGCGTGGTTTCGGTCGGGGCGGAAAGCGACATCGCGGCAATCATGGCAAATGCGGAAGCAGTCAAGTTCGTCGGACGGTTTTCCGGCATCGGCACTGAGCTGGATTCGACCCAGCGCTATATCAAAGGCGCCTACGGGACGATGCAGATCATGATCCTTGCGAAGTCGGACTTTGACTATGAAGGCGAGCTCAGGGTCCTCGGGGGCAAACTGGAGCTCCTGCGCGCAGATACCATCAAGCTCGAAGCTCGGCTGAGCAACCAGGACTTCCTTGCACGTGCGCCGGCCGAAGTCGTTGACAAGGACACGCAGAAACTGGAAGACCTCAAGGCCGAGGAACAGCTCATTGCAACCTTCCTGAAGGAACAGGGCTAGCCCTGGCACGGTGTGGAAACTCGCGTGCGAAGGACATACGCTGAAGCACTCGATTGCGTCTTCTCACTCTCCAAGTTTGGCTCGAAGCTGGGTCTGGAGAGAATTTGCCGTATCATGGTCAGCCTGGGAAACCCGGAACGGCAGCTCCGATTCATTCACGTGGCAGGCACCAAGGGCAAGGGGTCGGTCTGTGCTTTCACGGCACGCATGCTCGAGGAAGCCGGCTACACCGTTGGCCTCTACATCAGTCCCTCTCTCGTGGATGTTGGCGAACGCATCTCGGTCAATGGGACAATGCTCTCGCCGGAGGACTTCCTTGACGCGTTCGACGCTGTGTGGACTGCGATTGGCAGCGTCTCGGAAGATGATCCGGTCACGGTCTTCGAGGTCTTCACCGCCATGGCGATCGTGCACTTCGTCCGCAGGAAGGCCGACGTGGTCGTGTGGGAGGTCGGTCTCGGAGGACTGTACGATGCCACCAACGTTATCCCCGTGCCCGAGGTTGCCGTGATCACCAATATCGGACTGGAACATACGGACCGGCTTGGCAACACCGTCGAAGAGATCGCGACCCAGAAAGCCGGCATCATCAAGCAGGGGGGCATTACCGTGCTCGGCCACCAGGACTACCCTGCCGCCCAGGCGACCCTGCTCGCCCAGGCCGAGAGAATGGAAAACCAGATTGCCCTTGCTGGACGAGACTATACCTTCTCCTCGCAGCGGTTCACACCGGACTCCGTCACATTCGACTACGCCGGCGTGGTCCTCGGACAACGGGTTTCGCTTCCCGACGTGACCATCTCGCTGCGCGGGACGCATCAGGTCCAGAATGCGGCAAGCGCGATTACCGCTGTCGTCGCTCTGGCTGTCAAGGATGGCATCGACGTGCCGGAACCTGCGATGCGACGTGCCCTGGAGCAGACGTTCTGGCCCGGACGCATGGAGCTCGTTTCCGGTACGCCAGCGGTCCTTCTGGATGGTGCACACACGCAGACGGCGGCCAAGTACCTGGTGGAATCGCTGCACGCCCATTTCCCCGGCCGGCGGTTCACCCTGCTGTTCGGCGTGCTCAAGGACAAAGACATGGATGGTATCGCCAGCATACTGGCTCCAGAGGTAGACACTATCGTCCTGACCCGCGTCCCCGACAATGGCCGGGCTGCCAACCCCTGGGAACTGAAGGAGAAGTTCCTGCGCTACCATCCCCACGATTCCATCGTCGTAGAAGACGACGCAGAACGGGCATACGAGAAAGCCCGAAGCCTGACGCCAGATGGCTCGTGGCTGCTCGTGACAGGCTCCCTGTACCTTGTGGGAGCAGTCCGTAAGCTCATGGGTCTCTACACATTTGTGCGTCCATGAAATTCTTTCGCACCGGGAGGTGACACTATCGGCACTTCACTTGTAGAATTCTGGCAGAACACCGTCATCCCGAACCTCAGTTCCATCCTGCTGGGTGCGGCCGTCCTTGTCGCCGTCATCCTCATCTGGATCATCAAGGACACGTCGAGGAGAGGCGCCAACACCGTCGTCTGGTCGGTCTTCACCGTTGTGGGCCTCGGGTTGTTGCCATTGATTATATACTTTCTGGTCCGCGAGCCCCTGACGCTGGACGACCAAATGGCGGACAAGTTGAACAGTGATGTTCTCAAGCTCGAGAGAAGCTACTATGCATTCCTCATGGACGAGCAGGACAGAAAATGCCCGGTCTGTGGACACGAAGTAAAGTCAAGGTACCGGTTCTGTCCCGCATGTGGCAATGAACTCCACACGGTATGTCCGGCATGCGGTGAACTCATGGAAACAAACTGGAAATCGTGCCCACACTGCGGGCACAAGGTGGAACAGCCTGAAGCGAAAGGAGAATTGGTCTAGATGAGTCTGAAAACATTCAGAGGTGGCATTCACCCCTCTGAGCACAAGGAACCAACCAGAGACCTGCCCATCGAACACGTGCCAACGCCCAAATCTGTCGTCATTCACCTGACACAGGCTATCGGGGCTCAGAATCAGCCTCTGGTGAAGGTCGGAGACCGGGTAGTCAAGGGACAGATGATCGGCGACGTTCAGGCTTGCCCGGCAGCAACCATCCATGCGTCGATCACCGGCATCGTCAAGAAGATCGAGCCTGCCCCCCAGAGCAATCTGAAGGACGGCATGGCCGTCTTCATCGAAGCTGACGGCACCGATGAGACGGCGTACATGCCGCCACTCGATGCTTTTGTCTGCTCACGTGAGGAGGCAATCAAACGCTTGCGCGATGCCGGTATCGTCGGTATGGGCGGGGCATCCTTCCCCACTGACGTCAAGCTGGCTCCCCCTGCAGATAAACCTATCGACATCATTATCGCAAATGGATCCGAGTGCGAGCCCTACCTGACGATCGACTACCGGACGATGATCGAATCGCCCGCAGACGTCGTCGAGGGACTGGCCATTGCGGCACACATTGTGGGGGCCAGGAAGGCGTATGTCGCCATTGAATCCAACAAAGCAGACGCTCTTCCTGTCATTGAAAAGCAGTTTGCCGGGCATAGTCACGGCATTCCAATGAAAGCCGTCCTGGTCGCAACCAAGTACCCAGAAGGCGGCGAGAAGATGCTTATGAAGGCTGTTACCGGTCGCGAGGTTCCCTCGAAGGGCCTGCCGTTTGACATCGGCGTCATCTGTCAGAATGTCGGCACGCTCAAGGCGATCAAAGAAGCGTTCGCCGACGGCAAACCCCTCATCGAACGTGGGTTCACCGTCTCAGGTGGAGCCTGCAAAACACCCAAGAACTTGTACGCCCCCATCGGGACAGTGATCGCTGATCTTATTCCCGACGTGATTCAGATCAGCGACGACGTCCGCAAAGTCATTTTCGGCGGCCCCATGATGGGTGTCGCCGTACCATCGCTGCAGATCCCGGTCGCCAAGGGCACCAGCGGCATCCTGTTCTTCACTGCCGCAGAATCAAGACAGTACGAGGAACGTCAGTGCATCCGCTGCGGCCGTTGCGCAGATGCCTGTCCCGCACGGCTTTGGCCTATGCTGCTGAATGCCGCGCTCTTGTCCGATGATCTCAATCGTGCTGATGCCATCGGCCTTATTGACTGCTTCGAATGCGGTGCCTGCAGCTATGTCTGCCCGGCACGCATCCCTCTCACGCAGCGGTTCAAGCTCGGCAAGGATCTTCTCCGCAACCAGCGTGCCAAGGAGGCCCGCCATGGAAAATAAGACGATGAAGCTTCTGTCCGGTGCACCGCACTTCGTGACCGGCAACGATATCCAGAAAACAATGGGCATGGTCATCATCGCCCTGCTCCCCGCCCTGGCCGGCGGCGTCTACTTCTTTGGACCCCGGGCACTGCTTGTCACAGCGGTATCCGTCGTCAGTGCCGTTGCAGCCGAATTCCTGTTCCGCAAAGCGCTTCGCCGCGAGACACACGTCACCGACCTGTCCGCGGTCATCACGGGGATGCTGCTCGCGTTCATCCTGCCGGTGTCCTCACCGTTGTGGATGGCAGCGGTCGGCTCCGCGTTCGCCATCGTTGTGGCCAAGGAGCTCTTCGGGGGACTCGGCGGCAACTTCGCGAATCCTGCCCTCGTGGGGCGCGCTGTTCTGCTGATGAGTTGGCCGGCGTTCATGACGCGCTGGTCTCCCTCTCTGCGCGCGGCTGCCGTCGACGCGACGACGACTGCGACACCTCTGGGCATCCTGAAGCTGGGCGGAGCCCTCACCGACGTCATGAAGAGTGTCGGAGCCAGTGGAAAGCCGGCTCTGTACCTTCAGATGTTCCTTGGCAACCGCTCAGGTTGCATCGGTGAGACCTCGGGGCTGCTACTCCTGCTGGGAGCCGTGTTCCTGGTGGTGACACGAGTCATCGACCTGCGGACACCAGTTGCCATGGTCGCCGCGACATTCGCCGCGTCCTGGCTGTTTGGACGGGACCCGGTCTTCTCGGTGCTGTCCGGCGGCATCTTGCTGGGAGCTTTTTTCATGGCCACAGACTATGTCACGACCCCTGTGACACCTGTTGGCAAGTGGGCTTTCGGTATCGGGGCGGGACTCATGACGGTTCTCATCCGTCAGCTCGGCAACTTCCCTGAGGGCGTCACCTACGGTATCTTGCTCATGAACGTCGTTGTACCCTACCTGGACAAGATCATCCCCCACAAATTCGGGTTCGTGAAGCCCAGCAAGGTGAACGCATGAAACGCTGGCAGATGATTAAGCTGGGACTCATCCTGGCAGTGTACACCATCGTCGGCTGTGTCGGGCTTGCATTAGTTTACAACAGCACGAGCAAGACCATCGCACAACGTCAGGAGGCCGACCTTCAGGCCGGTCTTCGCGAAGTGTTCCCCAAGGCCACTGGGTTCACCCTAAGGGTGGGTAAGGGTACGGTGAAGTCCCCGAACCCCAAGATCATCTTCGGTGCGGCGTACACAGCGAACGGCCCTTCAGGCCCGCTCGGCATAGCTGTCAAGGTAGCGGGATCCAGCTATGGTGGCACGACAACACTGCTCGTCGGCGTTTCCACCGATAAGACCATTACAGGCGTGAAGATCCTCGAGAATAAGGACACACCTGGTCTCGGCGGAAACGCCGCGAGCCCGACATACTACGTCGACAAGGCCACCAAGATGACGTTCCCGGGACAGTTCGCCGGCAAGAAACTCACCGACGGCTTCGTCGTCAAGAAAGATGTCATCGCCATCACCAGCGCAACCATTACGAGCCGATCCATTACCAATCTGGTTCAGGTCGTCGGCAAGGCCGTGTCCGACACCCTCGACCTTGGAGGCTCGCCGCAGGCCCCCCCGTCACAGGGCCGCAGCCCTGTCCTTCCGTCGGCCGACAGCGTCCGGATAGCCTCCAAGGCCGCGACGTCCAACGTGCCTGGCGTCTCCATCCTGGAAACCTTGGTGGGAACAAAAGCCGGAGCCATCGTCGGCGCAGCCGCGAAAGCCAAGGCAAACAGCTACGACGGTGACGTCACCGTTCTTGTGGGCGTTTCGACGGACGGAACCATTCTCGGCGTCCAAATTGTGGAAATCACCGACAGCCAGGGCAGCCCGATTCTCGCGCCGGGATTCGCCCGGCAGTTCGCGGGCAAGAAAGCAGGTGCCCCTCTCGAGGTCGGCACGAACATCGACGCAGTCTCAGGGGCCACATTCAGCAGCACGGCCGCCACACAGCTTGTCAAAGCAACCGCCGAAGCTCTTGTCAAGGCTCTGGCAGGAGGTGGTCTATGAAACGCTTGTTTGGTGTCTTCGTCAACGGTCTCATCGTCGAGAACCCACTGTTTGTCATCATGATCGGCCTGTGCTCATCGATGGCCGTAACGACCACGGTCGCCAACGGCATCGGCATGGGCGTCGCGTTGACCTTTGTCCTGGTCATGTCCGAGCTCATCATTTCTCTGTTCCGGAACCTGATTCCGGAAAGCATCCGCATGCCCATCTTCCTGATTGTCATCGCTGCATTCACGACCATCATGGACCTCGAGATGAAAGCGTACTTTCCCGTCCTTTCCAAGTCCATGGGCGTCTTTATCCCGCTCGTCGTGGTGAACTGCATCATCATGGGACGTGTCGAGGCATTTTCCTCCAAGCAGCCCGTAGCAGACTCCATCCTAGATGGCCTGGGAATGGGAATCGGATACGCGTGGGTTCTTATCGCCCTGTCGGTTGTCCGGGAACTCCTAGGCAACGGGACTCTGCTCGGCTTCCAGATCATGCCGTCATCCTTTACACCCATGATCTTCTTCATATTGCCACCTGGTGGCTTCCTCGTCTTCTCCCTCTGGATGGCAGCAAGCAACGACCTGCGCCGAAAACTGCTGGCAGGCAGAAAGCCGGAACCGACCCAGGATAGCTGCTGCACGCTGCCCGATAACGGCTCGGCCGAAAAGGCATAGGAGGAGAGTATGACTGACCTGATCAAGATCTTCGTCGCAGCGTTCCTCATCAACAACATTATCCTCATGCGCTTCATCGCACTCTGCTCCTACATCGGCATGACCTCCGACGTAGGACAGTCCGTAGGCATGGGGCTTGCCGTGACCTTCGTCACCGTCATGGCTTCAGCCGTCACGTGGCCCATCTACTACTGGATTCTCAAGCCGAACGGCCTCGAGTTCCTTGAGATTCTCGTCTTCATCGTCGTCATTGCCGCGCTGGTCCAACTGGTCGAGTTCTATCTCAAGAAAAGCGTCCCCACGCTCTACCACGCCATGGGCATCTATCTGCCCCTGATCACGACCAACTGCGCCATCCTGGCGGTCACGTTCGACCAGATCACGAGCAACTACAACTTCGTGCAGTCCATTGTCTTTTCGGTCGCCGTGTCGCTGGGCTATCTGCTTGCAATGCTCCTTCTGGCAGGTGTGCGTCAGCGGCTCGAGAACTCCCCGATCCCCTCCTTCATGATGGACACGCCTATCCTGTACCTCACGACAAGCCTCATCGCAGTGGCATTCATGGGCTTTGCAGGACTCATCAAGTGAGATCGCGATGAAGATCATTCTCGAAACAGCACTTATCTCTGCCGTCCTCGGCCTGCTGATCGGCGTTGCCCTGGGCTTCTTCCGCGAGAAGTTCGCGGTCCCCAGCGACCCACTGGTCAACAAGATCCGAGCCATCCTCCCTGGTGCCAACTGCGGCGCCTGCGGCTTTGCGGGTTGTGACGCCTACGCGCTAGCGGTCGCCCATCAGACGACCACTCCCGACCGTTGCACGACGGGCGGCAAGAAAGCAGGCGACCAGATCGCCGCACTGCTCGGCCTCACGTCCAGTGCAGTCGACCAGATTGCCGTTCTCGTGTGCCAGGGATCCAAGGACAAGGCCCCTCTCAAGGCCGACTATGCGGGCATCCGGTCCTGCCGCGCCGCCAAGATAACGTCGGGAGGCACGAAGCTATGTCAGTGGTCCTGCATCGGCCTGGGCGACTGCACCGAAGTCTGTCCTTTCGACGCGCTCCATATGGGCGACGACGGCCTTCCTCATGTGGACATCGCCAAGTGTACCGGGTGTGGAAAGTGCGTCGATGAGTGCCCTCAGAATGTTCTCACCAGGATCTCACGCGCCAAGAAGGGCGCCATGCCCCTGTGCTCCAATAGGAATCCCGTGAAATCAAAGGTGATCGCGACATGCAAGATCGGTTGCATCAAGTGCGAGATTTGTGTCAAGTCCTGCCCCGAAGGAGCCATTCACATGGAACACGGGCTCCCCGTGGTGGATGAGCACCTGTGCACCTCATGCGGCATATGTGTCGCCAAGTGTCCCACAAAGGTCCTCAAGCTCATTGAGAAGGACATCGTCAGTTCCTGATTGTCGAGAACAGCTCAGTGTACCAGTCTGTCCAAGCTGACCGAGCGGGACAGCACAGGGACAGGCCGTGCATTGTTGCAAAACAGCGAATGGCCTGTACCATTCTTGCTACGAGGATGGTGCACATAGCATGAGAAAACGAGCGGGATGCGTTCTGACAGGACTTCTGGTACTCTGCTTCGCCTTCATGGGCCTTGTGTCCGTGGGGCATGTTCAGGCGGATTCGTCCGGCTTGGCTGGACGCAACATCATCGTCACGGAGAGTGCCGGCCTCACGCGCACGGCCGACCCGGTCGCCGTGTCGACACAGACAGCCACTCCTGTGGAATCACCGTCGTCGGGACCCTGGCGGACGGCGTGGGCATGGATCCAGAAGACAACTCGTTTGAAGGGTGCGTTTATTGCCTCTCTGTATACAGACATCCGAGACTTCTTCGTCTCAGGTCAGGCACTGAAGGTTCTCCAGACCGCGACACAGACGATCAATGACCTC
>Ga0209748_1000144_pt1 | contig 43513 bp, 31 predicted proteins | sample BarGraIncu00421A_FD_185490 | JGI IMG/M metagenome (GOLD analysis project Ga0209748, IMG submission 185490) | Arctic peat soil microbial communities from Barrow, Alaska - Barrow Graham LP Incubations 004-21A (SPAdes) (version 2) | ecosystem: Environmental > Terrestrial > Soil > Wetlands > Peat... | reverse complement strand
CTTATACAGGTTCATCAATTGCGCTCACATTTGTTACCACTTCAGTGATGTTTGGAGTTATGGCTGTAGCAGGATACACTACTAAATCAGATCTCACAAAGATGGGATCTCTGTTATTCATGGCCTTAATAGGCATAATCATAGCCATGGTTATTAATGCATTCATGCATAGTGCTCAAATTGATTATATCATCAGTATTATTGGTGTTATAATATTTACCGGTCTCACTGCATATGATGTTCAAAAGATTAAACGTATCGGAGAACAGGCTACAGAAGCTGAGATGACCAAAAAGCTAACAATTTACGGAGCATTAACACTTTACCTTGATTTCATCAACCTCTTTTTATTTCTGCTGCGTTTAATGGGAGGCCGTAAATAAAAGATTTCTAAAATATTCAACAAATTTTATCAACTTAAACAGAAGTACATGAAGAAGGCATATGTATTTCCCGGACAAGGTGCGCAATTTATTGGAATGGGTAAAGTTTTATACGATACCTCAGACCGTGCCAGGGAGATGTTTGAAAAGGCCAATGATATTCTTGGTTTTCGCATTACAGATTTAATGTTTTCAGGTACTGACGAAGACCTTCGTCAGACAAGAGTAACCCAACCTGCAATTTTCCTCCATTCGGTCATTCTGGCAGCAACTACAGGAAATGATTTTAAACCTGATATGGTAGCCGGTCATTCACTGGGTGAGTTTTCAGCACTGGTTGCATCAAAAGCTTTGTCTTTTGAAGATGGTTTAAGATTGGTTTATGCACGTGCAATGGCAATGCAGAAAGCCTGTGAAGCGGAACCTTCAACAATGGCAGCAATACTAGGTCTCCCAGATGATGTAGTTGAAGAAACGCTTGGTACAATTGATGAGATCGTAGTACCGGCAAACTATAACAGCCCCGGTCAACTCGTCATTTCAGGTTCATTCAAAGGTATTGAAATTGCCTGCGAAAAACTCAAGGCTGCAGGTGCAAAACGCGCGTTACCATTGAAAGTTGGAGGCGCTTTTCACAGTCCTCTGATGGAACCTGCTAGAGTAGAGCTGGCCGAAGCAATCAGCAATACACCTTTTGTTACACCTATATGCCCTATCTATCAGAATGTGAATGCCCAGGCAGTTACTAAACCTGAAGAGATCAAGCAAAACCTTATTGCACAATTGACATCACCTGTCAGGTGGACCCAGATTGTCCAGAATATGGTTGCCGATGGAGCCACCACATTTGTTGAAGTTGGACCGGGAAGCGTTCTTCAGGGTCTGGTCAAAAAAATAGCCCCTACTGTTGAAACAATGGGAGCATAATCTTTAAACCAATTTTAATATAAAAGGTCGTATTTCTTTCGGAATACGACCTTTTATTTTTTACCGTGTTACATATTGCTTTTCATAATAACGCTGATAACTACCCGAAGTAACATCATCAAGCCACTCCTGATTATTCAGATACCAGTCAATCGTCAGATCAAATCCTTCATCAAAACGAATTGAAGGTTCCCAGCCCAGTTCGGCTTTTATCTTTGAAGCATCGATAGCATAACGCAAATCATGTCCTGCCCTGTCTTTAACATAAGTAATGAGCTGAACAGATGTTCCCGGTTCCCGGTTAAGTTTCCGGTCCATGATTTCACAAAGCTTTTTCACAAGATCTATATTGGTCCACTCATTATTCCCACCGATATTATAAGTCTCACCAGTTACCCCTTTATGAAAGATCAGATCAATGGCTCTGGCATGATCCACAACATACAACCAATCACGGATATTTTCTCCTTTTCCGTATACAGGTAGCGGCTTATTGTGCCAGATATTGTTGATACACAAAGGCAATAGTTTTTCTGGAAACTGGAATGATCCATAATTATTTGAACAATTTGACACTACAACAGGCATCTCATATGTATGATAATATGCACGAACCAAATGGTCAGAACTTGCCTTAGAAGCAGAATATGGACTTCTGGGATCATAAGCAGTGGTTTCTTCAAACTTGCCTTCCATGCCAAGCGATCCGTAAACCTCATCGGTTGAAATATGATAGAATCGCTTTCCTTCAAATGAACCCTTCCAAGCGTTTCGGGCAGCATTAAGCAATATACAAGTTCCAACAATGTTGGTCATGATAAACTCCATCGGGTTTGATATCGAACGGTCGACATGACTCTCTGCAGCAAGATGAATCACTCCATCAATATTATAAGACTCAAAAAGTTGAGTCATTGCAGCAGCATCAGTGATATCCCCTTTTACAAATGTATAGTTTGGGGCATTTTCGATGTCTTTCAGATTTGCAAGATTTCCTGCATAGGTGAGTTTATCAAGATTAATAATCTTGTATTGAGGATATTTGTTTACAAAAAGACGAACCAGGTGCGAGCCAATAAATCCGGCGCCACCAGTTATAAGAATGTGTTTCTCAAAATGCTTCATTGCCTAAATTTTTAGAAAGCAAAGATATAAAAAAACGATTGTCCTGATCAATGAATGGACTTTAGTTCACATAACGCACTTTAAAACGTGTTACTTTTTTCCAGCCAAATGCTTTTCCCAGTTCCAGGCTGTACGCATCATCTCGTCCAAACCTATTTCAGTCTTCCAACCCAGTTCATCATTGGCAAAAGTTGTATCTGCCCAAACCTTTTCAATATCGCCCGGACGACGATCTACAATTTTATAATTCAACTTGACATTATTGATTCTTTCGAAAGCCTCAATGACTTCAAGAACCGAAAATCCATTACCGGTACCCAAGTTGAATATTTCCATCTTCTTTTTATTCTTCTCATCGATCAGTCTGTTCACAGCCACAACGTGTGCTTTGGCAAGATCCACAACATGAAGATAATCGCGAACTGCAGTCCCGTCAGATGTATTGTAATCATGTCCGAAAACACTCAGACATTCCCGTTTACCAATTGCGGTCTGCGTTATAAATGGAATAAGATTATTCGGAACCCCAAGAGGCAATTCACCAATCAGTGCAGACTCATGGGCTCCGATAGGATTAAAATAGCGTAAAGCAATTGAATTGATTTCTGTAGCGCCTGTTGTGAACTCAATAATCTCCTCACACATCTGTTTTGTGTTTCCATAAGCAGACCAAGCTTTTTTAATCGGTGCGTTTTCTGTTACCGGCAATAAATCAGGTTGACCATAAACAGTACATGATGAGGAAAAAACCAGATTCCGGATTCCATAAACCCTCATGTTGTCCATGATGCTAATCAATGATTGAAGATTGTTTCGGTAATATGCCAAAGGTTTAGCCATTGACTCGCCAACTGCTTTAAAAGCTGCAAAGTGAATAATCCCCTCGAGATCATGATGTCGGGAAAAGAAATCAGCAGTTGATTTTTCATCAGCAAGATCAAAGTTTTCAAAGTATGGACGCGTACCACTGATTTTAGTAATATTATCCAATACTTCAATGTTTGAATTAGATAGATTATCAACTATCAGAACTTCAAATCCTTTTTGCTGTAATTCAACAACAGTGTGTGATCCAATATAACCGGTACCACCTGTGACGAGTATTTTTTTCATTTTTAACAAGTTTTATTTCTTTGATTCTCAGTCTATTCAGACTACAAAATTAGACAAAATTACAAATAGCGTATTCTTATATTTTTTATTTACAATAAGTTAAATCTACAATTTAATCACGATTCCATCTTTTAACAGATACTTCTCCTGGCTCTCAGTACACACCCCAATACCATCCTGATCAAACCTTAGCTTATGACCATACTCACTCATCCATCCGGTTTGTCTGGCAGGATTGCCAATGACTAAAGCGTAGGCCGGCACATGTTTTGTTACAACCGCACCCGCACCAATAAAAGCATACTCTCCGATATCATGTCCACAAACAATAGTAGCATTAGCCCCAATGGTTGCACCACGCTTTACAATTGTACGAGCATACTGATCCTTTCGGTTTATAGCACTACGGGGATTTATTACATTGGTAAAGACCATCGAGGGACCCAGGAAAACGTCATCTTCACAAATCACTCCGGTATAGATAGATACGTTATTTTGCACCTTCACATTATTACCCAGAATTACTCCCGGTGATACAACTACATTCTGACCGATATTACAATTATCCCCAATCACACAGCTATTCATAACGTGAGAGAAGTGCCATATTTTAGTGCCAATCCCAATTATGCAACCTTCGTCAACAATTGCGGTTTCATGAACAAAGTATTCCATTTCCAACTTCAAGGTTTTTAATTATTTACACGTATCCAATTCGTAGAGACGCAAAATCTTGCGTCTCTACAATAAATACGACACAATTTTTTATCTGTTTACAAATTCAAGTATCGATGATGTAATCAGTTCTAGCTGTTCCTCATCCAATTCAGTATGCATTGGTAACGAAATAACGTGTTTGCAGAGATGCTCGGTAACAGGAAAATCTCCTTCTTTGTAGCGGGGATCCAGATATGCTTTCTGCATGTGCAATGGAACCGGATAGTAAATCATTGCCGGTACATTTTTTGTGTTCAGATATGCTATCAACCCGACCCTGTCAACACCATTGAGTACCAATGTGTACTGATGAAAGACATGCGTAGATTGCGCAAAATGTAAAGGTGTTTTTAATTTTGGATGATTAGAAAAAGCCTTATCGTAATAAGCTGCTGCATCATTTCGTCTTGCAGCATATTCGTCCAGATATTGCAACTTCACTTTCAGAACGGCTGCCTGAATGCTATCCAGTCTGGAATTCACTCCAATATAATCGTGATAATAACGAACAGTCATTCCATGGTTTACGACAACCCTGATTTGTTTTGCAAGCTCGTCATCATTTGTAAAGATGGCTCCACCATCTCCATAGCAACCAAGATTCTTTGATGGGAAGAAAGAGGTACATCCTATCTGAGCGATTGTTCCTGATTTTTTAATAGTTCCGTCATTAAAAATATAATCAGCTCCGATAGACTGACAGGCATCTTCAATTACAAAGAGATTATGCTTTTTGGCAATCGCCATAATTGAATCCATATCTGCACACTGACCAAAAAGATGAACGGGCACGATTGCCTTGGTTCTAGGAGTAACAGCACGCTCAATGGCTAAAGGATCAATATTAAAAGTATCAGGATCTACATCTACAACAACCGGAGTAAGGCCCAGCAAAGCAATCACCTCTGCAGTAGCAATAAAAGTAAAAGAAGTAGTAATAACTTCATCTCCCGGTTTTAAACCCAGCGCCATCATCGAAACCTGTAGTGCATCCGTCCCGTTTGCACAGGGAATCACATGTTTCACTTCAAGATATGCTTCCAGATCTTTTTGAAATTGCTGTACGGCAGGACCGTTAATAAAAGCTGTAGAATCTATGACTTCGTGAATGGCAGCATCGATTTCTCCCTTGATGTTTTCATATTGACTTTTAAGGTCAACCATGTTTATTTTTCTCATCAACTAAATACTTTGAAAAATTAATGTAAATACTATTTCCACTACAAAGATAGCGTTTATTCATTATTTCTTTCCTATGTTGTTATTCAGTTCACCATAGAAATATTCAAAAATTCGAGCTACTTTTACCCTTTAAAACAGTTAATATAGCCAATCATTGGTTAAAAGTTTCATCTGATGCGTTTAATCTATAATATTGCGATTGCGTTTTATGTCATAATCATACGCATAGCTGCATTTTTCAATCCCAAAGCCCGACAATGGGTTGAGGGACGTAAGCATATATTCAGGAAAATTGAACTGGCTCTTAAAGAGAATACACAACCTGTAATATGGGTTCATTGTGCCTCTCTTGGAGAATTTGAACAGGGACGTCCGGTAATAGAAGCCATCAGAGAACAGTATCCCGACACCCGAATTTTTCTCACTTTCTTTTCTCCATCCGGATTTGAAATCCGTAAAAACTATCAGGGAGCTGATTACATTTTTTACCTTCCTTCGGACCTCCCCTATAATGCCAGCCGGTTTTTAAAACTGGTAAGTCCCAAGTTGGTTATCATTGTTAAATATGAGTTCTGGTTCAACTATCTGCGGTTACTCCGCAGACGCCAGATCCCGACATTAATTATCTCTGCTATTTTCAGGCCCACACAACATTTCTTTATGTGGTATGGGGGTTGGTTCAGAAGAAATCTGAAAGGGATTACTCACTTTTTTGTTCAGAATGAGCAGTCTGCTCACCTGCTTCATTCAATCGGTATTGCTCAGGTTACTATTAGTGGTGACACCCGTTTCGACAGAGTTGCAACCATAGCAGAAAAGTGCAAGCCCTTCCCTCTTATCAAACAATTCAGTGGAGAGCATAAATTATTTCTGGCTGGCAGCACATGGCCTGTTGACGAAGAACTGATAAAAGTACTGTATCAGGCAAATCAAGGCTTCAAATTCATCATAGCACCTCACGAAGTTCATGAAGAGCACATAAGGAACATCGAACAACTTTTTGAAGGCCATTCATTGCGTTATTCAAAAGCAACTCCAGAAAATATCAATCAGACAGATGTCATGATCATCGACAGCATTGGCATACTTTCAAACCTCTACCAATATGCTTTTATCGCTTATATAGGGGGAGCTTTTGGCAAGGGATTACACAATATTCTGGAAGCTGCAACCTTTGGTAAACCTGTAATCTTTGGCCCCAACTATACAAAATTCGGTGAAGCCGTTGAACTCATAAAACGTGGCGGGGTATTCAGTATCCATGATGCAGAAGAATTGATTCAAATATCAAAACAACTTTCGACCGATGAAACTTTTTACCTGCATGCTTCAAGTCAATGTTCCAATTATGTAACCACAATGAGAGGTGCTACATCTCTCATTGTGCTCGAAATCAAAAAACAACTTATCTGAAAAAGTTAAAAGAAAATAAGTGAAACAGTTTTATCTTAGCTAAAAATAATCAGCCATGAATTTCAATATAAAGAAGGCTTATAATCTGGAAGGGCAGCCAAGTATTATTATCCTGGCTGACAAGCCGGCTAATCTTCCTGTAGATCTGCTCACCCCACAGGAAATTGATTACATCACCGTTTTGTATGATATACAAAAGAAAAATTATTTTGAGTTTAACAGACTAGACCGCTGGGTTTTCATTCAACTGCTCAATCTGGCAGAGAATACACCTTTCAAAAGAGCTGAAAATCTGCGTAAAGCAGGCGCAAAACTGGCTGCATCTCTCAATGAACAGAAATGCGAATCGGTAACAATAATAGATTGTCTGACCGAAAGTAAAGCCGGCTTTTATCTGCTCGAAGGACTCGCCCTTGGAAATTATCAGTTCATTAAGTATTTCTCAAAGGCTGAGGAAAAAAGAAACACGTTAAAGGAAGTAAATATTATTTCCAATTTAATAAAACAGGCATCCATCGACCAGCTCAATAGCATTATTGAAGCAGTATATATGGCACGTGATCTTGTAAATGAGCCCAACTCCTCACAAACAGCTACAAAACTAGGTGAATCCCTGAGCGAGATTGCACATAAAGCAGGAATTAAAGTTGAAGTCTTTAATCAGAAGAAGATCGAAACGCTAAAGATGGGAGGACTGCTTGCAGTAAACCGCGGAAGCGAAGAACCTGCCACTTTCACAGTTATGGAATACAATCCACAGAATGCTGTTAATAAACAACCGCTTATCTTAGTCGGCAAGGGAGTGGTCTATGATACCGGTGGAAATAGTCTCAAGCCTACAAGCTCAATGAAAACAATGAAATGTGATATGGCTGGTGCAGCAGTTGCCGGAACAACACTCTATGCCATTGCTAAAGCAAAACTCCCTGTTCATGTATTTGCACTGATACCTTCAACCGACAACAGGATAAACAGTAAGGCGCTGGTTCCGGATGACATCATTACTATTTCTGATGGCACTACAGTTGAAATATTGAATACTGATGCTGAAGGTCGACTAATACTTGCCGATGCACTGGTTTATGCAAAGAAATTTAATCCAATGCTTGTCATTGATCTGGCGACGCTTACCGGTTCGGCTGTTGCTGCAATTGGAACTGTTGGCGCTGTTGCCATGCACAATGGTTGTGAGAATTATTATGAAACCTTGTCAGACTGCGGATTTAAGAATCATGAACGGCTTGTTTCATTCCCAATGTGGGACGATTATACGGAGATGCTCAAGTCGGATATCGCTGACATCAAACAACTTGGAGGCAAAGAAGCCGGTGCTATTACCGCCGCCAAGTTCCTCGAACATTTTACAGCTTATCCCTGGATTCATATCGATATAGCCGGCCCGGCATTCAATGAAAAAGCCGATACTTACCGTGGAATCGGTGGAACCGGTTTCGGAGTAAGACTCCTCTTCGATTTTATCAAGGAATTATCAGAAGAAGATTAAAAAAGAAAAGCCCGTGGCAGTTGCCACGGGCTTTTCTTTTTTAATCCTTTTTATTCATGATCTGGGTCTGGTGATTGATAGACTCCTGGTGAATAGCCTTAAATATGCTTGAAATGAATTCAGCGCTCAGCCCTTCAGCCGCTCCCAATTCAATGCTCTTATTCATAATCTCATCCCATCGACCGGCCTGGAAAATAGTAATACTCTGTGTCTTCTTAAACTTTCCAATTTCCTCAGAGACCTTCATACGTGTTCCCATCAGTCGGATAATTTCAACGTCCAGCTTGTCGATCTGTCCGCGTAACTCTTCCAGATTCTGAATGAATGTTGGATCATTCGTTTCAGGAGAACGCAATGCCAGACGACCCAGCATACGCGAAAGTTCATAAGGAGTGATCTGTTGCTTGGCATCACTCAATGCCACTGCAGGATTACAATGTGTTTCAATAATCAAACCATCATAACTAAGGTCGAATGCACGTTGCGAAATATCTTCAAGCAATGAAGTTGTACCGGCAATGTGCGATGGATCACAAATGATAGGCAGTGTAGGTAACATCCGTCTCAAATCCAATGGAATCTGCCAATGTGGAGGATTCCTGTATGCCGATTTCTCGAAACGAGAAAAGCCACGATGGATAGCGCCAATCTTGGTAATCCCAGCACGGGCTATGCGTTCTATAGCACCAACCCAAAGTTCTACATCAGGATTGATCGGATTCTTGATCAACACTGTGATATCAACACCCTGCAAAGCATCGGCAATTTCCTGTACGGCAAACGGATTTGTCGTGGTCCTTGCACCTATCCAGATAATATCAATGCCTGCTTTTAAAGCTTCATAAACATGTTTAACATTGGCAACTTCAGTCGCAGTAAGCAAACCCGTTTCCTGTTTCACGGTTTTCAACCATTGTAATCCGACAGGTCCAACTCCTTCAAACATATTTGGACGTGTACGGGGCTTCCAGATCCCGGCTCTGAATGCCGATACTTTGGTCAGATCCATTCCACGAGCCGTCTCCACCATCTGCTCTTCACTTTCTGCACTGCAAGGACCGGCAATAATGAACGGTTTCGGGTTCTTCACGCCCCAGTTTGCAATAGGTTCGAATTTCATTTCTGCTTTCATTAGCTTGCTATTTGTAATAATTTATATAAAGTTCCCGAATTAATTAATCAGTTTGAAATGGCTAAAAGCCAAAGTGTAAAAATATTATTTGAGTATTTTCTGGATTTTGTTTGCTTCCCTGATGAGTCTGTAGATCTCTGCAAGGTTGCTATCTGCAATACCCTGTCTGAAAGCCTGCATTTTCTCAATGTAGGTGTCGATCACCTCAAGAAGATTTTCTGAGTTCTCGGCAAAGATAGGTGTCCACATATCCGGTGAGCTTTTTGCCAACCTGACGGTCGAATCAAAACCTCCGCTGGCCAGATTTACAATCGTCTTCTCATCACGTTCTTTCTCCAGCACCGTAAGCGCCAAAGCAAAAGAGGTAATATGCGAAATGTGAGATACATATGCTGCACTGTGATCATGATTGTCTGCTTTCATATACATCACATGCATCCCAACTGTCTCATACATTCTGCGAATCAGATCAACAGCAACAACGTCGCTGTCGTCAGCATCACAGATAATGGCTGCCTTTCCTTCAAATAGTCCTTTTTTAGCTGCCGTAGGACCTGAATATTCAGTACCTGCCATTGGGTGTGACAACACAACCTGCGAACGATTGGCATGAGCGTTGGCAACTTCTGCCACACTGCATTTTGTAGATCCCATATCTGTAACCACTTGCCCCTCTTTCAGATTATTCAGAATTCTGGGTAAGAGGAGTTTCGTAACATTTATCGGAGTGGCAATAATAATCAAATCTGCACGTGAAATGCCTTCATCAAGCATCACCACCTCATCAACCAAATTGAGTTGAAGCGCCATTTCGGCGTGCAACATATTGTTATCCACTCCAAGCACAACATCGGCGAAGCCGCGTTCTTTAAGGTCGAGGGCAAGTGACCCTCCAATTAAACCGGTACCTATAACAGTAACTGTCATCATTTATATTCTATTTTTTAAATTGCTATTTTCTTTTCCATCTGCGAAAAACGTACCGGAGCACAGACGGTTTTGAGTCTCCAAAGCGCTTCTTTTAACATTGTTTCATTGCTACACAAAGATATCCGGATATATTGATTTCCATTTGATCCGAAAATCAATCCGGGAGTAATAAATACCCTGGCCAGTTGTAGCAGAGCATCGGTCAGATGTTCTGCACTGCCCGACTTGACAGGAACCGACCCCCAGAGAAACATTCCAACCTGATTCTTGTCATAAATACAACCCAGATGATCAAATATTGCAGTGGCAATTTTTCTTCGTTCAGTGTATTGTTTATTCATTTCAAAATACCATTCATCCGGTGAATCCAGCGCTACGGCAGCAGCTTCCTGCATTGGCAGAAACATACCCGAATCCATATTGCTCTTGATCCTGAGAATGTACTGTATGAATTCCGGCTTTCCGGCAACCATACCCATACGCCATCCGGCCATGTTGTGCGACTTGCTCATCGAATTCAGTTCAAGCGCCACATCCTTAGCGCCTTCAACAGCCAACAGACTCAACTGTTCATCGTTGAGGATAAAACTGTAGGGATTATCATTGACAATCAGTATCTGGTGTTTCCTCCCAAAAGCAATTAACTTTTCAAACAATTCCATCGTAGCCCTTGCACCGGTTGGCATATTGGGATAGTTGACCCACATCAGTTTAATCCGACTTAGATCCATCTTTTCAAGCAAGTCAAAATCAGGTTGCCATTTGTTTTCTTCAATCAAATCATAGTAAACTACTTCTCCCCCCGCAATCTTAGTCGCGGAAGCATAAGCCGGATAACCCGGATTTGGGATAAGAACTTCATCGCCAGGGTTCAGAAAGGCCATCGAGATATGCATGACTCCCTCTTTTGAACCCATCAAAGGCAAAATCTCATTGGCAGGATTGAGTTCAACCTTAAAATGTTTGGCATACCATTTTGAAAAACCCTGACGCAAAGCGGGAATGCCAATATAGCTCTGATAACCGTGAACGGTATCTTTATGGGCGGTTTCGACCAGTTTTTCAATCGTTTTCGATGAAGGCGGGAGGTCAGGATTACCAATTCCAAGATTGATAACCGGGATCCCCTCTTGATTCATCTCTCTGATTTGCTCTAATTTGCGTGAAAAGTAATACTCTTCAACTGCATTAACACGATGAGCGGGTTGAATATTCATGACCTTAATTTTTAACGTGTGATGGAGACTGTGATTGGACAGGCGATTGAACAATGGTTTGAGCAGATTCATATTCACCAAGAATCTCAAGATTGATGGTCAATGGGCGGATAGCATCCAATGACTGGGTGTAGCGCAACAGATCGTCAAACGTCACATCCACATAGAAAAAATATTGCCATTCTTTACCCAGTATCGGTAAGGACTGGATTTTTGAAAGATTCACATCATAAAAAGCAAGCACTGACAATACCTTGGCCAGACTTCCCGTTGCGTGAGGCAGACTGAAACAAAGTGATGCCTTGTTATAAGTATTTCTGTCATTGGCATTCATCAAGTAGTCAACAGGCTCGATGACCAGAAAACGTGTGAAGTTCCTTTTGTTGGTTTCGATTCCTTTGGCCAGGATTTCAAGTCCGAAGAGATCGGCAGCACGTTGACTTGCAATAGCGCCGGCCCCTACCCTGTTTTCATCCAGAATCATTTTAGCGCTGAGGGCAGTATCATCGGTTTCGATGAGTTTGATATGTGGATAAGGTTTGAAAAATTCGCGGGTCTGGGCAATAGCGATGGGGTGTGAATGAACTTCAGTAAGTTCTGCAATACTTTGACCCGGTAAGGCCATCAGGTTTTGACGCACACGCAGTAATATTTCACCTGTCACCTTCAGTTTCGAATCTCGAAGTAAAGTATAGTTATGCAAAAGGCTACCTGCAACTGTATTTTCGATAGCCATTAACCCACAATCAGCCTGGTTACTGCTAACGGCAAAAAAAACATCCTCAAACGTTACACATGGAACCACTTCAGCTTCATCCTTGTAGTAGGACAACGCTGCTGTTTCGTGAAATGAACCGTACCCACCCTGAATGGCTACCCGTTTAATTGTTTTGCTTTCTGCATTTTTCATTATCGTTCAATTTTTGGAATAAAAAAAAGGTCCCGGGAATCCCGGGACCTTTAAAGAATATTTTTAGTTTAAAACATTACATTATAAGTCCCGAGCCCGTGGCATAAAAATAAAAGAAGTAAAAGAAAAAGAAACTAACTGCAAACCATGATTGGCCAACAGTTGAACGGGAGAGGGCAATATTTGATATTTGTTTTTTCATTAAGTAAATCAGTTCGCTTTTTAAGGCTTTTTAAAAACTTCCGCAGATAGAACATCCACTGCAATGCTTTTGTTGTGCAAAGATTGAAATAATTTCAATAGGAACGTCAAAAAACAATATTTATTTTCAATACCCGCATAAATATTTAACACTATTGACAAAAAATTCTCCAAATCCCACAGTTTTAGCCTGCATTTATTGTATATTTACAGAAGGAAACGAAACAGAAAACTCTTCCCAATTCTATAATCTTAAAGAAATTGCCCCTAAATTCCCGGATAATTCGTCGAATACTCTCTGATAATTGAGGTATAATTCTCTTAAAAGCCATATCGAAGCCATATCAAAGCCATATTGAAGCCATATTGAACCCAATTATTGTAATATGAGACCGACATGGCTTCAATATGGCTTTAAAATGAGTCTGAAATGACATTAATTTAAGTCATATGGGGATTTTAAGGGAGTATTCAATGAATATTTGAAGAATTAACTTTCTATTTTCTAAAAAATAATAGAAGCCGAAATTGACCAGGCAATCTAAAATAACGGTTTCAATATTTTTGTCTTCAAGACAATATAAAAGTACAATTTATTTAACATTTATTCAACAATATTTGATGATGGCGGAGTTTGGCAGTGTATGGCGGAGTTTGGTGAACCCCGAATTCTTGACTATACGGAGGACTGTTTTATGAATTTAATTTGTTGATAAACAAAAAACGGATAAAATGATCTACTTGACAACAATCCTAAATAATGAAATCATTATTCCTTATCTCAAATAAAAATCACCTATTTTTGCATTACAATACAAACTACTATGACAATGGATAAATTCGGGAAACTACATATAGGCATAACACATGGCGACTTAAACGGTGTCGGATATGAATTGATCATCAAAACGCTCATGGATCAGCGCCTCTATGAATTATTTACCCCGGTTGTATATGGCTCTTCAAAAGTAGCCTCCTATCATCGCAAGACTTTGAATGTTCCTGATTTCAGTTTTAATATCGTCAGGAATGCAGAATCGGCTCAGGACAGCAAACCAAATCTGATCAACCTGGTTGATAAAGAGGTTAAAATTGATCTTGGAAAATCTACAGAAATTGCAGGCGAGCTTGCTTTGCTTGCTTTAGAGACTGCCATCACCGACATCAAGAGTGGCGCGATCGATGTAATGGTCACTGCCCCAATCAATAAAAAGAACATCCAATCTCCTGATTTCCATTTTCCAGGCCATACCGAATATCTTGCTGCCAAATTTGGCTGTGAGGATGTTCTGATGCTGATGGTCAGAAACCAATTGCGCATTGGCATGATCACAGGACATATAGCATTAAAAGATGTTTCCAGTTCTTTGACCAGTGAGTTAATACTCAGGAAAATCAAAACACTTAACGCTTCATTGTTAAGAGATTTTGGAATCCGTAAACCAAAGATTGCCATCCTTGCTCTCAACCCACATGCCAGCGATAATGGGCTGATCGGCGATGAAGAAGAAAATGTAATTATTCCGGCAATCAATCAAGCCAATGAACAAGGGATGATGGTTTTCGGACCCTATGCTGCTGATGGATTCTTTGCTTCGATGAACTACAAGCACTTTGATGCAATCCTCGCCATGTATCATGACCAGGGAATGATCCCATTTAAGGCGCTGGCATTTGATACTGGAGTCAATTTCACGGCCGGGTTACCAATAGTCCGTACTTCTCCCGCTCACGGTACAGCTTATGAAATTGCAGGAAAGGACAATGCATCCATCGATTCGTTCCGCGAAGCGTTATATCTTTCAATTGATATTTACAACAACAGACTCCTTTACGACGAGCTTCATTTAAACCCGCTCAAGTCTACTGAGGAGAAATCAGTTTCAAACGAAGCATAACAAGAACACAGGCCTGCTTTAGTGGGCCTGTTTCTGTTTAAACCAAACCCAATGTTACTTGCTGAAAAATACACCATTTCGAGGTTTCTCGAAACTATCCAGGCCAGACCCTATAGATTTGGAATGCCTGAACGGGATATTGAAGAGGTAATTATTGATAGCCGCAAACCCATCCTGACTAATAACGCGGTGTTTTTTGCTTTAAAGACTCCTAAAAACGACGGCCACAAGTATATTGAGGAGCTATTCGACAAGGGTGTCAGGGTATTTGTAGTTTCCAATGTCCCGGATGACGATGTCATCACAAGAGAAGCAGTTATAATTCGCGTTGATAACACATTAAGTGCACTGCAAAACTTCGCGTTCGTTCATAAAAGAGAATGCAATATTCCTATTATCGGAATTACCGGGAGCAATGGAAAAACGATTGTAAAAGAATGGCTCTTTCAATTGCTGAATTCAAAGTTCAACATTGTCCGTAGTCCGAAAAGTTATAACTCCCAGATCGGTGTCCCGCTCTCTCTTCTCCAGATGAGTAAGGAAAACACGCTGGGAATCTTCGAGGCAGGAATCTCCAAGCCGGGAGAAATGAGCTCTTTAGGATCATTATTAGATCCTCAGATTGGTATTCTCACGAATATTGGTCCAGCCCATGATGAATATTTTAAAAGCTGGAATCAAAAGCTTAAAAATAAGCTTGAACTCTTTATCATGTCAAAGACCCTTATATATAATGGCGATGACGAATTAATCGATAAAGGTGTTCACGCGTATCTCGGACACCTTCCCATTGAATTTTTCACGTGGGGCTATCAGGAAAAAAATCCTTTAAGGATTGTGAGTATGCTCAGTAATCATCAACATACCATCATTGAAGCAATCCATGAAGATAAGTCAGTGCGCATCAGTATTCCCTTTACAGACAAGGCTTCGATAGAAAATGCAATGCATTGTTGGGCTACGATGATTAAAACCGGAGCAGAAAACGAATTTATTGCTGAAATGATGCCGACGCTTTCTCCTGTTGAAATGCGTCTGGAACTGAAAGAGGGGATTAACAATTGCTCAATTATCAATGACAGTTACAGTTCAGATTTGAACTCTCTCAGTATTGCACTCGATTTTCTGGGACAACAACAACAACATCCACGCAGGACAATCATCCTTTCTGACATCCTCCAAAGCGGAAAAGAAGAGTTGGAGCTATATACCGAGGTTTCTCATCTTCTTAAATCGAAAGGGATAAACCGTTTAATTGGGATTGGTCCTGCTATACTGAAATATGGCCATCTGTTTGACATCGAAAAAAGATTCTATGTCTCTACGGATGAATTTCTCCAGGAATTTAATTACCGGACTTTACATAATGAAAATATATTATTGAAGGGGGCCAGGATCTTTGAATTCGAAAAGATCCTCGAACGACTTCAGCAAAAGGCACACGAAACAGTGCTCGAAATCAATCTTGATGCATTGATTCACAACCTGAATTATTATCGCAACGATTTGCATCCGGGAGTCAAAGTGATGGCTATGGTCAAAGCATTTTCATATGGTAGCGGTGGATTTGAGATTGCCAACATGCTTCAATACTATCATGTGGATTATCTGACGGTGGCGTACGCCGATGAGGGAATTGAACTGAGGAAAAGTGGAATCTCAATGCCCATCATGGTGATGAATCCTGAAGAACAGGGGATGGATGGCATGATCCGATATCATCTGGAGCCAGAGATCTATAATTTCAGGGTATTGGATATGCTTGAAAAAGCGCTACAGACACATGCTGAAGATCTGAAGGAGCCTTTTCCCGTACATATTAAGTTTGATACAGGAATGCACAGGCTTGGTTTTGAAAAAGAGGACCTACTGGAATTAAGTGTCCGGCTGGTTCGCAACCGAAATATAAAAGTCTGTTCAGCTTTCACACACCTCGCCGGAAGTGATGATCCTTCGCTGGATGAGTTCACAGAACAACAAATCAAACTCTTTAATGAATTAACAGAAGAATTAAGCAAAGACATCGGGTATGATTTCTTGCGTCATATATTGAATTCGGGAGGTATCCGTCGGTTTGAACATGCTCAGTATAACATGGTCCGGCTGGGAATCAGTTTATACGGTATCTCTGCTAATCCCAGGGAACAGGAATTCCTGCAAAATGTAAGCACACTAAAAACGGTGATCTCTCAGACGAAATACATTAAACCCGGTGATACTGTCGGGTATGGAAGAAGTTTTACTGCACAGTTTTTAATGAAGATTGCTATCATTCCGATTGGTTATGCCGATGGTCTGAGCAGAAGACTGAGCAATGGTGTCGGAAAAGTCTGGGTCAATGGAAAAATAGCACACATTATCGGGACGGTATGCATGGACATGTGTATGATAGATATCACTGATATTGAAGCCAGTGAAGGTGATACTGTCATCATATTCGGCAAGGAAATTCCAATTCAGGAACTGGCAGATTCGTTGGGTACTATCCCATATGAAATTCTGACAGGAATATCCCGCAGGGTGAAACGCATCTATTTTCAGGAATAGACTTTAGAAATTCTCTTCGTCGGCTTTAGCAGCAGCTTGCTGACCGGAACAGTCAAAGTTAAAGTGGTAATTAAGTGGCTTCTCAAAATCACCCATACTGATTTTAAGTTCCGGGTCGTTATAGATCCGCTTCATGTAAAGTGCCCAGATCGGTAAAGCCGTATTGGCTCCCTGTCCCAGATTTGTAGATCTGAAATGGACACTTCGGTCTTCAGCTCCAACCCACACTCCAGTTACTAAATCAGGTGTCAGCCCCATAAACCAACCATCAGAGTTGTTCTGCGTTGTACCCGTCTTACCGGCTATTGGATTCATCAATTTATACTTGTATCGTATCCGAACTCCTGTTCCTGATTCCACAACACCTTTCATCAATGTTATCATCTGCCAGGCGGTTTCGGCGCTCATGGCCTCTTCCTGACGGGGCACAAAGCCACGGAGAACATTTCCATTCTTATCTTCAATACGACTAACAAAAATTGGTTGGATATAAACCCCTTTATTGGCAAAAGTATTCATGGCCCCTACCATTTCATAAAGTGAAAGATCAGCAGCCCCGACACAAATGGAAGGCACTGGATCGATGTAACTCACAACCCCCATTTTACGGGCTACCTTGATGACCGATTGAGGAGAATACTGTTTGATCAGATAGGCAGAAACCTTGTTGATAGAATGTGCCAGGGCCTCTTTCAATGTGACCATCTGACCTTCTTTATAATCTGAAGAATTCTCTGGTGACCATGTCTTGCCGGATGGCAATGTTATGACTTGTGTAGTATTGGGAACCATGGAGCAGGGATTATATGATCCTTCCTGCATGGCCAGTGTGTAAACAAAAGGTTTAAAAGTTGAACCAACCTGACGGCGCAACAACTTTACATGATCATACTGGAAATGTTTGTAGTTAATCCCTCCAACATATGCTCTGACAAACCCTGTCTGTGGCTCAACAGACATCAGACCTGTTTGCAAATAATATTTATAATACAAGATTGAATCGCGGGGACTCATGATGGTGTCTTTGTCTCCTTTCCAGGAGAAAACCCGCATTTGAATTTTAGCATTAAATGCTTGAAAGATCTCGGCATCAGATGCATTGGCTTCTTTTAAGAGCCGGTATCTGTCTGTACGTTTAATAGCAGAAGCAATGATCCGCTCAACTTCATCAGTAGCAGTCTCTTTTGGAAAAGCAAAAGGAGCATTTTTCACCCCTTTCCAATGATTAAAAAACGCAGGTTGAATGTCAGTAGACAGATGTTCTGCTACAGCCTCCTCGGCATATTTCTGCATTTTTGAATTTAGGGTAGTGTAAATCTTAAGCCCATCGCGGTACAGGTTATACTGTGAACCATCCGGTTTAGGATTTTTATTCAGCCAGCCATATAATTCATTGCTAATCCATTCTATAGAATCCTGACGAAATTGTTCGGGATCTGCATACTCATCTTTATTGGGTTTATTGGCAGACATGATCATTCGCAGGTATTCTCTGAAATATGGAGCCAATCCATTGGTGTGATCCTGAACCTGAAAATGCTGAAGATCCAATGGTTTACTTTTTAACCCATCGTACTGATCTTTGGTAATGAAATTGTAATGGTACATTTGATACAATACAACTTCACGGCGTTTCATTGCCCTTGCATTATTATGGATTGGATTATACCAGGAAGGCGCTTTTAACATCCCAACCAACATGGCAGCCTCTTCTATATTCAAATCTTTTGGTTCTTTATCAAAGTAAGTCATAGAAGCCGACTTGATTCCAAAGGCCATATTTCCAAAATCTACAGTATTGAAATACATGGCCAGAATTTCTTCTTTGGTATAATTGCGTTCAAGTTTAATGGCGACAACCCATTCCTTGAATTTGCTTAAAGCTGTTGTTATGAAACCTGGATTATTTTTTCTGGGGAAAAGATTTTTGGCAAGTTGTTGGGTGATTGTACTTCCCCCACCTTTATTATCACCGGTCATGACACCATAGAATACCCGGAAAAAGGCCCGAAAATCGACTCCGGAGTGCTTTTCAAAACGGATATCTTCTGTTGCAATAAGCGCATTTATCAGGTTGGGTGATAATTCTGAATAATGAATGTTGGACCTGTTTTCAATATAAAACTTGCCCAATAACTGCTGATCGGCTGAATAAATTTCTGAAGCAAGGTTACTACGCGGATTCTCAAGCTCTTCAAGAGAAGGCATATAACCCAACCATCCTAAAGAAATGAAAAAGAAGAACAGCGCTATAACAGCGAGTGATGACAAATAAAGTAGCCAGAAACGCAATATATGTTTTTTGAAATTTGATTTTATCTTGGCAGCCATTTATTGCTTTTTTTACAAATGATCAATTGGACTGTTTGTTTTCGATGCGAAGGCCAACATCAACAATGCCTGCAACATCACCCCTCATTGCCTGATAAATCTTAAAATGATATGTCCCGGCTCGGGGAAAACGGACATTCTGTTTAATCGGAACACGCAGGTATTTAATCCTGCCAAAACCCGTTCCAATCCATTTACCATCAGGGCGGGCTAATGTGCATTCGAGTGTATCTATCGAGGTAGTTCCACCCGGATAATAGGTATGCAGAAAAAAGTAAAGGTTACTGAATTTATAGTCAGCAGTGTTACGGATATTTAAGAAGAAATCGTAATTACGTTGAAAATCTGAAACACCTACTGAAAAATCACACGAATGTGTAGTCAACCATTTCTCTCCATCAATCTTTTGGGTCTCCTGAAAAAAGACATTCTTCTCACAAGAGATGAGAAAAGTTGAAAGCAGTATTAGAACAATTAATTTATACATACCCGGGCAATAATATGAATAATAGAAGTTGTTAAAAAGTTTTTTTATGAATCAATACGTCTGAGATCGTCCGGGTTGATTACTTGCTCTTCTATCTTAGCTTCTTGCTTGATAGCCAGATCTTCAAAATTGTAAGGAATCATTCCGTTTTTATTCATTTCAATAATCTCGGCAACCTTAGATGCATCCATCATCATCAGATTTTGCTGATCATTCGAATATGCATACCACATTGCCTTCTTAAAGATGTCAGACTTTTGATGTATGGCATCTCCCTTCTTAGTCTTCAGATTGATCGAGCTATCAGGAAAATTCTGTAGAGCATCAACATATGATGCATATTCATAATTGAGACAACATTTAAGCTTGCCACACTGTCCGGCAAGTTTCTGAGGATTCAGAGACAATTGCTGGACCCTGGCAGCATTTGTTGTGACACTTTCGAAACTTGTCAACCAAGTGCTACAGCAAAGTTCGCGTCCACAAGAACCAATTCCACCAAGTCGGCTTGCCTCCTGGCGAACACCAATTTGACGCATTTCGATTCTGACCCTGAACTGTTCAGCCAGTAACTTGATCATTTCACGAAAATCGACACGATCGTCAGCTGTGTAATAAAAGATAGCTTTCGTTTCATCACCCTGAAATTCAATGTCATTGATTTTCATTTTGAGGTTGAGCTCAGAAGCAACCTTACGGGTACGGTGCAAAGCCTCGTCCTCTTTCATTACTGCGCTAATCCATTTTTCTATATCAGTCAGTCTTGATTTCCGATAGACTTTCTTTAGATCGGGTGAATCAGGATCAATACGACGCTTAAACATTTGGTATTTCACTACTTCTCCTGTCAGTGAAACCACACCTATGTCATGACCCGGTGAAGCTTCAACGGCAATAATATCACCGATATATAAATCAAGATCGGGAGGCAGACGAAAGAAATCTTTCCGGTTGTTTTTAAAACGAACCTCCACACAATCAAAACGACGTTGGCCGGTTGCAATGGTTATATCCTTGAGCCAGTCGTAAGCATCAAGCTTACAACACCCATGATCAAAAACCTGTTCGCCACGTTGGAGATCTTTAGGAGCTCTGCAACACCCCCGGGCTAAAAAAGGATTTTCCGGAATATTTTCTTTTGGGCCTATATTATAATCTTGATCTTGCTCGATTTGTTCCATTTCTTCAATTGTTCATTTAAATACTTGCAGATTGATAATCCCAATGCTATAACTCAATAGCAGGTTTTGTCAGTATCAACTACAGACCATAATACAAAAGTACTACTTTTTAACGCTGGCTTGTGGAGTGGCAATCAATTTAATAAATTGATGCACTTTAAGAGATACATCTACAAACAGAATATTTGAATTTGCATTTCTCTCCACGTGAGAAACTGCATCATTAAAGGCTTTACTGAATGCTCCAATATTATTCGGGGTTACAAAAACAGAAAATTTCTTCACAAACACCTGTTCTTCATCGTCAAGTCGCTGGATATTTGAACTGCCATAATGCACCAAAAAACACTCACGCAGGATATTGATTCCATAGATCAGAAATGCTTTTTGATTTTCACGACTCAGCTTTGAAAATTCACCCATGTGTTCGTTTACCTTCACAATATTATTGAGATAACAGGCTCTCATCCAGTTGGTAAACAGACTGAAATATAGACGTTCATCCTCAATCTGATTCAAACAACGTTCAGCTGCGATGTAATTCCCGTCTGACATGTTTATGGCACGGCGCAATATTTGAGGTTCAACCTGATAGTTTTGCTGAAGAGCTGTTGTCATTTCAGCATCTGTGAGTTTGCTGATCTTGAATAACTGAGCCCTGGATAATATTGTACTCAGAATCTGATCTTGGTCTTCTGCAATCAGAATAAACAAAGTCTTTTCGGGTGGTTCCTCAAGGATTTTGAGCAATTTTGGAGCCGATGCATGAAACAGTTTTTCAGCCATCCAGATGATCATCACCTTATATTCAGCCTCATACTGTTTATAACTCAGCGTCCGGATGATTTCATTGCAATCATCTTTGTTGATAATAGCCTGTTTGCGTTCAACACCAAGAAAGTTAATCCAGTCGTTGAAAGAGGCATGATATTTATTTTCTAACAGGTACTCGCGCCATTTACTAATATAGTTTTTACTCAGCGCTTTGGTATCTCCTGTAGCTGCAGAAGGATAGACAAAATGAAGGTCTGGATGTATGAGTTTATTGTACTTAATACACGAGGGACAAATGCCGCATGAATCTGATTCACTGCGGTTGGTACAGTTGATATATTGTGCATAAGCTATCGCAAGCTGCACTTTTCCTGACCCCTCAGGGCCAAGAAACAATTGTGCATGACTTACACGACTGTCATGCACTGTTTTAAGCAGGCGTGACTTTGCAACCTCGTTACCAACTATATCTTTAAATAACATTCAACCCGGATATTAGAAAGCCCTTTATTCTCCCAATTCAACATGTGTGGGCACTTCGGCCAAAATCTTGGCACAAAGGAACTCTCTGTTCATTCGGGCAATATTTGAAACTGAAATGTTTTTAGGACATTCGATTTCACATGCATAGGTATTGGTGCAGTTTCCAAATCCAAGCTCATCCATTTTGGCAACCATTTTTTGAACCCGTTCAGCTGCTTCTATTTTACCCTGTGGCAACAAAGCCAGATGGGAAACTTTTGCAGAAACATACAGCATGGACGAGGCATTCTTACAGGTAGCGACACAGGCTCCGCAGCCTATACAGGCTGCAGCTTCAAATGCCTTGTCGGAATCAAGTTTAGGAATAGGAATTGAATTGGCATCCACAGCATTACCGGTATTGACAGAAACAAATCCTCCTGCCTGCATAATCAGGTCAAAGGCAGAACGATCGACAACCAGGTCACGGACTATAGGAAAAGCTTTAGCTCTCCATGGTTCAATAGTGATGGAATCTCCATCTTTAAATTTGCGCATGTGAAGTTGGCAGGTGGTGATACCACGTTCAGGACCATGAGGTCTTCCATTGATATAGAGTCCACAGGTACCGCAGATTCCTTCACGACAGTCGTGATCAAATGCTACAGGTTCCTGTCCTTCATGAATTAACTGCTGATTCAGTACATCAAGCATCTCGAGAAAAGAAGCTTCAGCAGAAATATTATTGAGTTTATATGATTCGAATTTCCCTTTTGTTTTGGCGTTTTTCTGTCGCCATATTTTGAGTGTGAGATTCATTGCTTCAAGTTTAATGGTTCACGATTAAAAATACTCCGCAATTATTTATAATTACGCTGTTTGAGTTCGATTGACTCAAATTTAAGCGCTTCCTTGTGAAGTTCCTGTGCCTTGTCTTCGCCTTTAAATTCCCAGGCAGCAACATAAGCAAAGTCTGTATCATCGCGAAGGGCTTCGCCTTCCTTTGTCTGATATTCTTCACGGAAATGACCTCCACAGGACTCATGACGGTGAAGGGCATCGCGTACGATAAGCTCGGCCATCTCAAGGAAGTCGGCAACATAACCAGCCTTTTCAATTTCAGGATTATATGAATCAGAACTTCCGGGTACTCTTACATTCTTCCAGAATTCTTTTCTGAGTTCAGGAATCAGTTCAAGCGCTTTATTCAGTCCTTCAGCGTTACGTGCCATTCCACAATTGTCCCACATGATCTTACCCAATCGTTTATGGAAACTATCCACACTTTCGGTGCCTTTAATTGAAACAAATTTTTCAACACGTTCCTTAACCTTCTTCTCTGCCTGAACAAATTCGTCCAGATCTGTCGACAGTCGTGGTGTATGAATTTCATCTGCAAGATAATTGCCCAAAGTATATGGAAGTACAAAATAGCCGTCGGCCAGACCCTGCATCAGCGCAGAAGCACCTAAACGATTGGCACCATGATCAGAGAAGTTAGCTTCTCCGGCTGCAAAAAGACCGGGGACAGTTGTCATAAGTTCATAATCGACCCAAAGTCCACCCATAACATAATGAATTGCAGGATAGATCTGCATTGGAGTTTCATATGGATTCTCATCGTTGATCTTTTCATACATCTGGAATAGGTTGCCATATTTTGCCTCAATAGCATCTTTTCCGAGTCGTGCAATGGATTCTTTGAAGTCAAGATAAACTGCAAGCCCAGTATCATTTACACCAAACCCGGCATCAGTACGTTCCTTGGCAGCTCTTGATGCAACATCGCGGGGAACAAGATTTCCAAATGCAGGATAACGACGTTCGAGATAGTAGTCACGATCTTCCTCTGCAATTGAAGCTGGCTTTATCTCTTTGCTACGCAATTTCCGAACATCTTCGATTTTCTTAGGAACCCAGATCCTGCCATCGTTACGCAAACTCTCACTCATCAATGTTAGTTTGCTCTGATAGTCTCCATGAACGGGAATACAGGTTGGGTGAATCTGTATGTAACAGGGATTTCCAAACCATGCACCTTTTTTATGTGCTATCCAGATTGGAGATCCGTTTGATCCCATTGCATTTGTTGAAAGGCAGAATACATTTCCATAACCTCCGGAGGCAATTACTACGGCATGTCCGAAATGACGTTCTATTTCACCCGTCACCAGATTGCGCGTAATGATGCCACGTGCTTTACCTTCGATAGTCACAACATCAAGCAGGTTTCTGCGTGGATATAGAGTAACCGAACCTTTGGCAATCTGACGATTCAAGGCACCATATGTACCAAGCAACAATTGTTGACCTGTTTGCCCTCTGGCATAGAATGTACGGGAAACCTGAGCGCCACCAAAAGAACGGTTGTCGAGTAATCCACCATATTCGCGTGCGAAAGGAACACCCTGAGCAACACACTGATCAATTATATTGTTGCTGACCTCGGCCAGTCTGTAAACATTTCCTTCACGGGCACGGTAATCGCCACCTTTGACGGTATCGTAAAACAAACGGTAAACACTGTCGCCGTCGTTCTGATAATTCTTTGCAGCATTGATACCCCCTTGTGCGGCAATACTGTGTGCCCTGCGTGGACTATCCTGATAACAGAATACTTTAACGTTGTAGCCCATCTCGCCCAATGAGGCGGCGGCTGAAGCGCCGGCGAGTCCGGTACCAATAATTATAATATCAAGTTTACGCTTATTCGATGGATTAACCAGTTTTGCGTCTGACTTGTACTTTGTCCATTTTTCGGAAAGTGGACCTGCGGGTATTTTTGAATCAAACAATGACATAGCCTGTTCGAATTAATTTTTAAAAAATAAGATCACGATAGGAATAGCAATATATCCGATGGTTATGACCACGGCTAGAAATCTGCTGAATTTCTTGAAAAAGGGAGTATATTTACTATGGTTAATTCCAAGCGACTGGAGTGCGCTCTGAAAGGTATGGTCAAGATGGAATCCCATAAAAAGCAGAAATGCTATATAGATCCCTGAGTAAACAGGATCTGTAAATTTCTCCAGAACTAATCTTCCCATATCTTCATACTCTATACCATCAATCTGAATCAATGGCATTCCACCTGAGAATCTTGACTTAACCCAAAAGTCCATGAGATGAATTACGAGAAATGCAAAAATCAAAGCTCCGGTATGAATCATGTATTTTGAAAAAAATGATTCCTGAGAGTTATTGCTCACTGCATAAGACTGAGGACGTGCAGCACTGTTCTGAAAGAAAAGTATTACCCCCCAGAAAATATGAATGGCAAAACCCGCAAACAGAACCACTTCCAGAACTTTCACAATCGGATTCGTTCCCATGAAATGTGCTGCAAGATTGAAATTGTCACTCGACTTAAAAGTAATTAAAGTCAGGTTTATACCCAGATGCACTAACAGGAATGTTAACAGAAACAACCCCATAAGCGACATGATGACTTTTTTTGTGATAGATGAATACATAATTAATGATTTATCCGGTTTGTTTTAAGTAAATATTTATTTAGAAAATTAGAAAACCAATCTTATACTTTTGCAAAAATAAGGTATTGTCTGTTAAAAGAACTTAAATACTTAATATTTATATTAAGATTAAATAGTAGCCGTCTATTTTATTTTTAGTTAATTTTGAATCATCCAATTTTAAAACCTTTAGCATATGTTCCCAAAAGCATCTTATATCAACCGTCGTAAAAGACTTCATGAAGAAATCGGTTCTGGATTATTACTTTTCCCGGGCAACAGTGAAAGCGCATTTAACTATCCTGCAAATACATACTCCTTCAGACAGGACAGTACATTCAGTTATTTCTTTGGTCTCGATCATCCCGATTTTGTAGGGGTAATGGATGTCGAATCAGGTATCGACTACATTTTTGGTAACAATGTAGATCTGGATGACATCATCTGGATGGGACCTCAACCCACTGTCGTGGATCAGGCAGCCGGAGTTGGTGTAGATAACACTGCTCCATTATCGGAACTGGAGGGTTTTTTAAAGACTGCCATAAATAAAGGCCGCAAAGTTCATTTCCTCCCCCCCTATCGTGGAGAGACAATGATTCAGATGGAACAGTGGTTAGGAATACCATATTCCATGTTGAAACAAAATGTATCCCTCGAACTGATAAATGGTGTTGTCAAACTTCGTTCAGTAAAAGACAATCTTGAAATAGCTGATATCGAAAACATGGTGGATGTTGCATATAAAATGCACACTACAGCTATGAAAATGGCTTATCCGGGAATAAAAGAACAGGAAATTGCAGGTACCATCGAAGGTATCAGTCTTGCTTATGGTGGGCCGGTCTCTTTTCCGGTTATTTTAAGTGTCAACGGTCAGATTCTTCACAACCATGGTCACAACAATTATCTTAAAGCAGGTCAGTTGTTGGTGGTTGATGCAGGTGCGGAATCACAACTTCATTATGCATCCGACATCACCAGAACCTGTCCTGTAGGTGGCAAATTCAGTCAACGCCAGAAAGAGATCTATGAAATAGTACTGGCCGCCAATATGAATGCAATAGCAACAACCAAACCCGGTCTCCCATATCGTGACAGCCACTTCGTTGCCTGTGAAACAATTGCTCAGGGCCTAAAAGACATTGGCCTGATGAAGGGTGATATGAAAGAAGCAGTTGCTGCCGGTGCACATGCCATGTTCCTGCCTCACGGATTGGGACACATGTTGGGTCTTGATGTACACGACATGGAAAATCTTGGACAGATTAATGTAGGTTATGATAAAGAATTCAGACCAAGCGAACAATTCGGAACAGCTTTCTTAAGAATGGGACGCAGGGTGCAACCCGGATTTGTCATCACCAATGAACCGGGTATCTATTTTATTCCCGAATTGATCGATCAATGGCGCAGTGAAGGCAAGTTTATGGACTTCATCAACTATGATAAGCTTGAAACATATAAAGATTTCGGTGGAATCCGTATAGAAGATGATATTCTGGTAACTGAGACAGGTTGTCGGGTTCTGGGTAAACCGATTCCGAAAACTGTTGCTGAGATCGAAGCAACAATGGCAAGATAATATGATCGATTTTATTAAATATCAAAACCAAACCATCCGTTATAAAACAGAGGGGCTGGGTAATACACTTGTACTATTACATGGGTTTCTGGAATCATTGGATATATGGGAATCATTCAGTAAACAGCTTTCGGAACATTTTAACGTCATTACGATTGATCTTCCCGGGCATGGTGATTCAGGCTCATTTGGAGAAGTTCACAGCATGGAACTAATGGCTGAAACTGTCAATGCAGTTCTTGACCATCTAAAGATTGAAAAATGTGTGGTTGCAGGTCACTCGATGGGTGGTTATGTTGCAGTTCATTTTGCTGCGACATATCCGGAAAAAGTGAAAGGTTTTGGCTTTTTTCATTCTCATGCAGGTGTAGATACTCCCGAAGCAAGAAATAACCGTGACCGTGTAATTACAATCCTGAATAAAAACTATATCACCTGGGTCAATCAATTTATTCCCGATCTTTTTGCAACATGCAATAAAGACAAATTTATTCCTGAAATAAAACATCTGCAACAGATTGCCGGCAAGATGAATGCTTCACAGATTATTGCAGCCCAGATGGGAATGCGTGACAGGGAATCAAAACTGGCTTTTTTAGAGACAACGGATCTACCTGTTTTCTATATCATCGGTAAGGATGACAGCAAAATGGTTGTTTCAAAAGTAATGGAACAGATCCTTTTGCCAAAACATTGTGAGCTATTACTGCTGGCCAATGTTGGTCACATGGGATTTATCGAAGCCAAAGAAACTACATTGAATTTTTTACATGGTTTTATTACTACGGTTTATAATTGTTCGAAATAAATATCAATCCTTTAAAGCAATCAATATTAATTTCAACCCCTAACGCTATCCACTATGGAATCAAGAAAATCACCCAAGATGAGAACCATCTCTATTACATTTGCGTTATTAACTCTAATTATTTGTTCAACTCTTTTTGTTTTGAAAATGAATCAAAGACAAAACCCATTTCTCCAGAAATACGATACCCCGTTTGAAGTACCACCTTTTGATAAAATCAAAACTGCGGATTATTTACCTGCAATTAATGAAGGCATCAAACAACAGCAGGCTGAAATCCAAAAGATTACTTCAAACACTGAGGCCCCAACATTTGCCAATACTATTGAAGCCTTAGAGCTTAGTGGAGATCTGCTAAAACGTACAAGATCTGTCCTCGACAATGTGATCAGTGCCAATACTACTCCCGAGCTACTCGCAATTCAGAAAGAAGCATCACCCCTTTTATCAAAACAAGCCGACGATATCAGCCTCAATGCCGAACTGTTCAAAAAAGTTAAGGCTGTCTATGATCAAAAGGCTCAGTTTAAACTAAACTTAGAACAGTCAAAACTACTCGAAAATCAATATATCGGATTTGTAAGAGGCGGCGCTAACCTGCCTGCAGATAAACAAGCCAGCTTAAGAGAGGTCAATAAGAAAATATCGATGTTGCAAATCCAGTTTGGTGAAAATGTACTGGAAGAGAATAAAGATTTCAAAATGGTCCTTGACAAAAAAGAAGATCTTGTAGGATTACCTCAATCAGTGATTGATGCCGCTGCTGCAAATGCAAAGTCAAAGGGACTTGAAAACAAATGGCTTTTCACACTCAGCAAGACCAGCATGATTCCTTTTTTAGTGAGTTCACAGTGTCGCGATCTTAGAGAAAAAATCTATAAAGGTTATCTCAATAAAGGCAATAATGGAAACAGCCATGATAACAATAAAATTGTCAGCGAGTTGGTTTCACTCCGTCTTGAAAAAGCCAATCTGTTAGGGTTCAAAACCTATGCCGACTATGCGTTACAACTAACGATGGCGAAAAACCCTGAGAATGTATACAAGCTTTTAAAGCAACTTTTTGTGCCATCTTTGGCTGTTGCAAAGAAAGAGGCTGCTGAATTACAGGCAATGATCAATAAGGACGGTGGTAACTTCAAACTTGAAAGTTGGGATTGGTGGTACTATTCTGAAAAAGTGCGTGCTGCAAAATATGATTTCAACGAAGAGGCACTTCGCCCTTATTTCAAACTGGAAAATGTCCGGGAAGGAGTATTCTATACAGCCAATAAATTGTACGGACTAAAATTCACCCAAAGAATTGATGTTCCAAAATATCATCCATCGATTGATGCATATGAAGTAACAGGGGCTGATGGAAAAGAATTAGGAATACTGTATCTTGATTATTGCGCACGTCCTGAGAAACGTTCAGGTGCTTGGATGACCAATTATAGGGATCAGTCTGTAAAAAATGGAAAAATGATACGGCCTGTTGTTACGGTTGTTTTAAATTCACCTCCTCCTACTGCTTCCCAACCTTCATTGCTTAACTTTGATGAAACTTCAACGTTTTTTCACGAGTTCGGTCACGCCCTGCATGGATTGTTAACCCAGTGTACTTACCCAAGTATTTCCGGAACAGCTGTATACCGTGATTTTGTTGAATTACCTTCTCAGGTCATGGAAAACTGGACTTCAGAACCAGAAGTATTAAAAATCTATGCACGTCATTATAAAACCAATGAAGTCATTCCACAGATTCTTCTGGACAAGATGAAGGCAAGTTCTAAATTTAATCAGGGATTTCAGCAAACAGAATTGCTGGCAGCCGCTATTCTTGATATGGACTATCATACTGTTACAGACAAAGCACCCGTCAATACCCAGGCTTTTGAAAAACAATCTTTGGCTAAAATGGGTCTTATCCCTGAAATTGCATCGCGTTACAGAAGCACCTATTACAGTCATATTTTTGAAGGAGAATATTGTGCGGGATATTACAGTTATTCTTGGGCTGCAGTATTGGATGCTGATGCTTTCAGTTATTTCAAAAAGAATGGCATCTTCGATCCGGCAACAGCCAAAGCTTTCAGAACCAATGTTCTTGAACGCGGTGGCACGGAAGATCCAATGGTATTATACAAACGCTTTACAGGAGGCAAGGAACCATCTATCGACCCACTCCTCGAACGCAATGGGTTGAAATAATTTATGTGTTTGTTTCTAAATGTAGGGAGGCCCCTTGTGGGTCTCCAAGGCAGTAATAAAGATTTTATATGTTATTGCCCTGGAGACCCACAAGAGGCCTCCCTACATTTTCAGAAAAAGACCAAAAAACAAATACGGTCAATAAATACTATCTTTGTAAATATTTTTTATTCCATTTTGTGGCGTTTCATTTCATGAAGAAAATAAATATTTTGGTGCTCCTGCTGTTATTAATTTCAGCTACAGTATTTGCTCAGGCCAGAAAAAAAATCAGACTGGTATCTGCCGAAAGGGCAACTTATAATGAGTTGATGAACCCCGGAGTGCAGCATTTTGTTGGAAACGCTATTTTTGAACATGAAGGGGCATATTTATATTGCGACAGCGCACTACTAAACGAGAGATCCAATAACTTAAACTGTTTTGGAAATGTCAGGATCAAATCAGGTGATACAATAACACTTTCAGGAGATCAACTGGATTATTCAGGAGAAACCCGTATTGCCAAAGTCACCGGCCAAGTCGTCAAACTAGTCGACAAACAAACCACCCTTCTGTCTGACTATATCAATTATGACCGCAATTCAAATACGGCATATTACGAAACCGGCGGTATCATCACAAGCAGAGATAAAAACAAAGACGACAACCGGCTTACAAGCAGGAAAGGATATTACTATATGAATCTCAAAGAGTATTTCTTCAGCGAAAAAGTAGTGTTGAAAAATAAACGCTACACAATGAACAGCGACTCTATGATTTACTTTACCGACACCAAGATAGCATTCTTCAAAGGACCTACAACCATTATAGGAAAAGATCAGAATTTGTATTGTGAATCAGGATGGTATAACACAGATACCGATATTGGCAGTCTGACTAAACATGCAAAAGTAATCAATGATAAACGAATCCTTACAGGCGACAGTATCTATTTTGACAGGGCAAAAGATGTCGGTAAAGGGTATCGCAATGTAACGCTTTTAGATACTACCAACAATATAATCCTCAAGGGTAATTACGGAGAGTTCTGGAACAAAAAAGGTTTCGGATTCATGACTCAGAAGGCGTTAGCCATTATGGTTCAAAAGAAAAAGGACTCCTTGTTTATGCACGCCGATACACTCAGGGCAACTTTTGACACTGCCCACAACACAAAAATTTTGTTTGCGTATCATAAAGTCAGATTCTTCAACGACAGTTTGCAGGGGGTATGTGACTCCATGGTCTTTGTTACAAAAGATTCCATTTTAAATTTATTTAAAAACCCTGTTCTCTGGTCCGGCAAAAATCAACTTTCAGCAGATACAATACGTCTTTACACAAAGAATAAACAGGTTTCAAAACTGATTATGTTTAATACTGCTTTTATTATTTCCCGCGACACCTTAGAAAACTTCAATCAGGTGAAGGGCAAACTGATGACAGCATTTTTCAAAGATAACAAGATCACAAGAATCAATGTGGATGGGAGTGCTGAGTCGCTCTATTATGTGAGGCAGGACGACCGTTTACTGATTGGGGTAAACAAAGCAGTCTCGAGTAATCTGATCATCTATATGGATGACCAGCAAAAAGTCAAAAAGATCACTTGGATTCAAAAACCCACCAATGTTTTATATCCCGAAAAGGAATTACCCAAAGAAGAAAAACGCCTTCGCGATTTCAAATGGGTTGAAACCGGAAGGCCGTTGAAGAGAGCGGATGTATTTAATTAATTTAGTATCTGTTTAATTTCTTTTTTTCTTTTGCCCGTAGGGCATTAACATTAAAAGTTAATCCCCTACGGGGAATAGGTAAATGCTGAAGATTGAACTATTGTCATTTATGTCCTACGGACAATGCTAATTAGTTTCTTATTTCGTCTTTTCTTTTTTACCAAAGACAGAGAAATGTACATACTTCTTAGGGTGAGTCTTCAAATCCTGTAGAAATAAATTCAGGTTCTTTGAAGATCCTTCCAGCTGATAGTAAAGCGAATCATTGTTGATCAACAATCCCAAAGACCCTTTACCCTTATTGATTTTATCTGTCATCTCTTCAAAATTTTGAAGAGCCCTTTGTGTAGTAATAATCGTCTTAGAAAGATTGGCAGCAGCAAGTGTATCCGTCATTTTTGAAACATTATTAATAGCAGAACTAATCTGTTGATTATTGTTTCGGATATTACGGGTGATCGATTCAATATTGCTAATAATTTGAGGCATTCTGTCTTTTTGGTTGGTCACAATTGTATCAATAGTTGAGGTTGTCACTTCAAGATGTTTAATCGTATTTCGAATACTTGCAAAACTCTTGATCAGATTATCGCGTGTCGATTCATTCATCACCTGATTAAACACTGTTAGCAGTGTATCAAATGAACCCATCAATGACTCTGCTTTCAATTTCAATGGCAAAACCTGCCTACTGACTTCATCTTCGAGAGAAGCCTTTGCTCCTGAACGAAGTGTATCCCCGTTTTTTACAAATTCCTTAGAATTACCTAAAATAATAGAAACAGCTTTAGAACCTAAAAGATCTGAGCTATAAATCTCGGCAACAGAATTTTTAGGAATAGGTACATTGTGCGATATGCTTAATTCAACAATTAAAAACTTTGAAGTATCATTTGTGAATGAAATCTTACTTACTTTACCAACATTTAAACCATTTATGGTTATAGGGTTAGATCGCATCAAACCATCTACTTTTGGATAGAGAGCATATATTTTTCGTGTATTAGAAAAAATATCTACTCCTTTCAAAAAGTTAACTCCCCAGTAAAAGGCAGCCAATGTTACTACGAACGTAAGGCCAATCTTAAATTCTCTTGACAGATTAAAATGCATATAAAATCCTTTTAATTTTTAAAAGATAACTCCTCCCGGCATACTTTCATTAAATGAAATACTGGTTACAGTACAACTTTTTTAATGGTGTAAAATTACTGCTTATTTTTTAGCAATATCATAGCTTCTTTCATAGTAATTCGTTTTTCATTCAGAAAAGGCAAAACGAATGCATCACGGAACCCTTTTCGAGCCAACAATTGTCTGACATGATCAACATCCTGAGGGGTAGGTTCATCACCTGCAGTGTATTTAAATACCTGATCCTGAAAGTATTTTTTTAAATCAGGAATATCTTTCAGATCAGATCTATCCAAAGGAACCTCATTATTACTAATCATAAACTGAACCCGGAATTTTAATCCTGAACTTACTGCTACAGGAACAACAGATTTCGAAATAGGTTTGGAGTATGTCACATTATTTTTTACTTCATTCATCACCCTAACAGTATCTTTTACCTCTTCTCTTTTAACAATTTCCTGAACCGGTTTATTCTTTTTGGTGTTTTCAGGTTCTTTCTGTTTCCTTGAATTGAGATTGTTTTTTTCAATGAGGTTCAATAATTTTTTCCTGGTATCCTGTTCATTCCTGGAACTATTGCGATATCCAAAAGTGTCAGCTTTAAGTGCATCTTCTATTTTCTCCTGTTTCAATTTGACAATCGCCGGATGACTTTTCAGCAAAGAATCTTCTTGCACATTTGCAATAGGAAAATTATTCCCGTCGGAAACTCTTCTGTATTCATCAAAAGCACGATAGATTGAAAAAGCCAAACGTTCCTGTCCTGCAGAAGAAATCAAATACGCTTCTTCGTGCGAATTACTTAAAAAGCCTGTTTCAACCAATACACCCGGCATCGTTGTTCTGTAAAGCACCAAAAAACCCGCCTGCTTTACTCCCCTTTCCGGTAATTTAGTGTTCGAAGTGAAATTAGCTTCAACCCTTGATGCAAAATCAAGGCTTTTATCCAGATATGCATTTTGGAATAAACTAAAGATGATATATGCCTCAGAGGAGTTGGGATTAAATCCATCGTACCGTTTAGAATAATTGTCCTCTAATAAAATTGAGGCATTTTCATTGCGTGCAACTTCAAGATTTGCAACGCTTTTATGTAACCCCATAACATAAGTCTCAGTGCCATAGGCAAATGGTGATGGATTGGCATTACAATGAATAGAAATAAATAAATCCGCTTTATTTTCATTTGCAATCTGTGCCCTGCGATAAAGTTCGACAAAGACATCTGATTCCCTTGTAAAGATCACCTGAACTCCGGGACAATTCTTTTGAATCAATCTTCCTGTCTTTAATGCGATTGCAAGCGCAATTTCTTTCTCCAATGAGTTGCGCCCTTTGGCCCCTGAGTCATGTCCTCCGTGACCGGCATCTATCACAATTTTCCTAATTTGATTCTTGCGCTGGGCAAATAATTGATTCTGAAAAAACAGTACCAAGATTATTACTGTAAATATTGAAACGAATTTCCTCACCTGAGCAGATTTTATTAGCTTTGAATATTGAAAAGAATACTTTTCCGGGAAACTTATGATTCTGTTCTTCAAGCCATTAATCTGGCATTGAATTTGCAGAACACATCCCGTTTGCCGGGCAAAAGGTAAAAGTAACCCAAAAACATTACTTCTGCCATTGGACTACCGTACAAATATACGATACCAAAGCCCGAGTTGTACAATAATTGTCAAGGATTTTTTAACATGCGTCTATTAATAATACTATTATTTGCACTCATACTCTCTACTTTTTCAAACGCTACGTTTGCACAAAAGGTTGTAAAGACCGATAGTATACCTAAAACACATGCTGACTCCCTTAAATTTAAAGTTGATTCGATTGCAAATTCCAAACAAAAACTAAAAGCAAAGGTAGAATACGAAGCTACTGACTCCATTTCAATGGATTTTAAAGTTAAGAAAGCATATTTATATAAAGATGGCTCAATAAAATACCAGAAGATGGGTATCAAAGCAGCCAGTATTGAGATTGACTTCGATAAAGCCATCACATATTCAAAAGGAGTAGCAGACTCAACAGGCAAAATGGAAGGAGAACCTATTTTCAAAGAAGGTGAACAGGAGTTTACGACCAAAACATTAAATTATAACTACGAAACCAAGAAAGGGGTTATTCGTGATGTAATCACAAAAGAGGGTGAAGGTTTCATTCATGGCAAACAGGTAAAAAAAATGCCTGATGATGTAACGAACATTAAGGATGGAAGTTATACTACTTGTGATTTGCCCCACCCCCACTTTGAACTGCGATTTTCAAAAGCCAAAGTCATTCCGAATAAAGAAACCATAACCGGACCGGCTTATATGGTCCTTGAGGACGTACCTTTGCCCATTGCCATTCCATTTGGATTTTTCCCTAATAAGAATGGACGAATGTCAGGGATCTTTATGCCTTCTCCCGGAGAATCAGGTAACAGGGGATTCTATTTACGCGACTTTGGTTACTACTGGGGAATAAATGATTATCTGGATTTTCAGATAAAAGGTGAAGCCTATACAAGAGGAAGTTGGGCAGTCTTCCCTTCTATGAATTACTTTAAAAGATACAAGTATCAGGGAAATTTCAATCTGAGATATGCTATCAACATTACCGGTGAAAAAGGTTCTACCGATTATACAAAGAGCAAAGACTTCTCCATCAACTGGATGCACACACAAGATGCTAAAGCTAATCCTGTAAACAGGTTTTCAGCCAATGTAAATATTCAAACATCCAAGTTCAATAAATTTAATCCCACAACTGTTGGGAATTATTTATCCAATACTTTTCAATCAAGTATCTCTTTCCAGACAACCATTGCCGACAACTTCTTTGTTTCAGTAAGCGCGAGGCACAGTCAGAATACCATAACCAAACAAATGTCTATAACCCTTCCCGACCTTTCTATATCAGCAAACAGATGGTATCCATTTAAAAAAGAGGAAGGTGGAAAAAAAAGATGGTATGAAGACATCAGTTTAGGATACAGTCTTACTGCAACAAACCAGTTAGACACTTATGATTCCCTTCTTTTCAAACCCGGAGCTTTAAAAAGGTTAAGAAACGGAGCTCAACATGCAATCCCGATCTCGTCAACATTCAAGTTGTTTAAATACATCTCTGTTTCAAATTCTGTCAGCTTAACCGAGAACTGGTATTTGCAAAGCATTAATAAACAATGGCTCAAAACGAAATACAATCTTAAAGGCCAAATCCGTGATACCGCTTATTTAGCCATTGATACAATCAGGGGTTTCAAAGCTGCACACGACTTTTCCTACAGCACATCGTTAAACACCACTGTTTATGGGATAGTGCGGTTTAAAAAAGGTGCTATCAGAGCCATCCGACATGTCTTTTCGCCCTCTGTAAGCTACAACTACAAACCCGATTTCAGTGACCCCAAATGGGGCTATTATAAAAGTTATATAGATACAGCAGGTGTTAAGCATGTCTATTCAATCTTTGAAGGAGCAACTTATGGTGGCCCGTCTGCAAATAAAGCAGGAAGCATAAGTATTTCGATGCGGAATAATTTAGAGATGAAAGTACGTTCGAAAAAAGATACAGTAACCGGTTTACGTACCATAAAAATAATTGATCAACTCAACATCTCAACCAATTATAATCTTGCAGCTGATTCGCTACGCTGGTCACCAATCAGTGTTTCAGGAAACACCCCTATTCTAAAAAACACCAATATTAACTTTTCAGCTACCTGGGATCCCTACTCCTGGGATGTCAGAAACAGCAGGAGAAGCAATATATATCAGTGGGATCTTGACAGGAGGCTATTGCGATTCGAAAACTCAAACTGGAGTTTTGGACTGAGCCATACATTTACCAGTAGAAGTGGCAAGAAGAAGGTAGCTGCTACAACTTCGGCGCTCAAAGACCCCAATAATCCTGCAGGTGGACCTGCTGATGCAAACAAAGCACTGGAAGCAGAAAAAAAAGATATTCTTGATAACCCCCAGAATTATTTGAACTGGAATAACCCCTGGTCCCTGACTATGAATTACACATTTAACATGACAACAGTCAAGAACCCTGTAACAAAAAAATTACAAAATGATATTATTCAGTCTGTGATGTTTAATGGCGATGTTAGTATAACTCCCAAATGGAAAGTCACATTTACATCGGGGTATGATTTCAAAAGCCATCAACTGTCTTACACCTCTTTCACAATAAATCGTGACCTGCATTGTTTCGAAATGAGCTTTAACTGGATTCCATTTGGATACATCAAAAGCTGGGACTTTACTATAAGGGCAAAATCTACACTGCTTCAGGATCTGAAAATTACTAAACGCAAAGACTTCCGTGATAATTTATATTAAACCCACAAAATGAAAAAAATTATTTCAACTGACAAAGCACCTAAGGCTATTGGCCCATACAGCCAAGCTGTTGAAGCAAACAACACATTGTATATCTCCGGTCAGATTCCCATCAACCCTACAACCGGCAAACTCATCGAAGGCGATATTAAGGAACAGACTGAAATGGTTATGAAAAACATAGGAGCTATCCTTGAAGAAGCCGGTTTTTCATATACTGATGTTGTTAAATCAACCTGTCTGCTGAGTGATATCAAAAATTTTGCTGCCATGAACGAGGTGTATGCAAAGTATTATCCCACCGATCCTCCTGCACGTGCTGCATATGCAGTAGTTAGTCTTCCACTCGGCGCCCTGATCGAAATCGAAACCATCGCAGTAAAGTATTAATCCTTTTCCCCATCGTTTATGAAACTAAAGAGTCTTGTCATTGCTTTTTTAATGCTTCCATTCAGCCTTTTGGCAAAGGAAGGCATTTGGTTACCCTATCTCTTACAACAGCTCAATGAAACTGAAATGCATGACATGGGGATGCGTATTTCTGCTGCAGATATTTACAGTGTAAATAAAGCATCAATTAAGGATGCGATCGTTCAGTTTGGAGGAGGCTGTACCGGGGAAGTCGTTTCAGATCAGGGATTATTACTGACAAATCACCATTGTGGATATGGACAGATTCAAAAACACAGTACCCTCGAAAACGATTACCTCACAAAAGGGTTTTGGGCAAATAGCCTTGCCGAAGAATTAGCAAATCCCGGACTGACTGTTACTTTCCTTGTCCGAATGGAAGATGTAACCGAAAAGATGATGCAAGGTCTCAAAAAAGGAATGACCGAAGCTGAACGCTCAAAGATCATCACCCAGAACAGCGACCTGATCGTAAAAGAAGCCATCAAAGGAACCAACTATGATGCCCGCGTGCGTCCATTTTACAATGGAAATCAATACATTCTGTTGATCAGCATAGTTTATCGCGATATCAGATTAGTTGGGGCCCCTCCCAGCAACATAGGAAAGTTTGGTGGTGATACAGACAACTGGATGTGGCCCCGCCATACCGGAGATTTCTCGGTATTTCGTATCTATGCTGACAAAGATGGTAATCCTGCCTCCTATTCCAAAAACAACGTTCCATTCAAACCAAAATATTCTCTCCCGATATCATTAAAAGGTGTAAACAAAGGAGACTTTACATTTGTATTTGGTTATCCCGGTCGTACGCAGGAATACATCCCTTCGCAAGCCATTCAGCTCACTGCTGAAGTAAGCAATCCGGTTTCGATCAAATTAAGAGATATTCGTTTAAATATTATGAACGAATATCAGAAACTCGATCCGCAGGTTCGCATTCAATATGCCTCAAAGAATGCCGGCATAGCAAACGGCTGGAAAAAAATGATTGGTGAGAGCCGCGGTATTAAACAAATCAATGCCATTGCTAAACGTCAAGAATTCGAAAAGAGCTTTACAACATGGGTCAATACCAGTGCCGAAAACAAAGAAAAATATGGAGCTATACTGCCTGAATTCTCAAAAATATATTCCGAACTGGCACCACTTAATCTTGCATCAGTTTATTTCTCAGATGGTCTGATGGGAACAGAAGCTTTTGGTTATGCTGCTGGCTTTACAAAACTGGTAACACTTTGCAATGATAAAACCGCGAAGACAGAAGACATTCAGAAAAAGGTTGACACTTGTAGACAGATTACAAAATCATTTTTTAAAGACTATTATCAGCCGATAGACCAGAAAACATTTGCCAGTCTGATTAAAACTATCGTGAATGGAATGGAACCGAAGTATCTTCCACCCGTTTTATCAGATCTGACAAAAAAATTCAAAGGTGATTATACTTTGATGGCAAAAAAGATCTTTGAACAATCTGTTTTTACAAGTCAGGACAAAATAAACGCTTTACTCACAAACTTCAAGGCAAAAGATTGTAAGAAAATAGAAAAAGATCCTCTCTACATCATTTATAAAAGTTCACGCGAGTTTTTCGTCTCCACTATTTCATATAAACAACGCAGTCTGTTGTCTCAGTCAGACAGCTTGCAACGTATTTACATGAAAGCCCAAATGGAAATGCAACCCACTAAACGTTTTTATCCGGATGCAAATTCCACATTGCGCGTTGCATATGGCAAAGTAGATGACTATAAAGCAGCTGATGCCATTTCCTATCTGCATTTTTCAACATTAGATGGTATCATGGAAAAGGAAAATCCCGATATCTACGACTATGTGGTTGAAAAGAAGCTTAAAGATCTTTACCAAAACAAAGATTATGGGCAATATGGAGATAAAGACGGAAAGCTGCATGTTGGATTTATTGCTTCAAATCACACAACGGGAGGAAATTCAGGAAGTCCCGTCCTCAATGCAGATGGAAACCTGATAGGGATAAACTTTGACCGGAACTGGGAAGGCACCATGAGCGATCTCACTTACGATCCCGATCTGTGCAGAAATATTTCATTGGATATCCGGTACTGTCTGTTTATCATTGATAAATTTGCAGGAGCTCATCGTTTGATCGAAGAAATGAAACTTGTAAAATAACAGGCTCAAAACCATTCAATACACTAAACTTTTTTCATGACACATAAGACTAAACGACTTATCGAAATAATTTTGTTGGTATGCCTTTCAGGACTGATCATCTATATAGCAGCTACATTTATAAGGCCGGTAAAAATATTGAGTGAAGACAATTATCTGCCTGAACCCCGCATTGAATTTGGCATTGTTATCGATTCTTTTCATGTCGTCAAAAATGAGATTCTGGAAGGAGAAAATCTCTCTTCGATCCTGAGCAGGTATCACATTGAAGGAACCGATATCGATAAATTAAACAAGGCCAGTGATACGGTTTTCGATGTACGTAAGATCCGTGCCGGAAACCGTTATACGGTTTTGTGTACTAATGACACCCTTCAGAAAGCATTGTACCTCATCTACGAACCTTCCGACACCTCTTATGTTGTATTTAACCTCAACAAAGATTCATTAAATGTCTATTCAGGGCAAAAGGAGGTTAGTGTAAAGACTCAACTTGCATCCGGAGTCATCAAAGGATCTTTATGGAATACATTCAGTTCGTTGAAGATCGATCCCAACCTTGCCATTTCACTGTCTGAAATATTTCAATGGACAATTGATTTCTATGCGATTCAGGAAGGCGATCAGTTTAAGGTCTCTTACGACCAGTTGTTTGTCGGAAATAAATCAATAGGGTTAGGGCGAATACATTCTGCCTGGTTTTATCACAATGGCAAGCCTTATTTTGCATTTAAATTCACCGACAAAGGTGTGACCGGTTATTATGATGAACTAGGAAACAGTTTGAAAAGAGGATTTTTGAAAGCCCCACTTAAGTTTGCAAGAATATCTTCAAAATTTTCGAACAACAGATTTCATCCTGTTCTGCGGATCTGGCGCCCTCACCATGGCGTTGACTATGCCGCCCCCAGAGGCACCCCTGTGCATGCTATTGGCAATGCATTAGTCACCCAGGCAGGATTCACCGGTGGTGGAGGAAAGACCATCAGACTCAAACATACTGCCTCTTTCGAAACCACCTATATGCATCTTTCGGGGTTTGCTGCTGGCGTCAGAAAAGGAGCGCATGTAAATCAGGGACAGGTTATCGGTTATGTCGGTTCGTCAGGTCTGGCAACAGGACCACATCTTGATTTTCGTATTTACCGCAGTGGAGTAGCTGTTGATCCGTTAAAAATGATCTCTCCTCCCGGAATACCGGTTAGCAAAAACAATCTTGCTCAATTTATAAAACTGATTCTTCCTGAAAAAGCAAAACTGGATGCATTGAAAATCTAATCATCTGTAGGATAATGAAAGCAAACAAGAAAATGCCGAAGGCATGGCATTATTATAGCACTCAACAAATAATAATAATAAATGCCGAAGGCATGACATTATTATAGAAATCATCAAACCACAAACCATGATTTTTGTTGTCATTACAATTATAATCCCATTTACAGATTTTTGAATAATCAATGTCATATTTATTTAGTGCATTATAAATAAAATTTACATAATTTTGTTTATGACTAATAATGATTATGCCATTACCAATTAACATATTAGAACTTCTCAAAGGTCGAATCATTGAACACGACCGTATCGAATTCAAAGAAGGCTGGAATCCTGATGCGATTTATCGGACTATTTGTGCTTTTGCCAATGATATTGAAAATATTGGGGGTGGATATATCATTATCGGAGTTGAAGAAGAAAACGGTATGGCCAAATTACCTCTTAAAGGCATTCAGCCTGAACAAATAGATGCTATACAGCGTCAGATGATTGGGCTTAACAATCTCATTAAACCCGTTTATACACCAAAACTTTCAATTGAGGAAATTGATAGTAAACACATCATTGTTCTTTGGATACCGGGTGGTGCAAATCGCCCTTACGAAGTTCCTGAACTGATAACAGTTAAGGAAAAGCGGTATTTTTATTACATTCGAAAATATTCCAATTCGGTAAAAGCCAACCAAAAGGAACAACAGGAACTAATTAGCATTGCAAACCAGGTACCTTTTGATGACCGTGTAAATACTACTGCAACCCTTGATGATATTTCCATGACATTGATACGTGACCACTTACGTATTACAAAGAGTCGCCTACACGAGTTTTCCGAATCTCTCTCAAAAGCAGATCTACTTGGGCAAATGGATTTAGTTTCGGGTCCACCCGAAATGCTTTTCCCCAGAAATGTAGCATTAATGCTTTTCTCTGAAAGTCCTGAAAAATACTTTCCTTACTCCCGAATTGAAGTAGTGGAATTTCCAAATGGTGCAGATGACCCTGAGTTTAATGAACGCCCACCATTTACAGGTCCGGTTCAACAACAGATAATAAAGGTTATCGATTTTTTTAAAACCAATATTCTTCAGGAAAAAATCATAAAACAGCCTGATAAAGCAGAAGCTGTCCGTATCTGGAACTATCCTTTGGAAGCGCTGGAAGAAGCCATTGCCAACTCGATTTATCACCGTGATTATCAGACACGTGAGCCCGTTGAGGTTCGTATTTACCCGGATTCTATTTGCATTTTAAATTATGTGGGACCAGACCGTTCTATCAAACCTGAGACTTTTAAAGTTGGTCCAATAAAACCTCGCCGCTATCGAAATCGACGTTTAGGGGATTTTCTTAAAGAGCTTGACCTGACGGAAGGAAAAGCCACCGGTATTCCGCGTATTAAAAAAGCGCTTAAAGAAAACGGTTCGCCGGTTCCTATCTTAGACTTCGACGAAGAACGCACATATTTTGAAGTGGATTTCATTATTCACCCTGCTTTTAACGGGAAAAACAATATTAATATTTCAGATAAATCTATACGTCTTAATAAATCAACTGAGACACTAAAAGAAAGTGCTTCGCTTATTCTATCAATTATAAAAATTAACCCCAATATCACTGCCTCGGAAATAGCCCTGGAACTAAATATTTCGAGTAGGGCTGCACAAAAACAAATTGCTAATCTCAAATCTCTTGGTATTATTGAACGAGTTGGATCAAAAAAAACCGGGTATTGGACAATAAAGGAAATAGACTTAAGTTCGTATTAAAGTTCGTATTAAAGTTCGTAATAAAGTTCGTAATAAAGTTTGAAGGAGCCGTCAAAGACTTATCCAAATGACATGATAAAACGTGTCTTTTACTGAAAAAGGTATACAGTATTAAACCTTAAAAAAATACTGTATATGGGAATTAAAAAAGAAAAATTCGAGAGAATTGTATCCGGTAAACGACATTTTGTTTACCCGGAAGCGGAGAGA